>Ga0105045_10000406_pt1 | contig 30425 bp, 25 predicted proteins | sample MAT02_FD_78089 | JGI IMG/M metagenome (GOLD analysis project Ga0105045, IMG submission 78089) | Freshwater microbial communities from Lake Fryxell liftoff mats and glacier meltwater in Antarctica - MAT-02 (megahit assembly) | ecosystem: Environmental > Aquatic > Freshwater > Ice > Liftoff... | reverse complement strand
CGACACCGAGACGCTCGAACCAGCAGACCGCGAGTCGCTCGTGAAGCATTATCAAAGTGTCACGCCGGAACTCGAACCGCTGCGAACGGAACTTCAAAAGCTCCGCGACGCACGCGCCAAAGTCGTCGCTGAAACGACCGTGCCGATCATGCGAGACCTTCCCGAAGGCAAGCAGCGAACGACGCATGTGCAGCTTCGTGGCAGCTACACCAGTCTCGGTGACGCGGTCACGGGGGGCGTTCCCGCCGCGTTTCATCCGCTCGACACCGACGCGCCGATGAATCGGCTCGGCGTCGCCCGCTGGCTCGTGTCCGCCCAAAATCCATTAACCGCGCGCGTCGTCGTGAATCGGTACTGGGAGGAACTGTTCGGCGTCGGCTTGGTGGAGTCCAGCGAAGAATTTGGGTCCCAGGGAGAACCGCCGTCACACCCCGAGCTGCTCGATTGGCTGGCGGTCGATTTTGTCGAAAGCGGCTGGGATGTGAAGCGAATGATCTCCCAGATGGTGTTGTCGGCAACCTATCGGCAATCGAGCGAGGTGACGAAAGAATCGGTCGAACGCGACCCGTCCAATCGATTTCTCGCACGCGGCCCGCGATTCCGGATTTCTGCGGAAATGGTGCGCGACCAATCGCTGTTTGTCGCTGGATTGTTATCCGACAAAATGTTTGGACCGCCCGTGAATCCGCCCCAACCCCAGATGGGACTATCGGCAGCGTTCGGCAGTGGCACGGACTGGGTGACGAGCCCAGGCGACGGGCGCTATCGACGGGCGCTGTATACCTCTTGGCGACGCTCAAACCCCTATCCATCAATGTCAACGTTTGATGCCCCCAATCGCGAGGTTTGCACGGTCCGCCGATTGCGGACCAATACTCCGCTGCAAGCACTCGTGACCATGAACGACCCCGTCTACGTGGAAGCGGCTCAATCGCTCGCGCGTCGCGTTGCGGCATGTGAAACCGTTTCGGAAAAGATCAACGCCGCGATGCGAAATTGCCTCCAGCGATCGCCGTCAGACGCGGAATCGACGCGATTGATCCAGTTACACGAAGACGCAAAATTGCATTTCGCACAGCACCCCGCGTCGGCGCTACCGTTCGCGACGAAGCCGCTTGGCGAGTTGCCCGCAGGGGCAGACGCCGTTGAACTCGCCGCGCTGACGCTTGTCGCTGGGGCGATATTGAATCTCGATGAAATGGTCATGCCCAAGTGAAACCTATGAGCCGCAACGATAACCAAGACTTGCGCCTGGGCCGTCATGCCGCCCGCGTGCAAATGAAAACGCGTCGCCATTTTTTGAAGCAAACGACCGCTGGCATCGGCGGCATCGCCCTGGCAAGTTTGCTGGCGGACCGCGCCGGCGGCGAGCCAACAAGCGGCACATCGTCGATCATCAATCCGCTGCTCGCCAAGCTTCCGCACTTCGCGCCGCGAGCCAAGCGAGTCATCTATTTGCACATGACCGGCTCGCCGCCGAATCTGGATATGTTTGACTACAAGCCCGAACTCGTAAGGCTGACCGATACCGATTGTCCAAAAGAATTTCTCGAAGGTCGCGAGTTTGCGTTTACGTCCGGAACCCCAAAGCTATTGGGTTCGCCGCGCAAGTGGCAACAGGTGGGTCAGTCGGGGATGTGGATGAGCGACGCGATTCCGCACTTTCACTCGATCGCCGACGACATGTGTGTCGTCCATTCGGTTCACACCGACCAATTCAATCACGCTCCGGCCGAGCTACTATTAATGACCGGATCGCCCCGCTCCGGTCGTCCGTCGGTCGGTTCGTGGGTCACGTACGGACTGGGCAGCGAGAACGAGGACTTGCCCGCATTTGTGGTTCTCATCAGCAGCGGTGTACAACCCAACGGCGGCAAGGCTTCGTTCGGCAGCGGCTTCCTGCCGTCGATCTACCAGGGCGTGCAGTGCCGTTCGAAGGGCGACCCGGTCTTGTATGTTTCGAACCCCGAAGGGATGGATCGCGAATTGCGACGGATGAGCCTGGATGCGATTCGCGAATTGAATTTGATCCAAGCCGACGAGATGGGTCACCCCGAAACGTTGACGCGAATCGCCCAGTACGAACTCGCGTTTCGAATGCAAACGTCGGTACCCGAGGTGATGGACATTTCCGGTGAATCTCAAGCGACGCTCGACGCGTACGGAGCGGTGCCAGGGCAATCGAGTTTGGCGAACAACTGCTTGCTTGCTCGCCGATTGACGGAATCGGGTGTCCGGTTCATCCAATTGTTCGACTGGGGTTGGGACTTCCACGGGACGCATACTGGCGAAGGACTGACCGACGGTTTGACCAACAAATGCGCGACCATGGACAAACCGATCGCGGCGCTGGTGAAGGATTTGAAACAGCGCGGGTTGTTCGACGAGACATTGATCATTTGGGGCGGCGAATTCGGGCGAACGCCGTTCCGTGAGGGACGGACCGCGAACAGCGAAGTGCTCGGTCGCGACCATTATCCCGACGTCTTTACAATGTGGATGGCCGGGGGCGGGATCAAAGGCGGACTCGACTACGGAGCCAGTGACGAGCTCGGTTTCTCGATCGCCGAAAAGCCCGTCCACGTCCACGATCTCCAAGCAACGATCCTCCACCAACTCGGATTTGATCACACCCATTTGACCCATCGTTTCCAAGGTCGAGATTACCGCCTCACCGACGTCCACGGAGAAGTCGTCAAAGACCTCATCGCGTAAGGGCTCAGTGCCCGGGGGATAGATTGCCAGTCGAAGCAATCGTCCTGACACAACTTCCCGTTTTGGGTGTCGCTTGCGACCAGGGTGGGACAAGGAGTCCTCGACGCTGGCCCACCAATCTTCCCAGACATGGCGGGTCAACGCGGAAACATCGAGGCGGTGTTCCCGTAGCGGTCGAATATCGCTGGTGATGCACCGGGGAGCAATCTTGACGCATTGCGGAGGTGTTTGGTACCGAATCGGTCTATGGAGATGTCTGGTCCCATCACGAAACGTGTTTTCGCCGTCGGCTTTGTCGCGATCGCAGTAAGCGGTTGCCAACGCCTGCCGGTGCTTGCGCCGATTCACGTTTGGATGCCGCCACGTTTGCAATCCGTCGTCGGGCATCGCGTCATGATGGCCCCGGTTGCCGGGGATGCCAAAATATCTGGCCCGTTGACCGCAGAAATGATGACCCATGCACCTCGAGATGCCGGGCGTGAAATCGTTTGCTTGGACGCGCGAACTTCGCCCGAAATGACTCCAGCGATGCAAACTGCGGTGCGATTAGTATCCTTCGATGATATCGGCACCAGCGACATTGCAAACATCGCGGTGGCAAGATTACAGGATGCGGATTTTTTGCTCAGCGGCGAAATCGTACGCCAACCCAGCGAGATGCGAGCAAACAGTGACCTCGTGCCGCTGGAAAGTCTCCAGCCCAAACAACCATCGGGTAAACCTGGGAAATCCGAGATCACGGTCTCATGGAAATTGACAGATCTGAAACGCGGTAACGTTTCCTCCGGATTTCCGATCGTCACGACCCATGATGTTGGCACGGATGCCCAAGGGATCGCCAAGGCCGCCGCCGCCGATGCTTGGCAATTGATTACGCCGCACGTCATCAAGGAATCGATCGAATTATCAAAGCCCCGCGTGGGGTTTGGTGCGGCATCGGTTCGTCAGGGAAACCTGGCCGCCGAGGCGGGTGATTGGATGTCAGCCAGGGACATCTGGTTGCGCGTTTTGGACACTCACCCACGCAATCATGCGGCAATGCACAACCTCGCCATCGCCTCCGTTGCGATGCAGAATTTTGATGCGGCCGGACACTACATCGGCTTGGCGCTGAATGCATCGAGCCAGCAAAAGTATCGTCAAACGGCGGTCTGGATCGAATCCAAACAGCATGACTTTCACCATGCGTTTGACCTGCCTGATCCCGCGGCAGGCTGGTCAGCGATCCGCGATTAGGGTGTTATCATTCAACGTGACAGCAGACCCTATTAAGCCGCGCGATTAAACACGCTGCTGGTCGTTTGGATTCGCTTGACGTCTGATTTGCCATGCTCGTAGGTGACCCCTTCGTCGGCACCCCCGCGCAGCAGCGCGAGCAGGTGACTGGACATTTCACTCAAGTGAAATTGGCAAACGAACAGCGCGACCCACGTTCACGGCACAGTTCCATTTCGCGCGACAGTGCGTGACAACGATCGGCCAATAGCGGCGCAGCGGATAACTGGCACCGATTCAGCACGTCTCGCAGACTGACGCCGCGAATCGGCGCGTCGTCCGCGTCGAGCAACAATTGCCGTGCGGCAATCCGTTCTTCCAGCGTTACCAAACCGCTCGCCAATTGTCCCGAACCGTCGCTGACCCGGAGTGCCTCCATCGTCATCGTTCCCACCCGGGTCTCGTCGAGCGCCTCGTTGAGCGTTTCGACGCATGACTGAAGGGAATCAAGGTACTCGCTGACTCGTCGCATCCAATCGTTTTGCATCATTGACTTCTCTGCAAGCGGAATAATTCATACATCGGATCAGCAACCGTGCTGGCCGATGCATCAGAAATTTTCTCGACCATCACTTGGTCGAGCTGTTGTTGAAACACCTCTTCACCACGGCCCCCGTGAAAATACGCGGGTTTGCCAACGGTTGATCGCATCGATTGCAACATTTGGCCAAACATCGTTTGTCCCACGAAATCACGGAACGCATCTCGCGTCGCATCCTTTTCCGGGACATTTGGCATCGGCATCGATGTCGCCGATCGGATGTTTGCCCACTCGCCGCTGGAAATCGGATCAATCATTCGAAGACTACCTCCCCATAAAGATCGCCCTTGCGTTTGAGCGTCTTAATGATCGCGATCAAATCATCCGTTGGAACGTCGAGCGCATTAAGCGCGTCGGCGAGCGATTTTAATTTGGCGTTTTCGGTGACCGCTTTGTCACCCATCGCGACGACGGATTGGATCGTCCGCCCGCCCGCTTCGATGCGAAGGTTGCGATGGGTTACCAGGACGGGCGCGATTTCCACGTCTTCGCCGATCACCACGATTCCATCGCGTTCGTTGATCACCACGCGAGTCGAGTGATTGGATAACTGGATCGGAATGTTTAACAGAAAGGAGACAAACTTGATCGGATTGTCTCGGTATAATTCTGGGATCATGACCTCGACATGCAGTTGATCGATCGCAGTCGCTTGCGCCCGCCTTGACGAAGGCGTCGATTTTTCGGACTCAAGATCCCCGAACGTGAGCGACGACAGGTTGTTGATTTCTTCTTCGATCCGCTGGGTGGTATCGAAGGTCGCGAAATCCCGATTGAGGATTAACGTGATCTTTCCATCGAGATGAAACGACGCGCGGATCGTCGATTCCATTTTGCAACCCTCTTGAACCCGTCCGTTGGTTGGCGGACCGTCGGGCGAAACGGCGATGGGGCCCTGCGCCATTGCGTACACGGTGGAATCGTCCGCACGGGGCCCCAGCAGCGGCGTCAGCATCAGAAATCCGCCGTCGAGGCTCTTCGCATTAATGGCGTTGATCGTCACATCCAATTGATCACCCTGTTGGGCGCCGACGCCCGGAACCTGCGCGGTGACGAAGACGAGCGCCACATTTTTAGCATTTTTAAGATCATTGATATCCAATCGGCCCGCCGCATCGGTCGCCATTTGGCCGCCCATCAATTGCATCATGCGGGCGAGCGCGCGAGCCGTCGGCGCGGCGTCGCTGTCACCGGTGCCCTTGAGTCCGACGACCAACCCGAGCCCCTGGAGCGTGTTGTCCTCCTGCCCCTTCAGGCGACACAGGTCACCCAATTTCATGCCGCCGGCGATCGCACTGGAAGCAATAACCAGCATCTGCACCGGGGCAACAAACAGCAGAATAAACAGGATTCGAATTGACATCAGCTTCGTTTCGTTTGCTCGCATATTCCTGAACTTAGAACGGATTGAATTCATTGATCCATCGTGTTAACCACCCGCGCCGGTAACCGTCGCGGAGCTCGCCCGTCTCTTTTTTGGCGATCTCTAAATCCAAAAGGTCACGACTCAGCACGACGTTGTCGGGGGCGATATCCTGGGCACGACAGATGCCGGTCAGCGATGTCTCCCAGCGATTGTCATTGAGCAGGATCGTCTTGCGGGCTTCGAGCACCAAGTTGCCGTTGGGTTGGATGTCGACGACCTTCGCCGCGACGTTGAACGCCAACGATTCGCGAGTCTGCAGCATCGCGTTGGCCCGGTACAGTTGGTTGGTTTGGCCATCGATTCGAGGATCACCATCGGATTGTCCGGCGGGGCCGAGGGAGCCTTCACGAAACTGGACCCATTCCTTTAACACCGCGTCGTAAAGCCCATTGCGACGACTATTGTTTGCGCCGTCGGCCTGCATCCGAGCGATCTCATCGACACGGATCGTCACGATATCCTGAACACGAAATGTCCGCAGTGGGTTGGCGGGTGTGTACGTCCAACTGGCTGATGCCAAACCAACGTCGCCGCTGGGGTAGACAGGAAGTGGTTCGAGGCCCGGTGCGGATAACTGTGCGGCCATGGGCACCCCGGGTGGCCTGGGTCGGTCCAGTGGCACGAGTGCGCCCTGCGGATACGCATTGGACCCGTTGCTATTCACGGTCGCGGCGAGGGGCGAGTTCGCGCCCGGTCGGCGAAACAGCGACGACTCTTGCGCGAACGTATCGGCACCGCTGGCAATGAACGCCAGGACGACAATTAGATGCTTGGAAACGCGATTCAACATGATTTGGATCATTGCACCCTCGGGGGTCGAGTGACGATTTCGACGATTCCCGCGTCCGCGACGCGTGCCATCAATTTTCGACGTGGCTGAGTGGTTTCTACCGCAATCAATTCACCCTTGGCTCCTGGCGCGAGCGCCGTCGCGCTCGTCGCGATGGAGATGCCGCCGCCAAGCACGCGAACCTCGATCAAATCACCCCGCTGGATGACGACGATCGCACCAATGGATGAACGGCTGATCGGTCGATCTTTCTGTAGCACCGACTGCACCTGCATCCCAATCGCGTCGGACGGATCGGTGAGAACATCTGCAATCGATACGTTTCGTTGGGCTGGCATTAACGCCAGGTCTGATTCCGTTAAAACATAGCCGCGTCGGAACGATTCCTTTGCGACAACGACCAATGCTCGTAATACCAGGGAGACCTCAACCACCGTCGACACCGGTTCGCGTCCATTCATGCCGTCGACCTTGATGATATTGGTACCCTCGGTCGGGGACGATTGCCAAGCCACCAAATCGATTCGGCGAAAATCGCGAAGTTTGTCGATGCCCGATTGATCTCGGTCGATCTCGATGTCATAGGTCGCACGCATCTGCGAGTCGTATCGGTCGATGCCAATATGGATCAAACGAACGATGCGATCCCGTTCCGATGGTGGAATCGTCGGTAGGCTCGGATCGACGTCCGTTGCCGTGGGAGCAACCATCCACTGCGCCGGCGCAACCGTCTTGGATGATGGTGTTGGTGCGAGTGACTGGACACTGACCTGCGTGACCAACGGGGCGGCGTCATCGGCACGTCGTTCGAACGTGACCTGAACCTCATTCGCGCCTGACCACATGATCTCGGGAGTGATGGTTGACCGCGACATCGCGTCGATCAATCGAGTTCTCGGGATCGCCATGACATGCTTGTCGACGGGCATCAATCCGATGATCGACGCACCCGCACGATCCCACCAAACCGGGTCGGAATCGATGGGGTTTACGACGTCGCGCAACCGCAGTAACGGCGATGACACCGTGACGCGGTCCTTGAGGTGCAGTGACCACGGCAGCACCGGGTTGCCCTGGGCAGAGGGCGTGACCGATTTGCGAACCGGAATCAGGTTGACGCCTTGAGCGAGGCCGGGGGACGCGTGACCAATGCACACGAACACGCAAACGAACCGAACCCAAGGGTTCGTCGCGGGTGCGAAACGTTTCGATCGCGGGATCATCATTGGCAACGGCGGTGAATCAAGTTTTCGTGGACGAGCCAGCCTTTAGAATCGGCGGAGGTTTGAAATGTTTTGCATCACTTGGTCGCCCGCTTGGACGGCTTGGCTGTTTAACTCGAAGGCACGCTGGGTCGTGATCAGGTCGATCAATTCCTGCACCGGTTCGACGTTTGAGGCTTCGAGATTTCCCTGCCGCAGGATGCCCAAGCCGTTGGTGCCGGGATTGTTGGGTTGCTCGGCGCCTGAAGCGTCAGTTTGCTCGTACATGTTTTGACCGACCTTCAACAACCCATCGGGATTGATGAACTGGGCCATTTGAATTTGCCCCTGGACCGCCAACTGAGTCGCACCGGGCTGACGCACCATGACTTCACCATTGCTGTTGATGACAACCGCCATGGCGTCCTGGGGGATTTGAATGGGAGGGTCGATCAGGCGACCCGTTTGTGCGGATCCGATAACGAGGTTTCCGTTGGCATTGATGTCGAGGTTGCCCGCTCGCGTGTACATCGTGCCCTGGCTGAGCGGATCGAGCACGCGAAGATAACCGCTGCCTTCGATCGCAATATCAAGGTCGCGTCCGGTTTGCTGTAGCGTTCCCTGACGCTGGTCGGTCTGCGTGCTGGTCACACGAACGCCGAGCCCGACCTGTGTCCCAACCGCTGTGGGGATTTGATTGGAATCGCGCACGCCGGGGTGGACCTTGGTGCGATAGAGGAGGTCTTCGAAATTGGCGCGGTCTTTTTTGAAACCTGTCGTGTTGATGTTCGCCAAATTATTGGCGATCACGTCCAACTTCGTTTCCATCGCCGACATTCCGGATGCGGCGGTATAGAGCGTTTGCACAGACATGGCACGTCTCCCAGGGGCATTCGATGGTTATCGTTGGAGAACGCGACTGATGAGTGTTCCCATCACGTTGTCCTGGTTTTGAATCATCCGAACGTTCGCTTCGTAGCTGCGTGAGGCGTCGATCAATTCCATCATCATCCCCGTCGCGCTGACGCCGGACGATTCCAACATCCTGTTGCTTACTTGTCTTTCGCCGGGGGCGGCAAGATCAAAAGCCGCAAGGGGTTTAAACATGTTGCCACCGGCGTGCACGAGGTCGCCCTTGGATTTTGGTTTGGCGAGCATGAGATCACGAACTTCACCGGCCTGGGCGATCCGCCCATCCCCTTGAATTTGGTAGGGAAGATTGGGTGCGATCCGGATCGGTTGCCCATCGCTGCCCAGAACCGATTCACCGTTTTGCGTAATCAGTTTTCCCGCGCTATCGAAAAGAAAGTCGCCAGACCTGGTCAGCAGTTGTTCGTCACCACGCTGGATGACAAAGAATTGGTCGGCGTTGTTGATCGCAAAATCGGTCTCGTTGCCGGTCGTCCGCATCGCGCCCATGTCAAAGCTGGTCACGGCGGGCTGGATGGTGACTCCACCGCCCAGATCATCAATGCCACCGCGACCCGGTTGAACGTTCCCCTGTTCGATCATCTCCGCGAATCTCGCCTGTAAAACGGCGTGTTCGGGTTTGAAGCCGTTGGTGTTCACGTTGGCAAGGTTGTTGCTCAGAACCTCCAAGCGGTGGCTTTGGGCATTCGCACCGGCTGCGCTGAGATAGACTCCGTATGGCATCGTCTGGATGTTCTCGTTTCAGGTTCGCCCCACCACAAGGTTACGGATACCAAAAACGAGAAGCGACGATCAAGCCTGGTTTGGCATTACGCCATGATGTCGAAGATCGGTTCAGCACCCTCGACGCCGACCAGCTTTTGGTCCAGGCCACCATAGAAATACGTGAACGCGTTGGGGTCCAAGCCCATCTGATGCAGGATGGTGGCGTGCATGTGCCGAACGTGGAACCGATTCTCCACCGCGTTGTTACCCAGTTCGTCGGTCTTGCCGATGCTGACACCACCTTTCACACCGCCACCGGCCATCCACATGGTGAACCCGTAAGCGTTGTGATCGCGACCGGTGCCATTTTCGTATTCGGCGGTCGGTTGCCGACCGAACTCGCCACCCCAAACAATTAACGTTTCGTCGAGCAGTCCGCGGCGTTTCAGGTCCGTCAGCAGTCCGGCGATCGGCAAATCGGTTTCCGCGGCGTGCAGGTTGTGATTGGTTTCGAGGTCCGCGTGTGCGTCCCAGTTGGCGTCGTTGTGGTTGCCGCCAGAATAAATCTGCACAAATCGCACGCCGCGTTCGACCAACCGCCGTGCCATCAGGCATTGACGTCCGAACGTTGCGGTGACGGGTTGGTTCATGCCGTAAAGAGCAAGCGTGTCAGCGTCCTCCGCAGCAAGATCGACCGCTTCGGGCGCGGCCGATTGCATTTGATACGCCAACTCGTAACTTGCGATCCGGGCGTCGAGCGACGAATTTCCGGTGCGAGCAAGCGCGTGCTCGTCGTTGTACTGGCGTAGCGTATCGAGCATTTCACGCTGGACCGCATCGGTCATCGATTCGGGACGCTTGAGGTTCAAAATCGCGTTACCCTGCGACTTCATCACGGTTGCCTGGTAGTGCGCCGGCATGTACCCGGAACTCCAGTTTTTCGCACCGCTGATCGGACCGCCTCGCGGATCGAGCATGACGACAAAGCCGGGCAAGTTATCGTTCAGCGTTCCCAGCCCATAATTGAGCCAGCTTCCCAGGCACGGGCTGCCGCTGATGATTTTGCCGCTGTTCATTTGCAGCATCGCCGACCCGTGGATTGGCGAATCGGCGGTCATCGAGTGGATGAATGCGATGTCGTCGACATGCCGGGCGACGTTGGGGAATAGGTCGCTGACCATCTTGCCACATTCGCCGTAGCGATTGAATTTCCAGCGCGGTTCGACAATCCGGCCTTTATTCTTGTGACCACCGCGACCGAACGTTTTCACGTCGATCGTCTTGTTGTCCATGCCCACCATCGCCGGCTTGTAATCGAACGTATCGATATGGCTGGGGCCGCCATACATGTAAAGAAAAATGACGTGCTTGGCCTTTGGCGTGAACTGTGGCGACTTGGCCTTCAACGGATTGACGTATCCGCCGCCCGCTAACCCACCCGCCAACTCGCTCGCCATGGCCGAACCGCCAACGAAACCGTCCTTGGACAGCAACGATGCGAGTGCGACACCGGCGAAACCGCCACCGACCTGCCACAGCATTTCACGCCGGGTTTGGCGACAAAAGTTTTCTCGTTTTGCGTTCATTAAACTCAGTCCAAATAAATGAATTCGTTCAGGTTGAGCATCGTCAATGCAAAGATCTCGCAAGCGGTCCCGTAATCACGTCCGTGGGTAGCCTGCAACGACTGGATCATGTCGACGCCGCGTTTCATTTCGGCGTCGGTCGCGGGACGCTGCGTTGCTCGCCGAATCGCTTCGGCAACGAATTGATCCGGTGACTGGGCACCGGAGCTTTGAATCGACTGGGTCATCCAGCTTGCCACGCGGTGGCCGAAATCGCCATTGATTAACCCGAGTGCCTGCGTCGGCTGCGTCGTCGCGAACCGGACTGGGCACGTAAAGTCGGTGTCCGCGGCGTCAAAGCTGGCCAGCAGCGGAACGGCGAGCGATCGTTTCGTAAAGACATAGATACTACGTCGAGCGCGATCGGCATCGGACGATTGGTCCCAGCCTTCGCCCGGGCGGCTTTGGCTGGCCAAAACCTCGTCCTCGAGAATCGGAAACACGCTGCGGCCGCCGACGCGATGGTCCAATTGCCCGCAAACGGCAAGCATCGAATCACGAACCTCCTCGGCCGACAATCGGCGCGGATCGAACCGCCACATCAAGTCGTTTTCCGGATCGACCCCGTACGCCGCATCGGACATTGCCGAACCGCGTTTGTACGTGTCCGACGTGACCATCAAGCGGTGCAACGGCTTCAAGTGCCAATCGCCTTCGACCAATCGCGAGGCGAGATAGTCGAGCAAAAGGGGGTGAGTCGGCGGGGCACCGGCGAACCCAAAATCGCTGGGGGTTCGAACCAGGCCACGCCCAAAATGATATTGCCAAACGCGATTGGCCATCACGCGAGCGGTCATCGGCTGGGCATCCGGGTCGGTGACCCACTTGGCCAACGACGTCCGCCGCCCTGATGTTCCGGCATGAGCGGCCAGTTCCACCACCGCGTCCTCGCCGCCGAGCACTTCGAGGAAACCCGGCTCGACGGCCTCACCCTCGGCGTGTGGGTTACCCCGGATCAGCACGTACGTCGGCCGCGGCTCGCTGCCCTGTTCGCTGACCGACAACGCCCGGGCTACGCCGCGAGGTCGATTGCGATCCAATTCGTCGCGTGCATCCAGGGCGGCGGCGTATTCATCGACCGATTCCTGACTGACGTGTTTGCCAACGTAGGATCTCGCGATCGGCACGCGATTCATCCGGTGCACAAACTCCTCCTGCTCGACGGGCAGCAGGTGCGGTCGCAAGGGTTCCTCAAACCGGTGGATCTGTTCATTCAAGCGATCCATGCGTTCGGTAAACTCGCGAACTTCGCGGTTCAGCGTCGCCGTTTCCGCCAACGGCAACAACGATCGCAGATGGCTTTCCTCGCCTTCGGGGCCTCGCTGGCCATAACGCGTGACGCCGTTGAAGAAGGCCAACGTGCGGTAGTAATCCGCGTGCGAGATCGGATCGATCTTGTGGTCATGACATCGGGCGCAATTGACGGTCAACCCCAAGAATACTTGGCCGGTAACGGACACGATATCGTCCAGATCGTCATACAACGCTTGCTTTCGGTCGGCCGGTTCGTCATCCCAAATCCCCAAGCGATAAAACCCGGTCGCGATGATCGCTTCGTCGCTAAATTCCATTTCATCGCCCGCGATCTGCTGGGCGGCAAATTCATCGAATGGCCGGTCGCGATTGAACGAATCGATCACGTATCCGCGGTATTTCCAAGCCTCGGGTTTCGTCCCGTCACGCTCGTAGGAATTGGTTTCGCCCCAGCGGACGAGATCCAACCAATGCCGCGCCCATCGTTCGCCGTGCGCGGGCGAGGCGAGCAGCTCGTCAACGATCTTGGCGTAACGCAATTCCGTGGGATCGGCTTCGTATGCCACCAACATGTCTTCGCTTGGCGGCAGCCCCGTCAGGTCATACGACAGCCGCCGGATCAACTCGCGTGGAGACGCCGGCCCGACCGCATCAACACCGCGTTCTTCTGACTGCGCCGCGACGAAGGCGTCGATCGGATGAGAGATTTTGGTGGCGACCGTTGGTGGCACCGGGTCCGTGATCGGCTGGAACGACCAGAACGCTCGGTCCTTGTCGTCGATCGAAGCCCCAGGGGCTTCGGGACGCTGCTCCTCAACCTCGCCAATCATCGATTCGGGATACGGCGAACCGATGGACACCCATTTTTCGAGAGTCGCAATCTCGTGGTCCGCCATTTTGCCGCTGGGCGGCATTTCATATCCGTCGTAACGCACCGCTTGCAACAGGATGCTGTCCTCAGGCGACTCCAAATCGATCGCCGATCCGCTCTCCCCGCCCAGTACCAAACGGCTGCGGCGATCAATGCGAAATCCGCCTTTTTCCGCTTCGTCGGCGTGACATTTAAAACAATTCGTTTTTAAGATTGGCAGCACCGACTCGTTAAAAAATGCGTCATGCTCCGCCCCGACACCGCCGGGTGACGACGTCGTTGCCTCCGCAGCGTGTGCAGATGGACCAAAACAACATCCCAGAGCCGCCAGAGAACCGGCCCACGCAAAATTTAAGAATGCAGACCGAATCATTCCGCAAACTCCCAGCAACTTTTGTAAAAGAACTATCGTTTTTCAAATAAACACGCGTTCTGAACCGGTGACGCAAAATAACAGTATATCGACCACGAGGGCGGCTGACAAATCTTTGATTTGGCTCCGTCCTCAGCTAAGCCTTGCGAATTTTCTCGCGGCCCGAGCGAACGCCCGCCGTCGCGTTGCGGGTGTCAACGATCATCGGAGCATGCTTGACAATACATTCATAGTCAAACGCGGTGTGATCCGTCGCGATCAGCGCACAATCCAGATGGCTCAAAAAATCAGCGGTTAGTGATTCGCTGGCCATGGCCGGCAAATCGTGGTGCCGCATCGCCGGCAACGTCGGCACATGCGGGTCGCTGTACGACACGATCGCGCCCCGTGCGATCAACAATTCCAGCAGCACAAACGAGGGGCTCTCCCGGGGGTCATCGACGTCTTTCTTGTACGCCACCCCAAGTACGCAGATACGGCTGCCACGAATCGGTTTGGATTGCTCGTTTAAAAACTCGGCCAAACGGGAGATCACGTACATCGGCATCCCGCGATTGACCTCGCCGGCAAGCTCGATGAAGCGTGTTGTGTGCCCGTATTTGCGAGCCAGCCACGACAGATAAAAAGGGTCGATCGGGATGCAGTGTCCGCCCAAGCCCGGTCCGGGATAAAACGCCTGGAACCCGAACGGCTTCGTCTTCGCCGCATTGATAACGTCCCAAACATCAATGCCCATCGCATCGAACAGAATTTTTAGCTCGTTCACCAGCGCGATGTTTACCGCCCGGTAGATATTTTCGAGCACCTTGGCGGCTTCGGCCACCTCGCAGTTTGCCACTGGAACCGTTCCCGCGACGGCTTGGTCATAAAGCGAACACGCCAAACGCAACGAAACGTTGTCCATTCCACCGACGACCTTGGGAATTCCCGCAGCGGTGAAATGGGGGTTGCCCGGGTCCTCGCGTTCGGGGCTGTAGGCGACAAAGTAATCGCGTCCGATCCCCAGCCCCGACGTTTCCAAAATCGGCACCATCACGTCACGGGTCGTCGTCGGATAAGTCGTGCTTTCCAAAACGACCAATTGTCCTGCTCGCAGGCGAGCGGCGATCTGCTCCGCGGTGCCCGTGACAAACCGCAAATCGGGGTCGCGAGCTTCGTCCAGCGGCGTCGGCACACAGATCACCAATACGTCCGGCTCGCCAAGCCGATCCATTTGCGTCGTCGCCGAGAATTGCCCCTGCGCCAGCCAAGAGGCGATGCGACCCGAGTCGATGTGCTTGATATAGGATCGCCCCGCCATTAACGCGTCGACCTTTTTGGGATCCACATCAAAGCCCAAACAAACGAAACCCGCCCGGGTGAACGCGTCAATCAACGGCAAACCGACGTAGCCCAAACCGATTACCCCGATCACGGATGCTTGGGACTGGATTCGGTCAAGCAATCGGGCAGCGGTATCGTGCATGGATGCGAAGGGCCAATGTGCGAAAACGGGGAACAAGCTTCCAGCCGGTTGACGCGGCAAGCGACTTCCACGTCATACCCAGAACTTTGCCCTAGTATCGCCGGACGCGGCTCATAAGCGAGATGCCGATCGCGATCAGGGCAAGATTTCCGATCCAAACCGAATACGGTGGCAACGCTCCCGCTTTGGACTGGTCGAGCCCAAAGATGAACAGCGGATAGTAGATCACGATCGTGGGCAGAAAACACAATCCGAACGCGGTCCAGTAATCGGCGGTTTTGGCGAGGATTGAAAGCGGTGCGCCGACCAGCACAAAGCAAAAGCAACTGAACCCCTCCGCCCACCGGCGCCATGGTTCGGTGCGCAGCCGGGACAATCGCGAGCGGCTGTTTTCGATTTCGCTCTCAAATGCCCGACCCGCGGGGCCCGCGATGTCGTCCCAGCGGGCCGTCAGGATCGAAAATCCGGTATGAGCGGCGAGCTGGCCGATTTTCTGTTGGGCGCGGCGATCCTCTTGAATCAACTCGGTGCCGACGTTTCGCAGGGACAAATCCTCCGGCCTCTGCTGTGCCGCTGTCTTTTGACGCAGCGCCTTGCCCAGCGGGATGCGAAATTCGGTTTCTCCAGGCACCAACCCTTGGAAACCATCTCCCCCCTCGACCTTGCTGTCCATCACCTTCAACAGCAACGTCTGTGTTGCGGGGTCCAATCGCAGGCTGCCCTCGCGAGCGGTCAACTCCACCGTATCGCCGTCGCCGCCCTGGCGAAATTTCACCGTCGGCTGGATTAACCGCCTGTCTTCGACGTCTTGGACGTGAATCGTGAACCCGTGGGGCGAACTGTACGTGTGTTGAGCCCGCAAAAAACGGTACGCGATCTGTTCGATGGAAAGCAGCACGACGTGGTTCACGCCCGGTTTTCCCCAGGAAACCGCGAGATCGTTCAAATACACCGCGATCGGGCTGACCATCGCCGCCAGCACCAGGGATGGCTGGATTAAGCGGAGTGGAGAAATGCCGGTCGCTTTGACTGTGGAAACCTCACCATCGGCGGACATGCGTCCGTAAACGCAACTGACCGCGAAGAGTGCCGTTGCGGGAACCGCGTACTGCAAACTCATCGGCAGGACGTAGGGCAGCAATTGCAAAACCGCGAGCGGCCCCAATCCCTGGCGCAGCAGTTCTCGGCCCACGCCGATCAGCAAAATCAGCATCGTCAACGCCACCAACGCGACCACGAAGATCTTGATGATCTCGCCGACAATGTATCGGGTCAGGCGGGTGGGCATGGTGGGGAAAAACCAACGGGAACGCAAATACTCAACCCGCTGCGTACCACAAAATCCCCGTCCCGGAATACGTCAATCGACGAAAAAACCTGGCGGTCGAGACCAAGGTAGAATCTCAACCGCCAGGCTGTTGCTCGCTTTCAACAGTGATCGCGAGTGGGGTGGCAGATGACGTAGTCACTGCCCGCCGACTTTGACTACGGGTTACCACCCCGTTGGCTAGTACAGCAATAATCCACTTGATCACCTCCTTTAAAATATAGGAAGACGATTCGAATTCAGGTGCCAACCAGAACGAATCCGAAACATCAGGAAGGGAATACCGCGACGCGTCATCGCAGTACACTGAACGCATTATTCTTGGTACGTCGCGATCGACAAGCTCAAAAATAATGAAAACCTAGCTAATCTTGTGAGGAAAGCTTTTTGGTTTCCTTCGACGCACCCGCTCAGAAGATATCAAAGCGCCGCGAACCGGATGTGCGACTCGAAACGCTGCAATTGGTGAAAGTTGATGCAAGCGGATTGTTTGGCGATCAAGCCTTGACGCCGGTGCTGCCGATGACAATGATAAATACGGTGTTGCTGAGATTGATTCTCAACAACGGTTTCGGTGCCGGTTTTACGATCAGCCAATAACATCAGGCGTAACGTGTTCACACTCAATATGCTTTCCCCAGGTCAATCCGCGGAAGTCGTTTGTGTCTCCGGTGGCGATGGGATTTCTTCCCGTTTGCGTGAAATGGGTTTTGTACCTGGCGAAGCGGTTCGTTTGCTCCGCTTGGCACCGCTTGGTGATCCGTTGAAGTTTATGATCCATGGCAGCCGAATCGCGCTTCGCAACCGTGAAGCTCAGCGGGTCGTGGTCGCACCCCAGTGACGCGATGCCGCCAGAACACCAACTCAAACGCCTCGCAAGTTCTATTCCGTAATAACGTTTAAACGTGTTGATTGCCGCTTGACCCATGGTTCAATCTTTGCGGCGCGTCGTTCTGGTCGGCAATCCGAACACTGGCAAGAGCACACTCTTTAACGCGCTCTCGGGCCGGTCGGTCAGGACGGGCAATTATGCCGGAGTGACGATCGACAAAAAAGTCGGGCGTCTGGCGGACACCGATTTCGAAGTCGAGTTGGTTGACCTGCCGGGAACGTATTCGCTGAGCCCACGCTCACCAGACGAATTTGTCGCCGTTGAAGTTTTGACGGGCGAACGTGCCGGCGAAGTACCGCCCGATTTGGTCGTTTGCGTCGTCAATGCGACCGTCCTGCGACGCAACCTATTTTTGGTCAGCCAGTTGCAGGAACTCGGCGGGTCGTTGTTGATCGCCGTCAACATGATCGACTCGGCCCGGTCACGCGGCTTGACGGTCGATTGCGATCGTCTGTCGCAAAACCTCGGCGTTCCCGTGGTCCCGATTTCTGCGTCCAAGCGTGAAGGGCTCGACACGTTGCGTCAAGCGATTGCTGACGCACTTCGCAAGCCGCCGGAAACGCGAACGATCAGGCCGCTGCCGGCACGTTTTTACGAGATCGGCGAAGAGGTCGCGTCCAGCCTGTCCAGCCAAGCAAGCGTCGCGATCGCCGAAAATCCAAGGGTCAATCAATACTTGATCGAAAGGGCGCTGTTGGACGCTGGCGGCGAGACGGAAAAAGCGATCATTCGCCAATCGGGCGAGTCGGCAAAAACGATCATTACCGAAGCGCGGGCCAGTTTGGTCGGTTCGATCGGCGAGCTAAACGATATCGAATGTGAGAGCCGGTACGCATGGTCGCGTCAAATGCTCGATGGCGTGCTCGGGGATGCGGGGGGCGAATCGGACCGCGTCACCGATTTGCTGGACAGCGTGTTGATGCATCGCGTTTTTGGATTGTTTATTTTCGCGTTCATGATGTTGATGATTTTTCAATTCATCTATTCGTGGAGCGGTCTGCCGATGCAGTGGATCGAGACGGTGCAGGCGTACGTTTCCGGCACGGTGACGTCGACGATGCCGCCGGGAATGTTGCGCAGCCTGATCGTGGATGGAATCATCGCCGGTGTGGGAGGCGTATTAATATTCGTTCCTCAGATCGCGCTATTGTTTTTGTTTCTCGCCATCTTAGAAGATTTTGGCTACATGGCCCGTGCGGCTTTTTTGGTCGACCGGATGATGTCGTTATTGGGCCTAAGTGGAAAGTCATTCCTGCCGCTGATGAGTTCGTTCGCGTGTGCGGTACCCGGTGTGATGGCGACACGAGTGATCGAAAATCCACGCGATCGATTGGCGACGATCTTTGTCGCGCCGTTCATGAGTTGTTCGGCAAGGTTGCCGGTTTATCTGTTGTTGATCACCGCGTTCATTCCCGCGACGGCGGTCCTGGGCGGATGGGTGTCGGTGCGTGGGTTGGTTTTGTTGGCGATGTACTTGGTCGGCGTCTTCGTCGCGATCCCGACGGCTTGGTTGCTCAAAAAAACGGTGCTGCGGGGCGAATCATCACCGCTGGTTTTGGAATTGCCTGAATACAAATGGCCGGACTGGAAGGTCGTTTTCGTGCGCGTGTTTGACGCCTGTCGAGCGTTCGTGGTCAGAGCGGGAACACTGATTTTTGCGGCGTCGATCGTGATCTGGGCTGCGGGTTATTTCCCCAGTGATCATTCGCGACAACATTCGTTGCAAACGGCGATCGAATCCGCCGGGCCTGATGCGGACATGTCGATCTGGGAAGCGGAATTGCAATCTGTCAGTGGTCGATTGCTGGAGGATTCGTTTCTGGGACAACTGGGCCACGCCATCGAACCGATCGTCAAGCCGCTGGGTTGGGACTGGAGAATCGGCGTCGGTGCGATCGCCAGTTTTCCGGCCCGCGAAGTCATCATTGCGACCCTGGGTACGGTGTATTCGCTGGGCGGCGATGTGGACGAAGAGGACGAGGGATTGATGGACGCGCTCCGGTCATCGACTTGGCCCGACGGACGACCGGTCTATAATATTCCTGTCGCCTTGTCGATCATGGTTTTTTTTGCGTTATGTGCCCAGTGTGCCAGCACCCTGTTGGTCATGAAGCGGGAGACGAATAGTTGGCGATGGCCAATTTTCAGTTTCCTGTATATGACGGCTTTGGCCTATTTGGGCGCGCTGCTGACGTACCAGATTGGCATGAGGTTATAAGAGTTATGGATCAAACCATCATTGTCGCGATTCTCGTCTTGGGAGCCGCGTCCTATCTCGGATACAGTGCTTTTTCAACGATCAGCGGAGCGGTCTCCGGTCGGCCGGGCGCCTCGTCCTGCGGGAGTTGCGGCGGTTGTTCGCGGTCATCATCCAAAAAGAATGACGTTTCGGTCGTCGGCATATCGGCGAAGCGAGCCGATAACCGGACGGTGACCTGACACGGATTCGGTGGTTATCTAGTCTTGCTAGATATTGCCATTCACTCGCACCTCCGGGAGTCGAGTTTTAGCGGGGGGATCGCGCCGAGCCCTCCCCGGACTGACGTCCGACCCTCCCGCTGCGCGGGCAGGGTGAAATGCCCGCTGATAAACTACTTGAACACTGCACGCTGTCTGCGCGGTAGGGTAAATTTCATCGCAGGTGTGCATTGCGCAATTTCCAACCCGGGACAAACCTAGTCAGCGAGGCCCAACTTCGCGAGCCAGCGGCGGGATCCGGCCGGACCGGCGACCTCTTCTTGGCGAAGTTCGTCTTTGAGGTGGGCAAGCTGTTCTTCGAGTTCAAGATTGCGGCGGTGCAGCGTCTGGCGATCGCGGGCAAGGTTGGCTCGCTCGATCGATGCGGCGATTTCTGACTCGCGAAATTTTGATTCCCATTCCGCTTGCAAATTACGCAGCCGTTGTCGCTCTTCGACGATCAATTCGTCGGAGTCCATCAATTGAGCGATCGCGGCGGCGCCCATCGCTAGGCCGTCCTCGCAAGGTTGAGGCCGTGTTTCGAGCAAATCTCGGAGTTGGCCGATTTCGATATCACGACTTTCGATTTCATCACGAAGGCGCTGGACCGTCGCGTGCAAACGGGCGACCTCGGTTTCATCAACGGTGACGCTGGACGTCGTTTCCAGATCCTGCGCAAACAGCAACGCTTTGCGTTCTTCCCAAGACAGTGTCGCGCTAGAGTCGCTCGATTGATCGATCGTGCGGCGAACGGAGGATTGGGCGAGATTGCTGGCAAGCTGCTGGTTTTGGCCCGTCAGCGACTCGATCTGATCGCGAAGCGTGCTCAACTCGGCTTCAAACGCCTCAAGATCGAGCGTAGAAATTTCGGTTACTGAGGCCCCGGCATTCGCCGGTTTGTCGTCGGGGCAAAATTGGTTTACGAACGCTTGCGCTAATTCGGCCATCGAAAGCTCGATGTGCTCCAGCTTGGTGTCGATTGAGACCTGCTGGCGGGTCTGCTGGCGCCTCATCCGGGCGGTTTCGCGGCGGCGACCGGCGAGATCGGCTTCGCGGTACGCGATGTCCTGTTCCCGCTGCAAAAAGGACAATTCGCTATCCGCCGTCGAGGATACGGATGCCGGCGGTGTCGATCCATCGCAAAAGCCAGACACAGCCGGTCGCGAATCGCGGTCCCGGGTGGTGTACGAATGGTTTTGGAAGTTTCGGCGACCCATGCTTAACAAACCATGTGACGGCTGATAGAACGACGACGAAATACAATTTCCACGCTCGTCGGAGCGGGATCGCCCCTACCAAGGTTGTAGGTCGCGATTCCAGGCGAGTCAAAAACCGATCGCCCAGAGGACTAAGAATTGTCATCGCCTCCCCCCGACGACGACGATCGCGACGAAAGGGCGGTTGAGGTTTCTCCCGAAAGCGGGGGGCGCGAGGCAAGGAAATCCCGATCGACGAAGCCAAAACGCAGCTTTGAGCAGGCGATCGGCGAGATCGAGCGGATCGTTGCCGATTTGGAGGGGGGCAAATTGGAATTGGCCCAATCCCTCGAAAAGTATCAAACCGGCATCGGCACGCTCAAGGAATGCTACACAATCTTAGAAGGCGCCGAACGCCAGATTTCGCTGTTGGCTGGGTTCGACGCCGATGGAAACGCGATTACCGAACCGTTCGAGGAGTCGCTGATGTCGGTTCAGGACAAACAGTCCGCTCGGTCCTCGCGGCGCAGTTCGCCCAAGCGATCGTCCCCCAAGCCTGACAACGACCGCGACGGGGACGTGGATACTGCCGGCGAGGGATTTCGCGGGGGGCTTTTCTGAACGGTGACAAGCATTGATTTAATGACCGAGGCGACGCACCGCCATCAAAACGCGATGGACGACCTGATTCCCGAAATCGAACGGGCTCTGCGGGATGGTTGCCAGTGGGGCCCGGATTGCCCGAACCGGTTGGCCGATGCGATTCGGTATTCCGTCTTAGCACCGGGCAAACGATTGCGTCCCGCGATGGTCTTGATGGCTTGCGAAGCCGTTGGTGGCGACATCACCAAGGCGATGCCCGGTGCGGTCGCGGTCGAGCTGATTCACGCTTATTCGCTTGTCCACGATGATTTACCGGCGATGGATGACGACGATCTGCGTCGTGGGCGGCCGACGACACATATCCAGTTTGACGAGGCGACCGCGATTCTTGTCGGCGATGCGCTGCAGGCACGCGCGTTTGAGAGTTTGGCCGGGGCGGACCGATCACCCGAAACAGTGATTTCTTGCCTGCGAACTCTGGCGGCCGCGTCAGGACCGGAGGGCTTGGTCGGTGGGCAATCGGAGGACCTTGCCGCGGAGCAGGGTGGCGACCAAACACGCGAGCGTTTGGAATCGATTCATCGCCGAAAAACGGGTGCGTTGTTTGACGCCTCGATCCGCATCGGAGGATTGCTCGGGGGCGGATCGCCAGATGCCCTGGAGACGCTGGCGAAGTATTCGCGACCGCTCGGGTTGGCGTTTCAGGTCGTTGACGATTGCCTGGATCATACGTCCAGTGCCGAAACTCTCGGTAAAAGGGTTGGCAAGGATCAAGCACGCGGCAAACTGACTTATCCCGGTTTGTTGGGGCTGCAACCGGCACAACAATATGCCGCGGCACTGATTGAAGAGGCGTTATCTTCAGTTGATGTTTTAGGAAATGCCGCTTGGCGGTTAACATGGCTGGCGGGCTTCGTGTTAGACCGAACACGATAACGACGCCTTGAATGGAATCCGATGCAAGCGATGCACCCTGAGCAGACTCCGATGAAGACTGGTAAACACCCCCTTTTAGAATCCATCGAATCGGCAAAGATTCTGCGAGGATTCTCCCCAGAGCAGTTAAACGAGTGTGCCGCGGAGATCCGCGACGTACTTTGCAATTTGCTCGCCGCGCGAACGGCACACTTCGCCAGCAATCTTGGCGTTGTCGAATTGTGTCTGGCACTACACGCCGAATTCGATTTCACCCGCGACCGCTTGATCTGGGACACCGGCCACCAAATCTATCCCCATAAATTGGTCACCGGTCGTTATCCCCAATTCGATTCGATCCGGATCCAGGGTGGCTTGATGGGTTACCCGAACCCGGTCGAGAGCGAGTATGACCTGTTCATGACCGGACACGCCGGTTGCAGCGTCAGCACCGCGATGGGCCTGGCGAGCGGTGATGCGATCATGGGGCGAGCCGATCGACACAGTATCGCGGTCATCGGTGACGGTGCACTCCCCAGCGGCATCGTTTTCGAAGCGATGAATAACGCGGGCGACGATGGGAACAAACTGACCATCGTGCTCAATGACAACAAGATGTCGATTTGTCCGCGAGTCGGATCGCTGGCCGCGTATTTGGATCGCTTACGAAGCAACCCGTTTTATACCGGTCTAAAGCACGAAGTCGCTAAGGCGCTTTCGCACGTACCGATGTTTGGTGATCCGGCGGAACGGTTGCTCGCTCAATTAAAAGAAGCCGTCAAAGCGGGCTGCCTTGGGGGAATGCTTTTTGAGGAGCTGGGCATTCGGTATGTCGGGCCGATCGATGGTCACGACATCCCGCTGATGCGCAAGTACCTTCGCATGGTCCGCGAGATGGATGGGCCGGTCCTATTGCATGTCGTGACCGAAAAAGGCCACGGGTACCAACCCGCCGAGCAAAACCCGGTCTACTTTCATACGCCACCGGCATTCAAAGACCAAAACGGCAAACCGGTTATCCTCCGCAGCGACGGCAGCCCGCCGTACACCAATGCGGCTCGCGACGCGATCGCCGTTGAACTGGAATCCGATTCCCGGGTCACCGTTCTCACCGCCGCGATGTGCCAGGGGAACAAGCTCGAACCGATTCGCGAAAAATTCCCCAAGCAGTTCTTTGACGTTGGAATTTGCGAGTCGCACGCGGTCGCCTTTGCGGCAGGACAGTGCAAGGCGGGGCTGAAGCCGATCGTCGATATTTACAGCACGTTTCTGCAACGAAGCTTTGACCAAATCTTCCAAGAAGGTTGTCTGCAAAAGTTGCCGGTCACCTTCTTGATGGACCGCGCCGGGTTGGCGGGTGCCGACGGGCCGACGCACCATGGCGTGTTCGACATCGCTTACCTGCGATCATTCCCCAACATCGTCTTGGCCGCGCCGGGATATCACGGCGATGTTGGGCTGATGCTGAAATTTGCGTTGCAACATGACTGCGCCGTCGCGATTCGGTATCCAAAAGCCTCGGTGTTGAATTTGGCCAGGGTCCCCGATGAAATCGTGCTGGGCCAAAGTGAAGTCATTCGCGAGGGGACCGATGGGACGATTCTTGCCTACGGCGCGATTCTCGACCAAGCCTTAACGGCGGCGGACCTGCTGGAGGGTGAAATGAGCCTGAGGGTGGTTAACGCTCGCTTTGCGAAGCCGATCGATGAAGCCATGGTCGCCCGCGCGTTCGGCGGTGGGTTTGTGATTACCGTGGAGGAAGCCGCTGCGATTGGCGGTTTCGGAACCGCGGTATTGGAAACGGCGAGCGAGCAGGGATTGGACACGCGAAAATTGCGACGGCTGGGGATCCCCGATAAATTTGTGGAGCATGGCAGCCGCGACGCTCTGCTGGCACAATGCGGGCTCGGTCCCGCTCAGATCGCCGACGCTTGCCGACATGCGATGGGTGCCCACGTCCCGATCTGAGCTTGCCACCTATCGCTCGCACCCTTCCGGATGGACGACGTGAATCAACCTATCAAGCCGCATGTTGTTGATTTTCCCGCGTCGCCAAACCTCCCCGCGTCCGCCGAATTCCCCGCGACTTCGATGGTGCCCGACTGGATCGCGTCCCACCGGCGGCCAAAAGTCGTCATCATGGGCGCGCCCGATCGCCCCCGCGTGATCAGCGCGCTGCATCGTCTACGGCCGGCGATCGAATTGCATGGCGACATTGTGGCCGAGGACCTCGCGTTCGACTTTGACTATTCCGACGCGGATATCGATCTTGTCATCGTCCTGGGCGGCGACGGTTCGATCCTGCAATCCGCTCGCCAGCTTGCCGGTCGTCAGATTCCGGTGCTGGGCGTCAATTGCGGCACTCTCGGGTTTCTCGCGGCACTCTCGCCCGATGACTTTTTAAGGGTCTGGCCCGACGTCAGTTGCGGCGGTTTTTCCATTGTCGACCACCTCATGCTACGAATCGCACACGTTCGCGGAGGCGTCGAGCTGTCGCATCAACTCGCATTGAACGAAGTCGCGATCCTGGGCGGCCCCCCGTATCAGATCATGGAAATCGACATGTACGCCGACCAAATGTTGGCGACCACGTACCGGTGCGACGGATTGATCGTCAGCACGCCAGTCGGATCGACCGCGTATAACCTGTCCGCCGGCGGGCCGCTGGTGCGAAAGCATTTGCGTGCCTTTATCATCCAACCGATCAGCCCGCACACGTTGACCTATCGTCCGCTGGTCGAGTCGGCCGAGACGCGGTTGGAACTGGTCGTCGCCAAGCCAACCGAGTCGACCAGTATCGTGATCGATGGACGCGTTTTGGGCACGATCCGCCGCGGAGACCGGGTCAGTGTGCGAGCGGCTGACCACGCCTTTCGGATGTTGAACGTTCCGGGCCAGAACGAATATCGAACGCTCCGCGACAAACTCGGCTGGGGCGGCAGCGTCATCAAGACGTAACGCAGACCCTTGCTCGCCGAGACAAACGCCGTCAAAGATCTTTTGCGCTACGGCGGACTTCGATCTCGGCCAATGGATAGAGCTTGCCTTTGCCGCTGCCCGGACAAATCTGGCAAGTTTGTTTCCAATCGCTTTTCTTGCGCAGGTTCGTATTCCAAAATGGCCACGTGCGGCACTGCACCGGACGGGCACCATAGACCAAACATTTCCGCGTGTCGGGATCGAGAAAAATACAATCGCCGTCGGGATACTCGACCAAACTCTTTTCCATCCCGACTTGACGCACAAATTGGTGCTCGAAATCGTCGACGGACATTTTCATCTCGATCGCCAGCGCCGCGATCTCTGAATCATCGACCCAGACAAACCCGGGTGCACCGCTGCAGCAATCGCCGCACCCGGTACACTCGAACGCCAACCCCTCGCGATACCATGGTCCATTGGTCATTTGAAATCATCGAACGCCGCGAAGTCGTCGCCACCCGCCGGCACCGGTTGTCCAAAGTCTTCAAAGCCATCACCGGCTGGCTCCATGGCCTTTTCGTCCGCACCCACGGCGGCCGCTCCTTCCTCCGCCGGCTCAGTTTTTGGCGTTTTTTCGCGTTTTGGCTTTTCCATGTACGCCACGATCGGCAAAGCAGCGAGGATGCCGACGAGGAACAAAACCCAGAGGTAAAAATAAATCATGGTCGGATGAGTTTTGTCAGTGATGAATCGCGACGGGAGCGGCGGTCGACCGCCATGATAATCGGTTGGACCAACCTTCGCAATTTAAGGCACCGCCCGTCACGGCGTGCTCGGAGCCCACTGAACCGGTCAAACGTTTTTCCCGATAGGCTCTGATTCGTCGTCTATTTGCTGACCCTCCGCCGCGTACGCCAGTTCGGTTTCCAGCACCCCCGTCAGCGTGAACTCGATTCCCTCATAGATGTCACGCAGCGGTAGTGTGCAGTTGATGAACGGCAATTCGATTTGCGTATCGACCCCTTCAAAGGTCTCACGCAAAAACCCGTCCGCGGTACGACGCATCACGATCGCCATCGGGATGTGTTGTTCCAGGATCACGTAGCACCGCAGCGACGCAATTTTGAGATAAGCCGTCATTTTCTCGTCCAAGTCGTACACCCTTGTCGAGGGCGATAAGACTTCGATGATCAAAACCGGTTGGTCCTGAAAAACATCCGTGGGAGCATTGCTTTCGCAGACGACTTGGACGTCCGGATAATAGAACCGTTTTGACTCGGAACGATGAATCCGGAGTCGCATATCCGAATCAAAGGGTCGGCAGGGCTGGCCTCTCAATAGGCGATGAAGAGCTGCCAAGCAGTTCACTTTCACGGTGTTGTGACGAATGGTTGCCCCGGACATTGCACGGACCCAGCCGTCGATGTATTCGCTCTTGGTCGTCGCCAACTCCTCGGTCGCCAAATAGTCTTCGGCGGTCACAAACTCGGGTTGCTCAGCGGTACTCATGATTTCCCCTTGATTAGTTTGTTGCAGATTCGATTGTTGATTATTCGGCACCCGGAATGAGTTCGACAGCCGATGATGCGTCTGGCAGCTTCCCGATACGGTACATCGCAGTTTTGGTACGCACGATCAACGAGTTATCAAAGACGGCGGGTGACGCCATGCAACCGTTATCAAGTGGATTCTCGGCGACAAGGTCGCAAACCCTGCCAGGGCGAATCACGTAACCGGTTCCGTCATGGTCGAAAACATACAACAGCCCACCGGCGATCAACGGAGAGGCACTGAATTGTCCGCCGAGGCGTTTGCTCCATAATTCGGCACCATCGGTCGCGTCCAGGCATGACAGCACGCCCGCGTCGTGGATATTGTAGATAAGCCCTTGATAGAAGACTTGCGAGGGTTTGCTGCCGATGCCTTTTTCGGCTACCCAGCGAACATGAGTGTCGGTGACATCACCGCTGCCACGCGGATCGATCGCGTAAAGCTTTGCTTTGCCAAAACCGGTATTCACATAAAGAATTTTTCCGTCATAAAACGGTTGGCCGGTGGCGGAGAATTCGTCATAATGGACTCGCCATAACTCAGCACCATCGTTGGGATCATAAGCGATGACTGCCTTGCTGGTCGGACTGATCCACTGGGTATTTCCGTCGACGTTGATGGCGATCGGCGTGCAGAATGCTTTCATCACGTCACCGTCGGTTGTGCCATAGTCGACGTCGCGATTTTGTTTCCAAATCAAACTCCCGTCGCTACCGCGAAGGCAGACGACGTATTGAAAGTCGTAGCCGTCAAAATTCATGAACAACCGTCCCGCGGGGTCGAGCATCGGTGAACTGCCTGGCCCACGGAAATGGTTGCAGGGAAAATCTCTTCGTCGCCAGATTTCGTCGCCCGTCTCGACGTCCAGGCAAGCGGTTCCATAGCTGCCGAAATGGACCCAAACGTGTTTGCCGTCGGTTACCGGTGTGGGCGACGCATAAGAGTTCATGACGTGAGTTTCGCCGAGCTTGTCTTTGTCGTTTTCAAACACGAGACGACTCCACCGGACCTTGCCGTCGCGAAGGTCGACGGCGAACGCGTACATTTGGGTGCCGTCGGAGGTCGCTTCGGTCATCATGGCAAGATCACCGGCAATGATCGGGGACGACCAACCGGTTCGACTGGTGGATAATTTCCAGATGACGTTGGTTGATTCGGACCAGGTCGTTGGCATGTCAGACGCTTGCGTGGCAACGTTGTCCGAATTCGGCCCCCGAAATTGAGACCAATCGTCGGCCGCCGCCACGTCACTGATAAACCAACCACCGATCAGCAGTGCAATCGACAGCGGTTTGGTCATCGCATGGCCCCATCGCGAAGCGGGGATGCCGACGATACGATTTTTTCGCGGTGATGCCGTCACATTCATATAAGTATGCTGTTCAAAGGATTCCAGTGGACTCAGACGCATTAGCTTTTTTTCGGTCGATGGTGGAAACGCCCAGCCCATCGGGTTATGAACAACCCGTCCAGCGAATCGTAAGGAAATACATTTCGCCGTTTGCGAGTGATGTTCGTTCGGACATTCATGGAAATGTGATCGCGTCGGCGGGCGATCCGTCAGGGCCGCGTTTGATGTACGCGGGCCACTGCGACCAGATCGGGATGCTGGTCACCAATATAGACGAAGAGGGGTTTGTTTACGCACAAACGATTGGCGGCTGGGATCCGCAGCAATTAATCGGCCAAGCGATGACGATTTGGACCGATGGCGGGCCGATCCCGGCGGTCATCAGTCGTAAGCCGATTCACCTGCTTAATGAAACTGAGAGGAAACAGGTCGTCCAGTTGGAACAGATGTGGCTGGACGTCGGTGCAAAGAACAAAGCGGACGCGAGTGAGTTGATTCGCATCGGCGACTGCGTGACGCTGGCCCTGCGATATCAATCGCTGCTCAACGGGATCGTGACCGGGCCAGGAATGGACAACAAGACGGGCACCTGGACCGTGATCCAAGCGTTGAGATTGGCTTATGAAATGACACGGGCTCTCGGCGATTCGATCCCCTGTCACCTCCACAGCGTCAGCACGGTGCAGGAAGAGATCGGCCTTCGTGGGGCCAAAACGGCCGCGGGAAGCATCAATCCGGACGTCGCGATCGCGGTCGACGTGACTCACGCATCGGATTGCCCAACGATCGACAAACACCAGCAGGGCGATATCAAGCTCGGCGGCGGACCGGTCATCTATCGCGGCCCTAACATGAATCCGGGCGTCGTGGACCGGTTGATCGACATCGCCAAACGGGAGGGAATCACCTTTCAATTGGCCGCGACCGGTCGAGCGACGCCGAACGACGCCAATGTGCTGCAGATTCACGGTGGCGGCGTGGCGACGGGATTGGTCGCGATCCCGAATCGTTACATGCATTCGGCTGTGGAAGCCATTTCGTTGGCGGATATCGAGGCGGCGGCAAGATTGCTAGCTCATTTCGCGGTCGAATTAACGCCCAAGTGTGATTTCGTTCCGGCGTAGGAAAGGCGGAAAAGCGAATAATAAAGGAGTACTTGAGCGATTTATCGTCGTTGAAAGCTAAAGTTAAACCTTTGACAATCCGCAAATCCGCTGATATCGTCAGTAGCGGTACTATGGCACCGCAATGCCCGAAATCCTCCCGCCGACCCCTGGTTGATGTTAATGCGGCGCACCGGTTGCGTCGTGAAACGTTGTCCTTCCCGCCTTAACTCGATTGACGAATGGAAACGCTTGATGCCGTGGATTCGGTTCGATCATGCTTTTTCCGGTACCTGATTGCACCCGCTGCCACGGGGCATCTTTGTTTCGTTACGACGTCTTCCCGAAGTATCCTGTCTGACATTGCGGCATGGCCGTGATGCCGCAATTTTTTCTCGTTCGGAGTGTTCCTGATGCGATGTTTTGGAAACGATCTCAGCCGCCGAGGCTTTCTCACCGCCGGAGCGTTTGGCGGTTTGGGAATTTCCCTGGCTGAATTGCTGATGTTGCAAGAGGCCGGCGCAGAACAAAAGTCATATGACTTTATCAAGCCCAAGGCAAAGAGCGTCATCCACGTTTTCCTGCCCGGGGGCATGGCTCAGCAGGAATCGTTCGACCCCAAGCCATACAGCCCGCTGGAGTATCGCGGCGAGTTTCGGACGGTAAAGACAAATACTGGCGAGGAGTTCTGTGAGACATTGCCCAACCTGGCGAAGTGCGCCGACAAATTTGCGGTCATTCGATCAATGACCCACGGCGAGGCTGCTCACGAACGCGGCACGCACAACATGTTCACCGGTTATAAGCCCAGTCCGGCGTTGATCTTTCCAAGTTTCGGCAGCGTCATCAGCCACGAGTATGGCCCCCGCAATAGCTTGCCACCATACGTTTGCGTGCCTAACGTGCCCAACGAATTCGCAGGCAGCGGGTATTTGT
>Ga0105045_10000405_pt1 | contig 30433 bp, 24 predicted proteins | sample MAT02_FD_78089 | JGI IMG/M metagenome (GOLD analysis project Ga0105045, IMG submission 78089) | Freshwater microbial communities from Lake Fryxell liftoff mats and glacier meltwater in Antarctica - MAT-02 (megahit assembly) | ecosystem: Environmental > Aquatic > Freshwater > Ice > Liftoff... | reverse complement strand
GATGCGCACCGGAGGCGCCGGATCGGCGAGCAGCAACGTGGTGTATCGCAGCCACGTGCTGCCCGGTCACGGCTATTGGTGGCGGCTCGGTCTGCGGCCCACCGAAGATGCGCGACAGCGGCTGCGCGAGCGCCTTCGGGGCCGACGGTACTGGCCGATCCTCGCGCCGTTCGACGGCGCTGCGCGGCGGCTCGCCCACACCTGGGACAACCGCCGCCCGCGTCCACCTGCGATGCGCCGCGCCGACGATCTCGTCGTCGAGCCGATGACGGCGGCGACGCTGCTCGAGGCCCGGCTCGCGCTGGCCGAGGTCTACTCGCCGTGCCTGGTCGACGACGCCGCCCTCGCCACGTGGCAGTACGACTTCCTCGCCGACTATCCCTCGCGCGGTGACTTCCGCTGGTTCATCGCCCGCAGAAGCGACGGTGCGCCCGTGGGATGGTTCCTCTACTACGTGCGCCGCGAACAGCCCTCGGAGGTCGCGAGCGTCGTGGCGGCGCCCAAGTGGCGTCACGCCGTGGTCGCCGCGATGATCGAGCACGCGATGCGCGACGGATGCACGGGGCTGTTCGGCACCACGAGCGCCGTGATGGCGCACGAGCTCATCGACGCTGGCGCCGTCATCGATGGCGCCGACCGGCTGCTGGTGTCGGCGCGCGATCCCGCCGTGCTCGAGGCGCTGCGATCGTCACAAGCGCTCGTCACGGGCCTCGAGTCCGAGATCTGGATCTGAGCTCCGAGCTCGCCGGGTCGCGCTCGGGTTCACGTGCGCCCCATCCGATCCGCGCCCGCCGACCCCACGGATTCGGAGCGCCACCCCCGCCTCCCCGGCGCGCCCGAGGCCGCACCACAGCGGATGTGGGCGGCCCGGCGTCGTGATATCCAGGGGATCATGAGTCCGATCGTCCTGACCCTATGGCTCGCCGCCGCCGCCGACGAACCCGCCACGCTCTTCGGGCGCGAGGTGGTGCGGGTCGCACCGCTTTCGGAGGACGAGCGGCAGGCGCGTCGGGCCGGCTTCGAGCAGATGCTCGACGAGCGCGGGTGGGTGCAGATCGGCGATCAAGTGGCGCCAAGAGGCGCCAGCGGCGACTTCGCCCAGCCCCCCGCGCCGCAGGCGGACTGGACCTTCCCGCCACACCGCTCCACGATCTTCCTCAATTTCTTCGGCAGCGAAGCCCTGACGAACGGCACGTACTCGGCGCTCGACGAATCGGCCTGCGTGCAGGGGACCATGCCGTGGCCGGGCTTCGGTGGCACCGAGCAGCAGGCCCTGGCGCTGATCGACGTGTTCGAGACCCAGATGGCGCCCTACGGCGTGCGCATCGCCTATGCCGAGCGTCCACCGGATCACCTGCCCTTCGCGATGGTGATGATGGGTGGCTCGCCCGACCTGCTGGGCCTCGGCGGCGGCGTGCTCGGCGTGTCGTGCAGCAGCGACTGCGGTGACCGCTGGTGGCGCGACACCACCTTCGCGTTCACGGACAACATCAACCCCAATAACGCCGAGGTGCTGGGTACCACCGCACTGCACGAGGCGGCCCACGCGTTCGGCCTGGCCCACATCGCCGATCCCAGCAAGATCATGAACCCGTTCGTCGGCAGCGGTAACGTCACCTGGGCGGACACGTGCACGCCGTACGACGACGCCACGGGCGGCATCAACTGCCAGCCGACGCACGACGAGTTCTGCGACGGTGGGGCGCAGAACTCCGCGGCCGAGCTGCTCGCGTACTTCGGCGAGAACAGCCCCGATCTCGAGCCACCCTTCGTCGAGATCCTCTCGCCCGCTGACGGTGCCGAGTTCGCGCCCGGCGAGAGCATCATGGTCGAGGCCGACATCAGCGACAACCACGAGGGCGTTGGCTGGAAGCTGGCCATCCCCGAGATCGAGGCCGAGGACGTCGCCTTCACCTTCCAGAAGGCGTGGCCGCTGAGCCTCCCCGCCGGCACCTACACCATCCGCATCGAGGCGATCGATCACGACCGCAACGAGACCGTCGCCGAGGTCACGGTCTACGTCGGCATGGACGCGCCCGTCGACCCGGCCGACACCAGCGGCGGCGTCAGCGGCGGCGTCAGCGGCGGCGTCAGCGGTGACGGTGGCATGACGGACGACACGAGCGACGACGACGGCGGCGAGTCGACCGACGGCGGACTGGGTCAGGACGACGATGGCGCCGAGGGCTGCGCCTGCGCGGCGGATGGTCCTGTGGCCCCGTCCGCAGCCGGGCTGCTCTTCGTAGGCGCCCTCGCAATACGGCGTCGCCGATCGCACTGACGACGAATGCGCGCGCGGTGTCACCACCACGCGCGCATCATCCCCTCGAGGCGGGGAGTGCCGGACTAGGCCGCCGGCAGGATCACGGTGTCGATCACGTGGATCACACCGTTGCTCGCGGCGATGTCGGGCGTCGTCACCTTGGCGCCGCCGACCTTGACACCGTCGGTCGCGTCGATCGTGACCTTGGTGCCGGCGACGGTCTCGGCCTCGGTGAGTTTGGCGGCATCGGCGGCCATCACCTTGCCGGCCACGACGTGCCCGAGCAACACCTTCTTGAGATCTTCCGGCTTCGCGAGCAGGGCGTCGAGCGCCTCCTTGGGGATCTTCGCGAACGCCTCGTCGGTGGGCGCGAACACCGTGAACGGACCCTCGCCGCTCAGCGTGGCGATGAGGTCGGCCTTATCGAGGGCAGTCGCGAGGGTCTTGAAGTTGCCGGCCGCGACCGCGGTGTCCACGATGTTCTTGGGCGCGGCGGCGTCGGCCGGCGGCGCATCGGCCTTGGCATCGGCAGCCTTGGCATCGGCAGCCTTGGCATCGGCAGCCTTGGCATCGGCAGCCTTGGCATCGGCAGCCTTGGCATCGGCAGCCTTGCCGTCCTTGCCGTCCTTCTTGGCGTCGGCGGTCTTCTTGTCGTCGCCGGCCTTCTTGTCGTCACAGGCGCCAGCGAAGGCGAGAGACAGGGCGAGGATGGAGGTGAGCTTGATGGATGGCATTGGTGGGGACTCGCGCAAACACTAGGCCACGACCTCGGTCCTGCAAGTCACCGGACAGTCATGGTCTGGTGGTGACACGGCGCCTCGTCAGCCGCCGGCGACCTCGGCACGGACCAGCGCGAGTCCATCGACGCCCGCGTGCAGGCTGCCGGAGAACACCACACCGAGTTCGTGGTCCTCGGGCAGCGACCATACCACGCGGGCGCCGAAGACCACGACCGGATCGGCGTGCCCGTCTTCGAGATCGACCACCAACCAGCAGCGTTCGTCGGCACCGGGCATGTCGGTGGCGCGCAGCTGGGCCCCGCCGGCACCGATCCCCTCCAGCGCGATCGAGGCGGTGGTGAAGTTGCGTCCGTGGAGGCGCACCAACCACGCCGGCACCGGCGACTCGAACCGCACGGTGCGACGCGACGCCTCGCCCTCGTCCCGGCCCCCCGAGCCGCGACCGCCCGCATCGCGTCGGAACTCACGCTCGAGCTCTTCGAGCCGCGCGAGCTCGTCGTGATCGAGGATCTCGTGGTGCAGCTGCTGCAGCCGCAACCAACGGTAGTCGAACACGGCGCGCACGCGGGCCATCGCTGCGCTGCGCACCGCCAGGGGATCGGTGTCGTCCTCGGGCATCGTGCGCTCGGGGACATCGGGCAGGATCTCGGCATGATCGTCGATGGGCTCGGGGATGCCCGCGAGCACCGGCGCGTCGCCGAACTCGATCGACCCCCGGGCGGCGCGCGGCATCACCTTCGACGCGAGCTGCGGCACCACGGGAACTATGATGCGCGCGGTGTCGTCGCGGCGGGTCCTCACCGGACGCGCGTCGACGTCGACCGATCGCGCGACGCCACCGAGCGTTGCGCCGGCCACGGAGGCGGCGCGCAGCGGCGGCGGCTCCCGACGCTGGGAGCCCATCGCACCTGCGCCGAGCTCGATCCGGGTGGTCTGACGCAGCACCTCCATGTTGCGCTTGGGCATCGGTCGGCGCTCGGCCACCTGATCGGCGACCTCGTCGTAGCACACGCGAAAGCGGCCGATCACGATCTCGTCGCCGGGCGTCAGTGCGTGACGCTCGACGCGGGTGTCCCCCACGAACGTGCCGGTGGTGCTCACGAGATCGACCAGCGTGGCCACGCCGCTGGCATCGACCTCGATCTTGGCGTGGCGGCGCGAGACCTCGGGATCGCCGAGCTGCAGGTCGCTGTCAGGCGCGCGACCGATCGTCACGCGACCATCGATGAAGACCGTGGTGTCGGGCGGCAGGCCCACCACCGCTCGGAGCACGCGCCGCATAGGAGATCAAATCTAGCAGAGAGCGCGACGGAGCCACCACGGCGTGCGGGCGGCCCGTGCGCCCGCGGGAAGGCCGAACGGCCACCACGCCGCGCAACAGCCGCGGGACGTCGCGAGGCGCGACACGTGCCCACGCCACGATCATCCGGCGCTCTGTGCGAGCCCCCTGCGATACTCTGTTGGCGTGATGTTCGCCGCCTTGCTGAGCTCCGTACTCCTCGCCGGCCCAGCCCTCGAGGTGCCCTGGCAATGCGGCGTCACCAAGCCCTGCACCCAAGGCCACGGCGGCTTCAGCCACACCGGCAACAGCCACTGGGCGTGGGATTTCGACGTCAACGAAGGCGAAGAGGTGTGGTCGTCGAGCGCGGGCGTGGTGTCGTTCCTGCGCATGGACAGCGACGTCGGCGGCTGCGACCAGTCGTTCGGCGGCGACGCCAACTACGTCGTGGTCGATCACGACGACGGCACCGCGATCGTCTACATGCATCTGCTGGCGAACTCGTCACCGCTCGCCATCGGTGACGTGGTGCGGCCGGGCACGCTCGTCGGTCGCGTGGGCCTGACGGGCTGGGTCTGTGGTGACCATCTCCACCACATGGTGATGGAGCAGTGCGGCAGCCCGTATTGCCAGTCGTTGCCGGCGACGTTCGCCGACTACGGCGATCCGGCCCAGGGCGACTCGATCCTCAGCACCAACTGCCCCGCGTGCGAGCTCGTGCTGGGCGGCGGCCAGACGATGGTGAGCGAGCTCGAGCCCGGCTGCTTCGTCCGCGAGACGACCGCGTGGTGGAGCACCATGTCGGGCGAGGACGACCATCATTTCTACACGCTGGCCACCGACGATGGCGATCCGGCCAGCACCGGCACCTGGCGCTTCGTCGTCGAGGTCCCCGGCGAGTACCGCGTCGAGGTGTATGTGCCCGAGGACGCCGATTCCCAGGGTGCGGTGTATCAGGTGCACCACGACGATGTGGTCGAGTCGTTCCCGATCGATCAGTCGGCGACGAGCGGCTGGCAGGACCTCGGCGTCTTCACCTTCTCGGGTGCCGACGGCGAGCGGATCCAGCTCGACGACAACACCGGAGAGGCCGTCGATCTGGGGCGGCGGCTGGGCTACGACGCGGTGCGCCTGAGCTTCGTGCCCGGCGGCGACGACACCGGTGGCGGATCGACGGGAGTGGCGACCGATCCCAGCGGTGCCGGCGGCAGTGGTGCGGATGGATCGACGGCGGGCGAGGTCGGCACGGATGGCGCAGCGGGCTCGGTGAGTGCGGCCACGGGCGGACCGAGCGGCGCCACCGATGCAGACGGCGACGCACTGCCGGCGACCTTCGGTGAGCAAGAGGGCGACGGCGGTTGCGGCTGCCGGTCCGCGGGCGGCGGCGGCGGTGCGTGGGTGCTCGTCGGGTTGGTCGCCGGTTGGCGACGGCGACGGCGGACTCATGCGCCGCGGGCGATGGACGCCACGTGGTAGTCCTCGGTCCCGTTCTCGCGCCATAGCGTCAGCAGGCGCGCGCAGGCGTCGGCCGGGGCCAGCGTCCGCAGCGCAGCGCGATCCTCCCAGAGCCCGAATCGGTCGAGGCTCTCGAGCGCGTCGGTCACGTCGAAGTGGAGCCGCACGTGGAAGCGTGCGGCGATCCACGCCTCGACGGCGCGTCCCAGCGCGTCCGCGTCGGTGATCTGCCCCGGATCGGCCGCCAGCATCGCGTAGGCGAGCAGCGTCTCCTTGATCTCCTCGTGGCGGATGCTCGATACCAAGAGCGCGAGCACGCCCGCGTTGTTGGCGATGTTCTGATAGTAGAGGTGGTGCAGGCGCTGCGAGCTGCGTACGTGCTTGGCGCGGCGGTAGCCCAGCACCGAGCGCACCGACAGCCCCAGCAGGCCCACGCTCAGCGCCCACAGGTACTGGCTGGCGAACAACGTGCCCTGAACGAGCAGCGCCACCGCCTTCCACGTCGCGCCGCCGATCGCCCCGACGCCGCCGCCGACGATCCAGATGCGATCGAGCACGCTCATCCCGACCTCGGCGTGGGGCAGCAGGGCCTCGAGGTCCGCCACCGGGATCTCGCGGAACAGCTTGATGCTCACCTCGGCCGAGTCGTGCATGCGAAACACGATCGCCAGGCGGCGATACAGCTCGACCTCGCGCATCTCGCCCGTGATGGGCCGCCGCACGGTGCGGATGAGGCGGGTCTCCTGGGTTCGACCGCGCACGTAGATCCGCAGCGCGCCGACCTTGTCGGGGTCCACCCGCACCTTCATCCCGTGGATGCTCGCCGAGTCGATCGCCGCCCGCACCTGCGTGTCCTCGAGCAGGTCGTAGTTGGCCTTGTCGAAGGTGTAGTCGAGCGCGCCGTCGAGCATCTCGAGATCACCGCGGAGATCGCCGACCGTCACCGTCTCGCGGTCCGGGTTGAAGGGTGCATATGCGCGGTCGACGTGCTCCGCCAGCGCCCTCGACTCGGCATGCACCGCGCGGCCCAGCGCGGCGCCGACCTCGGCGATCGCGGGGGCCACGGACTCCATCGCGGGGTCCCGCATCAACCCCGCGAGTAGATCGACGGTGCGGATCGGGATGTACCGATCGTCGGGGAGATGGACGCCCGCCGGGGCGCGGGTCGAGTCCGCTGCCTCGCGCACGCGGGCGACGGTAGCACGGGCTACCCCGACCCCACGGTGACCCCGGGCCCCATCGGCAGCACGGTGCGATCGACCCGCGGCTCGTCGATCCCGACCGCGCCCTCGCGCGCGCGCTTCTGGGGATCCACCGCCTCGCGGATGATGCGATACAGCCCGTGATCGAAGGGATCGCCGGGCCCGCGGCGCACCAACTCGATCCGCTCGCGCAGCCCCTTCGCGTGCATCTGCTGCGCGCGGTGGTGGCAGAACGGGTTGTTGCCGGGGCGGCCCATCAGCGGCTCGGCGGTCGCCGTGCAGCCGCCGCGACACACGTCGCGGTAGTAGCACTCGGCGCAATAGCCCCACAGCTCGGCAACGGTGCGCTCGCGCGTGTAGGCGAGCTGCGCCGTGCGGGTCCAGATGTCGCGCAGCGACGCGGTGCGGATGTTGCCGCCGACGTTCATGGCGCCGCCGAGGCTGGGGCAGCCCTTGATGTCGCCTTGGGCCTCGATGCCGATCACCGCACGCCCGGCGCTGCAGCCCTTGTAGTGCGCGCCGCGCTTCTGCACCTTGCGCAGCTTGGCCTCGAAGGGACCGAAGTAGCCGAGGTTGTTCGCCGGCCAGATCGCGACGCCCAGGCGCACGGCGTCGTCGAGCAGAGCGCCCAGGCCCTCGAACACGTCGAGCAACATGTACGGCTGCAGCAGGATCTCGGGGTGGTCGCCGGCGTTGCCGAACGGCGCGGTGATCTGCAGCTGCCAGCCGCGCACGCCGGCGCCGTGCAGCAGCGGCAGCAGACCTTTCAGATCGCCCATGGTGAGGCGATTGATCTGGGTGTTCACGGCCACCGCGGCGCCCGCAGCCCGCAGCGCGGCCAGGGCCGCGAACGCGTGATCCCAGCTGCCCGGGATCCCGCGCAGCCGGTCGTGCGCGGGCTGCAGTCCGTCGATCGACACGCCGACGGTCGTGACGCCGGCGGCGACCATCGCCTCGGCGCGCGCAGGCGTCAGGTTGCGACCGCCGGTCGTCATCGTGCACGCCATGCCGGCCTCGCGGATCGCCCGGATCACCAGGATGAAATCGTTGCGCAGGTAGGCTTCGCCGCCCACCAGTGTGACCTCGCCGACGCCGAGATCACGCAGCTGGCGGACGAGGTCGAGGCATTCGTCGGTGGTGAGCTCGCCGGGCCGCGCCGCGCCGGCCCGCGACCCGCAGTGGATGCACTTCTGATCGCACGCGAGCGTCAGCTCCCACACCGCGAGGCGCGGCGTCGGCACCTCGCCCGTGGGCTCACGCATGCGGCGGCTGTCGGCCGGCGGCAGCGCGACGACGGGGAGGCGAAGGCGGACGTCTCGCAGGCTCATGGTGCTCCGGTCGTCAGTTCGGGAGGACGCACACGCCGACCGTCTCGAGCCCCTGCGGAGGATCCTCGTCGTAGAACGGCTCGCATGTGACGCCCATGTCAGCGCCGGGGCACGGCTCGCCCGACGTGGTGTCGCAGAACGCGGTGCAGCACGCGGTCTCTGGGCAGTCGAGCACCTGATCGCCGGGCGAGCAGGCGAGGCCTGGGGCGCAAGTGGTGGGGTTCTCGCACGATTGCCCCTGACCGCCGTCCTGGTCCGGTGAGTCGAAGCACAAGAAGCCACCGGACTCGGGATCGGGCGCGCACGTCTGTCCGTCTGCGCAGTCGTCGGCCAGCGGATCGCATTCGGGCAAGCACAGTCGCAGGACATCGTTGAGCTCGACGCAGCGTTCGTCGTCGGCGGCGCACAGTGGATTGGCAAAGCTGTTGATGCACTGCGCCACGCAGGTCCCGACGTTGGTGTCGGGATCGACGTGGAAGCACATCGCACCCAACGCGCAGCTGTCGATGCCGCTGAAGGGGCCGCCCGCGACGGTGCACGGATCGCCGGTTGCGTCGGGACTGTCGCTCAACGGCACGCAGCGAAACGAGTCCCAGGTGATCTCCATTGCCCACGCGTTGCACTTCTCGTCTGGTGGGCAGTCCTGCGCGAACGGATCGCAATCGAGCGGACCCCCGCCGCCGTCTGGACGCACCGCGTAGAACGAGCCCGCGCTGTCGTCGACGTCGTCGGTCGACGACGAGTCGTCGGCGATCGTCGTGGTGCTGGTGTCATCGAGCGTCGTGGACGGGGCCGACGTGTTCGTGCTCGGCATGGTCGACGATGTCGTCGTCTCGGCGGATCCCGTCGACGAGTCACCGCCGGTGCCGTCAACGACCGCTGGCCCGCAGGCGGTCGCGCCGATCGCCAGACCGAGGACCAACCTCGCGAGCACGGCGTCGCCAGCCGGAGCCGCCGTGGTGGCCTGCGCTGCGCCGCAGAACGGACACGAAGGCTCGGGACGAAGCAGGTGGCGCTCACAGGCCGGGCAGAGCTTCGTGGGAAAATCCTACCGAAGCTACCAAAACTGTCAAGCGTGAAATTTTCGGTATGGAACGATTCGCGCGGCTCTTCCTGAGCCAGCATGCGGAAGCCGTGAAGGCAGCCATGGGATCGACGCTGGGTCCAGGGGGGCGGGCGCGGGGGTGAAGTGACACCGACCGACGCCGGTGCCGGAGGCGGACGAGGTGTAGGGGGCACGGAGGCGTCCCGGCATGTCTCCGACCAGGGTCGCGGGGTGGTCGCGCGGATGGTGCGGGATCTCCCCGGATGCTTCGGAGCACGGGCGGGACGCGATGCCCTGTGCACCTCGGTGCAGCTTCAGCAGGGCGCAGTTCCATCCCGACGCGGCCATGCTGTCGCGGCCCCGCGGATGCTTTTGCACGGCCGTGCTGGTCGCACTACGACGACGGGCGCGTTCTCGGTTGACCAAGATGGCGCAGATGCGGGGTTCCGACGCGAGACCTTCGAGCGCGACCTCGCGGGCGCACCCGCCGAGCCGGTGAAGATCAGGCTCCTTCGCGGTGGCACCCGCACAGGCCCGTCGGCGATCGGCGACAGCCGCGGGCGTCGCTTCGTGCACCGGCAACCGTTCAGCGAAGCCATCACGACCCGTGCGAAGCACCGACTCACCCTTGCGAGCAGTGCGGCGTCGTAGCCCGAACCCACCCCCACGCCGTTCTCGTGTACAACCGCCGCGTGCTCGCGGCGCCCGAGACCTCGCCCCGCGGCGACCTCGTGACCTGGACCGGCGATCTCGGCCTCGAGGGCCTCGCCGACTGGCTCGACGGCAACGCGTTCGCGTCGGCGCTCTACGGCATCACGGTGACGATCGCGATCGCGCTGCTGGGCCTCATCGTCGCCCGTCGCGTGGTCCTGCGGCTCATCACGAACGTCGTGAGGCGCAGCGCTGCGCTGTGGGACGATCTGCTGGTCGAGAAGAAGCTGCTGGGGCGGCTGTCGTGGGCGGTGCCGTGGCTGCTCATCGACGCGCTCGCGCCGAAGATCCCCGACATCTCGACGGCGGCCACGGACGTCATCCACCGGTTCACCGCGTGCGCGCTGGTGTGGGTGACGGTCCGGTCGCTTGCTGCGCTGCTGAACACGATCGACGCGGCCTACAACCGCTTCCCGTCGGCCCGCAATCGACCGATCAAGGGCTACCTGCAGATCGTCTTGCTGCTGGCGTGGATCATCGGCGCAGTGCTGATGGCGGCGATCCTGCTCGATCGCTCGCCGTGGCTGCTGCTCAGCGGGTTCGGGGCGCTGACCGCGGTGTTCTTGCTGGTCTTCCGCGACACGCTGCTGTCGCTCGTCGCGGGCATCCGACTCACCACCAACGATCTCATCCGCGTCGGCGACTGGATCGAGATGCCGCAGTTCGGCGCGGATGGTGATGTCGTCGAGCTGGCGCTGCACGCGGTGAAGGTGCGGAATTGGGACAACACATTCTCCATCATCCCGACCCACTCGTTCCTCGAGCACTCGTTCCGCAACTGGCGTGGCATGACCGACGCCGGTGGCCGTCGCATCAAGCGCGCGATCAACATCGACCTGTCGTCGATCCGCTTCCTCGACGAGGACGACATGCAGCGTTTCGGCCGCTTCCGGCTGCTGCGCGAGTACATCGCGACCAAGCGCGCCGAGCTGGACGCGTACAACGGGGCTGTGCCCAGCGACGCCGATGTGATCGCCAACGGACGCCGCCTCACCAACATCGGCACGCTCCGCGCCTACGCGATCACCTATCTCCGCGAGCATCCCGGCATCCACCGCAAGCTCACCCTCATGGTCCGGCAGCTCGCGCCGTCGGCCGATGGCCTGCCCCTCGAGATCTACGCGTTCTCCAGCGACACCGCCTGGACGGCCTACGAGGCGCTGCAGGCCGATATCTTCGATCACCTGCTGGCGATCATCCCGGAGTTCGGGCTGCGGGTGTTCCAGTCGCCCGGCGGTGCCGACGTCGCCGCGCTCGCGCAGCGACCCACGGGTGCCGACGCCGCAGTGTCGCATCCGTCGGACACGTCTGCGCCTGCACCGAGAGTCAGCGGCACGCCGTGACGTTCCGCAGCGGGCTGATCTGCAACAGCGCGGCGGAGCGTCACCGGCTTCGATCACGATCGCGTGACCACCATCGCGGGCCCGCAGAAAATCGTAGTGACCTCCGTTGCCCGTGGGACCGCACGTTGCATGTCAGCGACACATGCAACACTCCAACCTGTCCGCTCGAACTGGGCGCTGTGGCGCAGTCCGTGCCGTCCCCTCGCTGGTGATCGCGACCCTCGTCTATGCGCACGCGTCGACGGGTGCCGCGGCACCGACCGTCTCTGCACGCACCGACGACAGTGTCTCCGCCAACAGCGACGACAACATCTCGGTGCGAAGCGACGAGAACGTCGAGGTGCGCAGCGACGACGAGACCACTGAGTATCGCCGTGAGGTGGACGGCGCCCAGGGCAGCCGCCTGCGCGTGCACGTCGACTCCGAGGCGCTGGGCGGTACCTGGACCAAGCGCGAGGGCACCGCCGACTCCCCGGGCGGTGACACGCTGTCGCTCGGCGCCGGCCTCGCCCGCATCTCGCTGCTCGACAGCGGTGCGGCCGTGTTCTCGCGCCCGCTGTTCGGGTTCGGCCTCGGCTACGTCTTCTCGGAGACCCGCGGCATCATCGGCGCCAAGTTGGCCCTCACCGCCGAGGGCTTCGACGTCACCAGCGGTACCGACGCTCGCACCGCGGCCCTGGGCGGTCGCGTGACGCCGTACTTCCAGTGGATGTTCCTGCCCGAGCGCGCGGTGCGTCCGTACGTCGAGGCGCGCGTCGGGTTCGGTGGCAGCGCGACGCAGGTCCAGACCGGCACCGATGGCCGAATCACCGGCCACGTCATCTACCCGACGGTCGGTGCGGGCGGTGGTGTGCACTTCTTCCCCCGCGACTGGTTCTCGGTCGACGTCGGCCTCAACGTCGACTACGCCGCGCCGTTCGCCCGCACGACGTACAAGGACGACGACGCGCGCGACACCGACTGGGACAAGGCCGCCGACGTCGTTAATTTCGGTGTGCTCCTCGGGATGTCGACGTGGTTCTGAGGACCGCTGGGCGGACGGCGGACACGCGAGGCACGGACGAAAGCCGCACGCCTGTGCTCGCGTGCCTCACTCCTTGCCGCTTCGCGTATGCTCTCTCGGCATGCCTGCCGTGACACGGTTTTTCCACCCCATCCTGCCCGCGCGCAAGCTCGCGCCGGGCCCGGTGCGGGTCACCGTGGCCGGGCGCTCTTACGCGCTGTTCCGCGACGCACGAGGCCGCGCCGCCGCATTCATGGACGAATGTCCGCACCGCAAGGCGCCGCTGTCGGCCGGACGCGTGCGTCCTGACGGGCGCCTCGAGTGCCGGTACCACGGCTGGCACTTCGACGCCGATGGCCGCGGTCGCTCGCCGTCGCAGCCGAACCTGACCAAGTGCGACGCGGTCACGATGCAGCTCGTCGAGCGAAACGGATATCTGTGGCTCGCCGATCCAGAGGTGCCGCTGTCGGCCCTCCCGGCTGTCGAGTGGGACGGCTTCGAGCCGGCCGGCGCGTTCAGCATGCCGTTCGCCGCGCCGCTGCACGTGTGCCTCGACAACTTCAGCGAGGACGAGCACACGCCGTGGGTGCACACGCGGCTCGGCTGGGATGCCGCCGACGTCGACTCCATCGAGTACACCGCCGAGAACCACGCCGATCGGACCGACGTGACCTACCGCGGGCGCCAGCGCGACAGCTGGTCGCGCCTCCTCGTGGGCCTGAAGAAGGGCGACACGTTCAACAACGAGTGGGAGACGCGCTTTGATCCGGTGCGCACGATCTACACGCTGTACTGGACCGAGCCGGGCACCCAGAGGCGACGCGGCATCACGGCCCGCGCGGCGATCTTCATGGTGCCCGAGACCGATCGCACCACGATGTTCCACGTGTTCGTCGGCATGCGCATCGAAGATCGCCGCCTGAGGCTGTTCGCACCCGCGCTGCGAAAGCTGGCGGTCGCGCTGTCATGGTACGAGATCCGCGACGACGCGCGGTTCATCCCCACCGTCGCGGACACGCCGGAGGATCAACGGGGCATGCGGCTGGGCAAGTACGACAAGCCGCTCGTCCACAATCACAAGCTGCTGAAGCAGATCTACTTCGGCGAGGACCAGGTCGTGCCCATCTCCACCGTTCGCGGCGTGTAGCCGCGGGATCGCGACGGCTCACACGAAGTCGATGTGCGCCGGCGCGGGCGTTCGCGGGGTGGCGAGCTGCACCAGCCCCTTGGCGTGGGCATCGAGCACCTCGTTGACCTTGTGCTGCAGGCACAGCGAGCCGCACATCTTCTGGGCGTTGAACTGCGGTGACGCCAGGGCGTTCATCACCTCCCAGTAGCGATCGCTCGCCCAGATATCGCGGAAGCGGGTCTCGCAGATGTTGCCGATGTGGAACTTCTTGTAGCGCTCGTTGAACAGCATGCCGCACGGCGCCACCAGTCCCGATCCGGACAGCTGGATCATGAACGGTGCGCCGTAGCACCGCTGGTACGAGCGGGTGCCGCGGGCCTCGATCTTCGACCACTTCACCACGACCTTGTACGCGTCGTCGGACAGGGACTCGGCGGCGCGGAGTCGATCGTACAGCGAGGTGTAGCCGTCGTAGTCGACGCCGAGCTCGCCGTCCTCGCTGTCGGAGCAATGCTTGAGCACCAAGTAGTCGGGGCGTAGCTGCTGGCCCAGGCGCGCCAGCGGCAGGATCTGATCGCCGTAGCTCGGCATCACGACCATCTGCATCCCGATGGTCACCGGCAGATCGTCGCGACGCTTGATCTCCATCATGTCGCGGATGTTCTGGCACACCCGGTCGAACCATTCTTCCTTGACGCCCATGATCTGGGCGTAGCGGGCGCGTTCGCCGGCTGAGATGTTCACCCGCAGATACGTCAGGTGCGGCAGGATCTCCTCGAGCCGCATCTTGGTGAGCGCGAGGCCATTGGTGCCTACGGCCATCGACAGGCCGAGTTCGCTGCCATGGCGGATGGCGTCGCTGAACACCGGCGAGATCGTGCTCTCGCCGTCGGAGACGAAGCTGATGCCCTTGACGCCGATCTCGGCGCAGTCGTCGAGGAAGTCGAAGATCACCTCGCGGGTGATGACCTTGCGGTCGTTCTCCTGCAGCATGGCGTAGCAGTACTCGCACGCGAAGTTGCACGCGCGGGTGAGCGCCATGTCGATCGTGATCGGTGCGATCCGCTCGCCGCGCTCCCACGCCTGCACGCGGTCGAGGTGCCAGCCGATCTTGGTGCCGTCGAGGATGAGCTGGGTGTGGTCGGTCATTCCGGTCATGTCACGACTCCACGACGGCGAGGCGCCGCTTGCGGTTGCGATCGCGAATCTCCTCGAGCACCACCTCGAGCCGCGGGTCGATCGCGGCGCGCAGCGCCTGCTCGACGGCGAAGACCATCGCCGGGCCACCTCTGGCCAGTAGGGGGTCTTGGACCCGCAGCAACAAGCGCACGTCGAGCTCGATCGCGACCAGGGCGATGTCGCCGGCCGCGCCACCGTGACTGTCGGCGCAGGCGTCCAGGATGGTGCGGATCTCGGCCGTGCGCGCGGCCGCGTCGAGACCACGCCACCTGGGGCCCGGGCCTGGATCGTGGGCACTGCGCTGCTCGGCATAGCCGGTCGCGCGCCGATACTCGTGCAGCGCCGCGCGCACCAGCGCGAGCGGCACACCGAAGCATGAATCCGCGGACACCGGCGTCACGATCCCAGGTACCGGGCGGTGCGACCAGTGATCGCGCAGGCCGAGCTCGAGGTGCTGCACGCCATGGTCGGCAGCATCGAGCACCGGCATGCCCTCGATCATGCTGCACAAGCGCTCCATGAGCCCGCGGAGATCCGCAGGAGCGGAGGTGAACGTCGCGCGGGTGATGACGTGCGTCGTGGGATCGACGCTCAGCCACAGCGCGGTGCCGTCGACCAGCGCGGACACGCCGACGGCGGCGCCGGGCCGATGCTCGCCTTCGTGACGAACGTCTGCCGCGGCCTGGGCGATCGCGGCGGCGTAGATCGGATTGAGCCCCGCGGATTCGGCGTTGGGCACCGAGGACTTGCGCATCGGCGCCACTGCGCACCGCTGCAGCCGGGCCGCGGCGTGAGGGGCGTGCTCGGGGACGCGCCGGGGCGCCGCCTCGGCCGCGCACAGCTCCTGCACCTCGATGAGCCACCCCGCACGCCCATGGGTGAGCGTGGCGACGCCGAAGCGCGCCGCGGTCGCGAGCACCGCGTCGTCGTCGAGCAGCGTGGCCGTGGCCGCGCCCACGTACACCGTGATCTCGCGCTCGCCCGCCGCTGCGGCCGCGTCCCAGAGGTTGCGCAGGCTGGTCGCGGGATCTTCATCGGGCACCCACAGCGATAGGCACTCGGCCGCGGCGCCGAAGCCCCGCAGCCGATCGACGAGCCCGGAATGATAGTCGGCGAACAGACGCTCGTAGTCGAGGACGTCGGTGGCGGTGATAGGAGCGGCGTCGTTCATCGGAGAAACTCGTGGATGCTCGCGACGACGCGCGTGATGTCGTCGTCGTCGAGGAACTGGTGGATCGGCAGCGAGAGGATTCGGGCGGCCTGACCCTCGGCGATCGGGAAGTCGCCCGCGTGATACCCGAGCGAAGCAGCCGCGGGCTGCAGATGGATCGGGATCGGGTAGTGGATCGACGTGCCGATGCCGCGATCGGCGAGCCAACGCTGCAACGCATCGCGGCGATCCACCTGCACCACGAAGGTGTGGAACGTGTCGAAATCGTCCGGTGCGCTCGCGGGGTAGAACACCAGCGCTGGGTCGAGCAGCGCACGGTAGCGGGCGGCGTTGGCCCGACGCGCAACGATGACGTCGTCGAGGCCGTCGAGGCGATGATCCAGGATCACCGCCTGCAGCGTGTCGAGCCGCGACACCGTGCCCCACTCGAGCACCGTGTTGCGATCCGCCAGACCATGATTCCGCAGCCGGCGGATGCGCGCGGCGAGCTCGTGGTCGGCGGTCGTGACGAAGCCGGCGTCGCCCATGGCATTGAGGTTCTTGAGCGGATGCGCCGAGAAGCACCCGACGTCGCCGAAGGTGCCGGTGGCGACGCCACCTTGGCGTGAGCCGAACGCCTGCGCGGCGTCCTCGACGACACGCAGCCCGCAGGCGCGGGCGATCGTAAGGATCTCCGCCATGCGGCACGTCCGACCCGTGAGGTGTACCGGCATGATCGCGCGGGTCCGCGGCGTGATCGCGCGGTCGATCGCCGCGGGGTCGATGGTCTGGTCGTCGAGCACGTCGGCGAACACCGGCGTGGCGCCGACCTGCACGATCGCCGCGGCCGAGGCCACGAACGAGTTGGGCGGTGTGATGACCTCGTCGCCAGCGCCGATGCCCAGCGCCCGCATCGCCAGCACCAACGCGTCGGTGCCCGATCCCACTGCGATGGTGTGCGCCACGCCCAGGCGCTCGGAGATCCGCCGCTCGAGCGCGTCGACCGGCCCGCCGCCGATCCACTGGCCCTCGGACAACACGGCGCCGATGCGGCCCTCGAGCACGCTGCGCTCGGCGGCGAACTGCGCCGCGAGATCGACGTAGGGGATCGGCCTCACGACCGGGCTCCGTAGTATTCGCGCACGGTCGCGATGACGTGGTCCTGCTCGTCCCGCGACATGTGCTGGTCGCAGGGGAACGTGATGATGGTGCCGGTGTGACGCTCGGTGACCGGGAAGTCGCCGATGCGGTGGCCCAGGTGCGCGAGCGCCCGCTGGCGATACACCGGGATCGGGTAGTGGACCTTGGCCTCGACGCCGGAGGACCGGCAGTGCGCGAGCAGCCCGTCGCGTTCCTCGGCAAACACGATGTACAGGTGATAGACGCGGCGCATGCCGGCGGTACGTGCCGGCACCGTGATGCCGGGGATCTCGGCGAGCGCGGCGTCGTAGTAGCCGGCGTTGTCGATGCGCGCCTGGGCGATCGCCTCGGTCTGCGGCATCAGCCAGTTGCCGACCACCGCCTGCAAGGTGTCGAGCCGCGAGTTGTAGCCGAGCACCGCGATCTCGTCGCGATTGACCATCCCGTGGTTGCGCAGCAGGCGGAGCTGCGTGGCCATGGCGTCGTCGTCCGTGACGATGATACCGCCGTCGCCCCAGACGTTGAGGTTCTTGAGCGGGTGCAGCGAGAAGCCGCCGGTGATGCCCCAGGTGCCGGCTCGCTTGCCGCCGATGTCGGCGAGGATCGCCTGGCACGCGTCTTCGACGATCGGCAGATCGTGGCCCTTCGCGATCTCGACCAGCCGCGGCATGTCGGTCATGTAGCCGGTGTAGTGCACTGGCATGATCGCCCGCGTCCGCGGGGTGATCGCGGCCTCGATCTGGCCCACATCCATACAGAAGGTGTCGTCGCAGTCGACGAACACCGGCGTCGCGCCGACCTCGGCGATGGCGCCGACGGTGGCGATGAAGGTGTTCGCCGCCGTGATCACCTCGTCGCCAGGACCGATGCCCATCGCCCGCAGCGGCATCTTGAGCGCGTCGGTCCCCGAGCCCACACCGATGGCGTGGCGAGACCCGAGCAGGGCGGCGAAGCTGGCCTCGAAGCGCGCCAGAGGCTCGCCCAGCGTGAAGTCGCCGGTACGGACGAAGGCCTCGATCTCGGCGAGCAGCCCACCGATGTCGGCGAACTGCTGCGGCAGGTAGGAGTAGCGGACGTGCATCAGAAGGGGCCCTTGAAGCTCGGGTGGGGGATATCGAGGGGGACCGCGTCGCGGGTGGTGCCCAGCGCGTGCGCGAGCTCGGCGATCCGGTGCGCAGGCAGGCCGACGACCTCGGCGATCCGCGTCGCAATCAGCGGTGAGCGCGGGTAGTAGACCTCTGCGAGCGAGCGTGCGCTCGGGGTCGGGTGCTCGGGCAGGCCGATGCGGCACGGCGCGGCCTTCATGCTGCCGAAGGCCTCGGTCAGCACGCGGGCGACGATCTCGGCGCCGATGCCATAGGTCGCATGGCCGGTGTCGACCGTGACGAGCCGCCCGGTGCGACGCACCGACTCGATGATGGCGTCCAGTCGCAGCGGCCGCAGCACGCGGAGATCGAACAGATCGACGTTGCAGCCGCCGGCGGCGAGCGCGTCTACGGCCTGCAGGGCCTCGAGCGTCATGTACGAGGTCGCGACCACCGTGCAGTCGTCGCCCTCACGCAGCCGCCGGGGACCATCGAGCGGCATCGCGACAGCGCCTTCGTCGACGTGCCCCTGGGCGAAGTGCACCCAGCGGTGCTCGATCATGATGACCGGACCGTCGTCCTCGATCGCGCCGAGCAGCAGGCCCTTGGCGTCGGCGGCCGACGACGGCATCACCACCTTGAGCCCCGGGATGTGGGCGAAGAGCGTCTCGAGACTCTGCGAGTGGGCCGGACCCTGCCCCCAGCCACGCCCGACGACCAGACGCACGACCAAGGGCGCGCGGTGGCGACCGCCCGAGACGTAGTGGATCTTCGCGGCGTTGTTGACCAGCTGCTCCATCGCGAGCAGCGAGAACTCGACGCGCTGGTGGACGAGGATCGGCCGCTGCCCGCACAGCGCCGCACCGATGGCGATGCCGGTCCAGCCGTTCTCGGCCACGGGCATCTCCATCACGCGGCCCTTGCCGAACTCCTCGAGCAGCCCGGCGGTGGTGCCGAAGACCCCCTTGGGATCGGTGGCGCCCTCCCCCATCACGAACACGCGATCGTCGCTGCGCATCGCAGAGGCCGTCGCCTCGCGGATGGCGGCGGCGGCGTTGATGATGCGGGGCGCGGACATTCGGGCTGCGTCAGGCATGGACCGACTCCATCGCGGTGTGAGCGGCGGGCTGAGGGGCGAGATCGGCGGCGACGAACGCGTCGACGATCTCGGCCGCGATCTCGGACTCGAACGCGTCGAGTGTCGCCTCGTCGATCTCGCCGGCATCACGCAGCGCCCTGCGCAGGCGGGTGATTGGGCACCGCGCCTGCCAGCGGGCGAGCTCGCCCTTCGGGCGATAGCCGAGGTGATCATCGTCGGCAGCGCCGCAGTGCTCCAAGAAGCGATAGGTGTCGACGACCAGCAGCGACGGGCCGTCGCCACGGCGGGCCCGCACGACCGCCCGGGCAGCGGCCTCGTGCACCGCGACGACGTCGTTGCCGTCGGTGTGCTCGGCGAACAGGCCATGGGTCTCGGCGAACGCGACCAGCGGACGCTCGGGCTGGCGCTCTTCGATCGGCGTGTAGACCGAGTACAGGTTGTTCTCGAGCACGAAGACCACGGGCAGGCGGTGACAGCCGGCGAAGTTCGCCGCCTCGTGGACCACGCCCTCCTCGAAGGCGCCATCGCCGAAGAACGCGACCGCCACGTCGCAGCGGCCGCGCTGCTTGGCCGCCAGCGCAGCGCCGACGGCGAGCGGCACGTTGCTGCCGACGATCGGCACGCTGGCGAGCACACTGACAGCGGGATCGAACAGGTGCATCGAACCCCCGCGGCCGCCACAACAGCCGGTGGCCTTGCCATGGAGCTCCGCGATCATCGCCCGCAGATCGCCGCCCTTGGCCAGGTAGTGGGCGTGGCAGCGGTGGGTACTGACGATCGGATCGGTGGTACGCAGCACCGAGCACACACCGACGGCGGCGCCCTCTTGGCCGACCGACAGGTGCACCGGACAGCGCATGCGCTGCTCGACATAGCGGCGGGCGATCTCCTCCTCGATCCGGCGGATCCGCAGCATGCTGCGGAACAGCTCGAGCCGGGTGGTGCGATCGGTGATCGAGGTGAGGATGGGACTCGTCATGGCGTTCACCGCAGGTTGACTTCGCGCATGCGCTGGATGTTGTGGTACTGGGGATCGTTCATCGCGCCGACCGAGCCTGTGGCGAACGCCTGGCACAGATCGCGCACCGCATCCTCGATGGTGAAGCGCGGCACGAAGCCGAGGACGCGCCGCATCTTGGCCGACGACACGTGGTAGCTGCGGTTGTCCTCGGTGGGGACGATCTCGACGTCGATGTCGCCCCCGACCGCGCCCTGCACCAACGTGGCGAGCTCGCGGACGGTACGGTTCTCGTAGCCGGCGTTGAAGATCTCGCCGTCGATCACGGCGTCGGGCTGCTCGAGCAGCTCTACGTACACACCGACCATGTCGGCGATGTGGAGGTTCGGGCGCATCTGATCGCCGCCGAACACCCGGATCTTGCGGTTGTGCCACGCGTGGGCGGCGAGGATGTTCACCACGAGATCGAGCCGCAGCCGCCGCGAGAAGCCGCAGACGGTCGAGGGCCGCACGGTCACCGTGGTGAAACCGGTACTGCGCTCTTGTGCGAGCACCTGCTCGCACATCGCTTTGTACTTCGAGTAGCCGGTGAGCGGCTCGAGCGGCAGATCCTCGTGGACGTCGGGATCGGCCTTGATGCCGTACACGCTCGACGACGAGGCGTAGATGAACCGACGCACGCCGGCGGTCTTGGCCGCGCGCACGAGGGGGCGGAACGCGTCGTAGTTGATCGAGCGACCCAGCGCGGGGTCGAGGTCGTAAGACGGGTCGTTGGAGATGCAGGCGAGGTGGATGACCGCGTCGACGCCGTCGAGTGCCGCGGCGACGATCGCCGGATCGCGGATGTCGCCGACGATCTCGCGCAGCTGGGATCCGCGCTCGGGCGCGAACACCTCGGTGCCATACAGGTACAGATCGAGCACGTTCACCGCGTAGCCGCGGGCCAACAGCGCCGGCACCAGCGCCGCGCCGACATAGCCGGCGCCGCCGGTGACGAGCACGCGATGCAGGCGCTCGGGACCGTTCACCGGCCACCTCCGAGGATCCGCGCGCCATCGTCGTGCACGCGCAGCCGGTCGACCGCGCGCGTCAGCCAACTGGTCATGAGGTGGGCGAGCACGCCGTGCGCGCCCTCGACCAGCCCGTAGTCGGCGACCGGCACGAGCAGCGGCACGTCGCACAGCGGCGCCGCCTTGCCGCCGTCGAACCCCAGGCATCCGATCGTCACCATCCCCAGATCGCGGGCGGTCTCGAGGGCGGCGACGATGTTCGGCGAGTTGCCGCTGGCGCTCACCACCACGAGCACGTCGTTGGCGCTGGCCTGGTTGCGCAGCGGCTCGGAGAACACGCAGTCGTAGGTCTCGTCGTTGGCCCACGCCGTGAGGCGCGCGACGTTGTCGACGAGCGACTGCACGCGGAAGCGCTTCTTGGCGCTGCGCGGATCCTTGCCGCTGACCGTCTTCTCGAGATCGCAGGCCAGGTGGCTGGCCATCGCCGCGCTGCCGCCGTTGCCGGCGACGAACACCCACGCGCCGCGCTCGAACGCGGCCAGCAGCGCATGGTTGGCGCGGCTGATCTCGGCGACGGGGACCCGCCGCACCGCCTCGTAGAACTGGGCGAGATAGCTCTCGACGAAGAGGTCCTGGCAGATCAGGGGATCGATCGCGCGCGTGGCGGTCATGAGCGTCTCCTCGCAGTGGGCACGAAGGCACCGCTCGCGAGGGCGCGGCGGGCGATGTCGAGTCGGTCGGGTGAGTCGATGGCGCAGCGGAATCCGGCGAGGCGCTGGGCGAACAACAGGCCGCGCTCGGCGAGCACGGGGAACACGTGGGCGGGCAGATCGGGGCGAGCACCGCGGGGGATGCCGGCGACCGCCGAGGGCGACAGCACACAGATCCCCGAGAACGCCCACTGATCGGGGCCGATCACCGGGATACTCGGTCGCTCGACGAACGCCTCGATGCGATCGTTCGCGCCGAGCACCGCGACGCTGTTCGAGCCGGGACGGTGGTGCACCAGCGCGGTCGCCCAACCGCCGGTGGCACGGTGGTGGGCCACGAGCGCGCCGAGGTCGTGGTCGGTCAGGATGTCGCCGTAGTGCACGAGCAGCGGGTCGTCGCCGATCTCGGCGCGCATGCTGGTGACGGTGCCTGCGGTGCCCAGCGGCTCGGCCTCGAGCAGCCAGTGGATCCGCAGCCCCCACAGCCGTCCGTCACCCAGCCGCGCGGGGAACTGGGCCGCGTGATGGTGCAGGTTGATCCACACCTCGGTGCAGCCATGGGCCGCGAGGCTGCCCAGGATGTGCTCGACGATCGCGTGCTCGCCCACCTCGAGCAGCGGCTTGGGGCGATCGCGCGTGAGCGCCCCGAGTCGCTGACCGTATCCCGCACACAGCACGAGTGCCTTCATGCGGTCCCCGCGGCGAGGATCCAGAGGGCGGCGCCGAGCAGATCGGCGCAGACGTGTGAGGCGGGGCGGTGGACGAACGGCGCGCCACCGGGGCCCTCGATCGGCGCGTCGGCGTGGCGACCGGTCTGCACCCACACCGTGGTGCAGCCGGCGCCGTGGCCCGCCTCGATGTCCGAGGGACGATCGCCGACCATCACGCTCGATCGCGCGTCGATGCCATGGCGCGCACACGCGGCGTGGATGAGGCCCGGCTGTGGCTTGCGGCAGGCGCAGTCGGTCCGATAGGCGGGATCGGTCGCGCGCGGGTGGTGCGGACAGAACAGGAAGTCGTCGAACGCCGGCGCGCCCTGACTCTGCAGCGTGGACTCGATGCCGCGCTGCAGGGCGCGGACCTCGTCCTGCGTCGCGAGCCCGCGCGCCACCGCGGTCTGGTTGGTCACCACCACGAGCGCCCAGCCCGATGCGTGGAGCATTGCGAGCGCACGGGCCACGCCCGGCAACACGCGGATGTCGTCCGCACGCACCAGCGGTCCGACGTCGTCGACGAGCACACCGTCGCGGTCGAGGAACACCGCCCGCGTCCGTGTCATGGCGTCACCATGCCGATCGCTGGAGCGGCGTCGGCAGGCCCGGCCGACCCCAGCAGGTGGCGCACCCCCTCGACCAGCCGCGGCTTGCGGATCGACGCGCTGTTACCCATCACGGCGACCATCTGGGCGCCGGCGAGATTGCCGAGCACGCTGACGAGCTCGGGGCCGAGGCCAGCTGCGGTCGCCACCGACGACAGCGCGAGCACGGCATCGCCGGCGCCGATGCGCTCGAGCACCGTGGTCGCGAGCGCCGGGCAGCGGAACACGCCGGCGCCGCGGGTGTACAGCACGGTGCCGCTGCTGCCCTGGGTCGCCATCACCGAGCGCGCGCCCATGCGCACGGCCGTGGCCTCGACGAGCGCGGACAGCTCGGCCCGCAGATCGCGGGCGTCCATGCGCAGCTCGCCCTCGTGCAGGCAGGCGAAATCCGCTCGGGGATACTTCGACAGCACGTGGTAGCCGGTGTTCGCCGCGTTGAGCTGGGTGTTCACCGCCAGAAATCGCGAACGCTGGCACAGCATGTCGACGGCGCGGCGCGTGATGAGCCCGTGGCCGTAGTCCGCCACGATCACCACGTCGCAGCGGCTGAGCGCGCCCTCGAGCGCGGCGATGAACGCGTCCTCGTCGTCACCGCCCAGCGGCGAGGTGTCCATGTGATAGACGCCCATCATCTTGGCGCGGGAGTAGGCGTCGATGTAGCGGCGCTTCACGATCGTCGGCGCGCCGTGCTTGGTGACGAAGCCTGGCACGATGCCGGGGCGCAGCGCCTGCCGCACGAACTCCTCGCGGCGATCGACCGATCCCAGCGCGCTGACGATCTCGACCCGGCGGCAGAAGTCGGCCAGGTGATTCGCCACCGCCAGCACGCCGCCGCCCTGGGCGTCGCAGCTGAGGAATCGGTTGACGATGATCGGCTCCTTGCCCGACTTGCCGATCGCATCGCAGTAGGCGTACTCGTCGATGATCGTCTCGCCGACGACGGCGACATCGAGCTTCGCGATCGCCTCGAGGCCGGCGTGTACCTCGGCCATCCCGGTACGGCCGGCGAACCCCGCGGCGAAGCGCATGCGCTCGCGAGAGCCCCGCTCGGGTCGCTGTCGCCACTCGACGACGGCGTCGCCGCGATGGCTGAGCGTGAACAGCTCGCCGCCGATCTTGGCCAGGGCGTCGAGCTCCGCGTGGGTGGGACCGGGCGCTTTGCCGGCGCTGGAGTACGCGTAGATGTCGGGCTCGAGCGCCGCGATCGCCAGAGCCGCGCTCCTGGTGGGCACGACGGAGACGAAGTCGATCTCGGGGATTGCGGCGGCGATGGCCAGGCGCTCGCGCTCGGGCGCGACCCCGGGGCCCAGCGCCGCCGCCGACACCACGGTCGCGACGATCAGATCGGAGCTGGCCCGCACGCGTTGCAGGAGCGCGCGGTCGAAGCCGTCCTCGCCCGTGCGCCCGCCCGCGTGCTCGAACACCCCGTGCACCAACGTGATGCGCTGGCCGTCCCGCCGATGGGCACCCAGCGCGTGCGCGAGCGCCTCGAGCCCGTGGATCTCACGCGCGGACATCGGCGCTCCGCCCGAGGTGTCGAAACCATGCCGAGGTGGCGTCGGCGATCGCCGCGGGCGTCCACACCGGCGCCTCGCGCCAGTCCTCGATGTGGGCGAGCAGGCGCTGCACGCCGGACTCGATGTCGATGCGCGCGCGCCAACCGAGCAACGCAGTGATCCGCGACACGTCGGCGTGGGTGCAATCGGGCTCGCCCGGGCGCCGCGGCACGTGGACGACGTCGCCGCCGAGCAGCGCCACGATCCGGTTGACCGTCTGCGGTCGCCCGGTGCCGACGTTGAGCGCGACGCCGCCCAGATCGCTCTGCGCCGCCCGCACGAAGGCATCGGCGACATCGGTGACGTACGTGAAGTCGCGGCTCTGTGTGCCGTCTCCGACGACCGTGAACGGCCGACCGGCGAGCTTCTGCGCCAAGAACACGCCGAACATCGCGCCGTAGGTGCCGTTGGTGCGCGAGCGCGGGCCATAGACGTTGAACAGTCGCAGCGCGACCGCCGGCAGGCCGTACACCTGCGACCAGTGCATCACCGACTGCTCGCCGAGGTACTTGGTCAGCGCATAGGGATACTGCGGCCGCGCCGGCGCATCCTCGGCGGTGGGGAAGGCGTCGGGAATGCCGTAGCACGACGACGACGCGGCATAGACGAAACGCCGCACGCCGGAGCTCCGCGCGGCCTCGAGCACCGACATGGTGCCGGTCACGTTGGCGTGGGCGTAGGCGAGCGGCTGCTCGATCGACGGCACGATGTCGGCGAGGGCCGCGAGGTGGAAGACCTGATCGGCACCGCGCACCACCGGCAGCAGCCCGGCATGTTCGGCGACGTCCTGGATGTGCACGTGCAGGCGCGGCTCGTGCGACATCGTCGCGAGGTTCTCCAGCCGCCCGGTCGACAGATCGTCGACGACGTGGACCTCGTGCCCCGAGGCGAGGAGTTGCTCGACCAGGTGGCTGCCGATGAAGCCGGCTCCGCCGGTGACGACGAGTTTGGGCACGGTGTCCCGTCTGTAGCGATCCGCGATCGCATCGGCCAGGGTCGGGGCACATGTCGCGCCTGGGCCGCAGGCGCAGACGCGGGGTAGGTGTGGGGATCACCGGAGCGGATCGCATCGCCCGTCGCAAAGCGAGGCCCCGGACCGCATCGGGACACCGATCGATCCCTCGGCGGCACCACAGACTTGGGAGCTGCGCCGATGGCCGTGCCCGATCCCCACGCACTGTCGATGCCGCTGCTCGCGGATCCGCGCTGCGCTGCCCACGTGCGCAGCCTGCTCACGAGTCGCTGGCAGCCCGGCGTCGACCCTTCCGCCCTGGCGCGCTTCGTCGAGCGCAGCGTCGGTGCCCTCGTGTTCGTCGCCGTGCACCACGGCAACTTCCCCAGCCTCGAGTACATGGCTGCGGCGCTGCGCGATCGGGGCCGCCCGGTGGTCGCGGTGTACCTCCGAGGTGAGGCGCCCACCGACACGTTCGACGCCGTGCTGTGCTGCGACGGATCGCTGGCGCAGCTCGCCGAGATCGTCGCCGTGCTGCCGGCGAGTTCCGTCTACGTGCAGGCCCACGGCCGCTGGTCGTTGCTCGGGCAGTTCGTCGCGGCAGTGCGCCCGGATCTGCGGGTGATCCAAGAGGTGTGGGACTGGATGGACGCCTTCGTCGAGCCGCGCCACGAGCAGGCGTTCGTCGACGATGGTCTCTTCACCGCGCCCGAGCTCGCGATGATCCGCGGCGCCGAGGCGTGGGTCCGCACCGGCAGCGCCGGGTTCGTGCACAAGCACGGCGGCGCAGCCCTCGATGCCGTCGTCGCCGACGCGAAGGTGCCCGAGGTGCGCATCATCCCCGCGCCGCCGCGGGCGTGGATGCGATCGCCCGCTGCGCCGCCCGTCGGACCGGTGCGGCTGGTGCACGCCGGTCAGATCAAGCCCAGCACCAGCTCGCGGCAGGTCTTCGGCGATCTCCACCTGCTGCCGACCATCGGTGCGCTCACCCATCAAGGAATGCACGTGACGGCGTACGCCGCGGCGCACTTGGGCAGCTTGGATGCGGCGCTGGGCGAGTACGTCGCGCACGCGGCCGCCGATCCCCGTTTTCGCATCGAGCCGCGGCTGCCGGTGCGCCGGCTCGTCGACGCGCTCCACGGCCAGCACCACTTCGGCCTGCTGCTGTATCCGTTCGACGCGGATCTGCGCGTCGGGCAGCGGCACCTGCAGACCGCGCTGGCGAGCAAGCTGTTCGCGTACATCGCCGCCGGGCTGCCGGTGCTGGTGAGCCCCGAGCTGGCGTACATGGCCGCGCTCGTTCGCACCCACGGCATCGGGATCGTCGTCGAGCGCGAGGCGATCGCCACCTTGGCCCAGCGCCTCGCCGAGGTCGACCACGGGGCCCTGCGCGCCGCAGTCGCCCGCGCCCAGCCCGAGCTCTGCATCGAGCGCCAGCTCCCCGCGGTGCTGCGCCTCGTCGACGGAGCGCCATGACGCACATCTCGATCTTCTTGCCCCGCGTCAACGATTTCTACCGCGGCCTGCTCGCGCAGATGCGGCGGGGGTTCGAGGCGGCGGGGGTGCGGACCTCGGGGGCGCTCACGCACCTCGGCGCCGAAGCGATGCGCGACTGGTGCGGCGCCCACCGCCCCGATGCCATCTTCGAGATGAACCGGCCGCGGCGCGATGCCGAGTTCGTGCCGCGTCACATCAAGCACGTGTGCTGGGTCGTCGACTTCAACGGCCGCCCGCTGTCGCACTTCGAGGGCAGCGAGGTCACGTATCTTTTCAGCGACGCGTGGCCCGAGCACTACCCGCACGCGGGACTCCACCGTTGGTTCGGACCCGGCGCCTGCGATCGCGACTACGCGTTCGTGCCGCACCGCGGCGAGGTCGATGCCAGCTTCGTTGGCCACATGCCCAACCCGTGGTCGCCGGCCGAACTCGCCCGCGATCTCACCGGCGTGGGCGCCTGCAGCTTCGGGGCCCTGCTACCGACGCTCGAGGCCCGCGTCCGCGACCAGTACGACCGCCTCCACGCCAGCGAAGACTTCATGGCGCTGGCCGAGGCTGCGTGTGTCGAGCGATGCGGCCACACGCTGATGGCCGACGGAGCCCTGCGCTACGATCTCACCTGTCGGTTGATACGCCACATCAACCGCTGCGATCTCACCGACGCGGTGCTCGACGCGGGCGCCACGGTGGCACTGTTCGGGCCCGATAATTGGACGCGCTGGCCGCGATACGCCCCGCACTACCGCGGCTGGCTGGCCGGCGCGGCGGCCATGCGCCGGGTCTACGCGACCTCGCGGGTGAACCTGCACGAGGGCACCGGCATCCACTTTCGCCAGATGGACGCGATGTGCAGCGGCGGACTGCTCTGCTTCCGCGAGACGCCCAACGACGGCGCCGAGGGTGGCATCGCGCGGCTGTTCACACCGAATGTCCACTATGTGCCGTTTTCCCTCGACAACCTCGGTCCGCGATTGCACGAGGTGCTGGGCGACCCCACACGGGCGCAGACGATGCGGGCGGCCGCGGCCGAGGCGATCCGCAGCGGCCACACCTGGCGGCACCGCGCCCAGACGGTGCTCGCCGATCTCGGCGCGGTGTGAGTGACCACGATGCACGATTCGATCGCCGCCCGAGTCGTCCGCGACACGCTCGATGCGCTCGGCCAGCCGCGCGAGTCGATCACGACCGCGGTGATCATCGGCGCCGGTGACGGTGCCCTCGCCGACGCGGCGCGACAGCAACTCCCCGCGCTGCGCAACGTGGTGCTCGTCGCCTCCGACGCCCACGCATCGAAGGGCGGGACGCGCCAGGTGCACCTCGATCTGCTGGGCTCGCTGCTCGCCCACGGGGCTGCGGTCGGGAACACGCCGTGCTTCGTCGATCCCGTGGGCAGCCCCGGTGACGCCTCGCCGACCGCCCGCGCCGTGGACGATCTGCTGTGGTCGGCGTCCGCCGAGTTCCTGGCCCAGCATCCGTCGCCCACGTGGCTGACCGGCGCGATGATCCCACGCATCCGCGCCTGGGCCGATCTGTTGTCGTCGCAATCGCTCGTCCACCCGGCGCTGCGTTGGTATCTCGCGCTGCACCAGGTCGCGCCCTCGCCCACGCTCGCGCGGCAGATCGGGATCGCGTGGGGCCGACTCGGTGCGCCCGGCCGCGCGTTGACGTGGCTGCGGCGCTCGGATCTCCCGCTGACCGCCCTGCGTGCGGTGACCGACGATCTGCTCGCCGCCGCAGCGGCACTCCGCGACGACGCTGCGGCGACGTTCGCCGACAACCTCGCCCACCTGCGCGCCGGGTGGCCTGCGATGGTGGCGGAGATCGAGGCGACGCCTTTGTGCGCCGCCGATGTCGTGTGGATCCCCGACGTGCCATGGCGGCTGCAGATCGCAGGCGATCGTGGACTCGTGCGCCGCGACCTGCTGCCCATCTTGGTCGACGAGCGAGACGGTGCGCTCGTGGAACTCAACTGGCCGCAGCCACCGGCGATCTTGCGCGATCAGCTGCGGACACCGAGAGCGCTCGCCAAACGCCACGCCTGCGTCGGCTCGCTGTGCGACACGGCGGCGCTGGTCAACCTGCTGCGCAACCGCGTGGTCTCGACCGTGCCGGGCTGGACGCAGTCGGTCTATGCTGCCGAGTCCGACGCGGGCGCGCTGCGGCGCCTGCTCGAGGCCGTCGACATCCGCGATCTGATCAGCACCGACGTCTTGCAGGGGCTCGAGGTCGGCGCCGCGGCCGAGCACGCGCTGGCGCAGAGGTTTGCCGATGATCCCCGCCTGCCGCTGCCGCGGATCCGTGCGGCGTGCTCGCCTGCGCTCGACGCCGGCTTGGCCGCGATCGACGATTTACGCCTCGCGGTGGGTCGCGCCGCGCTCGCGCAGATCGGCCTGCGCGACGATCCCGGCTGGCCGCAGCGCACCCTGGGCAAGCTGCGCCGAGGCGAGCCTCTGCGTGTGTGGATGTGGACGTCGATCCACACCACGGTGCTACAGCACGTCGCCGCCGGCCTGGCCGCGGGCTTCCGCGCCCTGGGGCACGAGGTCGAGCTGGTGGTCGAGACCTCGCCGCGCGAGCAGATCGAGGCGCCGCTGCTCGCGAAGTCGCTGGCCGACTTCGATCCCGATCTCGCGGTGTTCATCGACCATGCCCGGCCCGAGTACGGCCAGTTGCTGCCGCGCGCACTGCCCTTGGTCAACTGGATCCTCGACGAGCTGCCCGGGCTCATCGACCCGCACATGATCGCCCAGCTCGGCCCCTGCGATCTCGCGTTCGCGTGGAGTCGGTGGCTGATGGCCAAGTACCTCGAGCACGGGTATCCGCACTGCGAGCAGCTCCCGTTCGCGGTCGATATCGACACCTATGGCACCGAGCCCGACGCGCCGGCGCGAGATGTCGTCGCGTTTGCGACCCACCTGTCGTTTCCATTCGAGCCCACCGATGCACCCGGGCTGTACCGCGCGCTCGAGCGGCGCATGATGGCGATGGACGACGTGCCCTCGGGCGTCGACGATTTGCGGCCACTGTTGGCCGAGGTCGTGGCCGAGCTCGGCCATGCCGTGCCGCCCGCCCGCGCCGACGAGCTCGCGTATCAATGCCTGATGATCGCGCGTCACGTCGACCGCGTGCGCATCGCAGACTGCATCCTCGCCGCCGGACTCCCCCTGGTGTTGTACGGCCGCGGCTGGGCCGACATCGAGCGCTTCGCCCCCCACGCCCGCGGCGCCATCGCTCCCGGCGAGCCCCTGCGCCGGATGTATCAGGGCCACAAGGTGGTGCTG
>Ga0105045_10000404_pt1 | contig 30448 bp, 26 predicted proteins | sample MAT02_FD_78089 | JGI IMG/M metagenome (GOLD analysis project Ga0105045, IMG submission 78089) | Freshwater microbial communities from Lake Fryxell liftoff mats and glacier meltwater in Antarctica - MAT-02 (megahit assembly) | ecosystem: Environmental > Aquatic > Freshwater > Ice > Liftoff... | reverse complement strand
TTGAGATTTTTCAGTCTATTCATTCCGTGAAGGACCAAGTTGTCTGTGCCCCCAGTCGGCCGCGATAAGGCGAGTGTTTCCAGGTTTGGAGAAAACCGATCGGCCGTCACGGATCGCAGGGGCAGGTCGCTGTTGACGGCTAAGAAGGACTTTAATTTGGGCAGGTTTTCGCACCCGAGGATTCCACCGGACAACCCGCTGACCTGGATAAAAGCCAATCGCCGCAACGTCGCCAGGCCGAATGCCACTGCCTTTGTTTTCTCGTCAACGTTTGCGGCCTTGATCGCCAAGTGATTCAATTGATTGCGACTGGCGATTCGCGTTAAATCATCGGCTTTCAATCCGTCCCCGATAATTGTCAATGCGCGCAATGACCGGCTTTGGCCGATGGCGTCCAGAGCAGCCTGGGGTGGATTGACCAGGGCGATCGATCGAATGCGAGCGTGCAGCGACAGGACCGTATCAGGAAACTTATTGATTAGGATCTTGGGCACAATCGCGTAACGCACCGCCGCCCCGTCCTGGCTAATCTCGCTCGCGATCGACTCATCAACGCGGTAATCATTGACGTATGGCACAAGCGCGCCCGTCGCACCAACGCCCACCGCCAACAAGATCGCCATCAATAAGCTTGGTCGCCACCAAGGGCAGGATACACCCGCCGCCGAGCGGCGGTCTCGCTCGCGACGTGATCGCGTGCAAGCCACGATGACCAGTGCGATCACAATCAATCCGATCGCGATATCGAACGCAAGCAACGCAACGCTCCATCGCTGGGGCGTACTGGCAGCATCATCTTCGTAACGAAGGTAGTATTGAAACGGAAAACCGCCGGCGATCTGTTCGTAATCCAGGAACGAAAAAGTATCCGAACCGTAGACCGAAACGCCGGTCGGATTCGTGTATTCAATCGCCGCCACCCCATACTCGCAAGGCAGATTTAGCCCCGTCCAGATGACGACGATCAACACCACCAAGGTGATGCTCATCGAATCAAATCGTTCACGCGGTGTCGCCTGGGTCATTGCAAGTCTCCGAGGGTTCGTCCGATTACACAACAGTCTAGCGGAGCGGCATCTGCGAACCACAAAATCTTTTTGACTTGGATATCAACCCATCGCTAACGCCGCCAAACCCCCCCATCAATCAATTGCGAGGTCGCTTGGCCTGCCCAATCGCGGTTGGCCGATGGGCTGGCGGGACTGGGGTGCAAGATTTTCAAAATCTTTGGCTTTGTCCCCAGTCGTGAACCCATGCTCGCGACGACGCGTTCAAAACAGGCTTGCGCATAAACGCCAACACCGACGGCGAACTCTGGAGCAAGCGTCAACAATATGGATGCCAAGTGGTCGTCGCACGCGGCGGACAGCGGCCGCAATTCGTCGGCAGGCAATTTGTCCGGCGTTCGATTTCGCGCCGTCGATTCCATGAACACCAGCGGGCAATAGTTGACGACAAAATGCGAATCAAAGAATCGCTCCGACGTTTCATAACGGTCACGAAACAATCCCCAAAGCCGTTTGCCGCTGACTTCGCTGCGGCCGCAAAGAAATCCCTCGACGAGACGTTTGGGATGCTCGTTTTCGGGACGGTCCACCGGGGCATCGATCCCCAACCAATCCCGCACCATGTCGACCTCGCCAAATGGCACCCCCGTTTGTGCCATGCCCCACGGTCCTGGATTCATGCCCAAAAACAACGCGCGAGTGGGCCCCGTGCACCGCCGCAAATACTCGCGGTGCGGTTTCCAAGCGTATTGCAGCGGGTTGTAAACATGCGCGGTCGGCGGTGCGAATGACAGCCGAGAAACCTCTGCCGACAATCGCTTCGCGGCGGCGATCAATTGTTTCGCGGCGGGAGTCACGGCGGACGTCATATCGCCAAATATTCCTCGATCGCCTCGCGCATCGCGTCGAGATTCGGTGTCCGTGACGTCAATCGCTCAATCGCAATCGCGAGCCGCCGGACTTCCCATTCGCAGTGGTTGACGATCGGAATCGCGGAAAGCCACTCGGCCGCCGACCCACCAATGTCCAGGCATAATGAGGCCGGATGCAGACCGCCGAGCGTTTCGGTGACGAAGTCGACGTCCGCGTTGAATCCCAGCGAACGCGCCACCCCGCGACGAGACGGCGACCCGGCGGACCGGACAAGCCAGATGACCAGCATCGGTTTGGGCAACTCCGGCGATGGTGTCGTTTCGGTCTCCAGTGTCGATTGGCCACCGTCGGCGCCATCGCTCGGTACGGCTGCATTACTGGGCGGCAGCGGTACCCATGACATGATTCGAGTCCCATCAAAGACGAATCGTGCGAGCGGTAGCGCCGGCAGGCACGATGTCACCATGTCGCCCCATTTCGCCGGTTCACCGACCAACAGGCAATCTTGGATCCCATGACCCGACGACTCGACATGCGAATCCAAGATTTGCCGGAGGGCTGTGGCGCGAAGGTTGTCCGGCACCATGTTGCCATTTTGGTCACGGCACAAAAAATCATGCCACGGTTCGGTGGTCGACGATCGTGCGCGTTCAAGTACGACCTCCCTTAGTTCCGGCCGCGTGGCCGTTTCAATGACCGTGTCCTGGGTCCGCGATTCCAGTCGTGATGCGACGGTTCGTTGATAAGGTTCGGCGATGATCGCCCCTCCAAAACCCAATGCATCGATACCCGCGATGGCTTCATCAATGCGATCCGCTTGCACATCAAAAGACAAAAATTGCCAGTCCAAGCCGAGCGAAGCGAGTGCACGGGCGACGACAAACTGGGCCGGGTTGCCACCGATGGGATGCCCGATCAAGCAAAGCGCAGTTTGGATCGGTGAATCATCCATGAGCAAAAACGATTATGGTAAATGGTAAGCGAAAAAAGTGTACGACCGCAACGTTGCAAAACTCCGAAGCGCCGGTTCCTGGCGATCGGAGCGAGACCCTTGTTTTTCGCGCGTTCCTGGGGAGGCGACCAGTGATCACACGGCGCCGAGCATTGTAACTTACCGGTACCCATCGATTCATGTTCCCGCTGCCGTTTCTTTGGTTGATCGCGTGCGGATTGATCCAATTCGTATTGATCCGCCGAGCCATCTTACCGCCGGTCGAAGCGATCGCTTGGTTATGGATCGCATCCATGTGGGCGGGATGGGCGGGCACGTTGTGGCTTGCGTCATCGGTCAAAAACAAACCGCTGCGATTGGCGATCATCGCCGGATGTTTCGCCTGGCACGTGTTTTGGATGACGATGGGTCGCGGCCAGCCATCAATGCGATACGCCGTCATGTTTGGTGGTTATGGTTTGACGCAAACGATTTTGTTTCGTCTGTTTCGTGTGCCCCACTGGACGTTTTCACCACGGGCGATGTCTCTGACGCTGACGCCGGTCGTCGCGGGATATCGGCAATTCGCAATCTTTGAATTGCTGTCGCTGACCACCATCACCGCGGTCTTGATCACTCTGGCCAGACGGTACGAACCGGCACAGGGCTTGATGTTCTGGATCGGGTTGCCACTGATCTCGTTGTCGCTCGCATCCGTAGCGGCGCTGGGCACATTGGCGACGGCGTCCCCATCACGTTCTCGACGTGTCATGTGGGGAATTGGGGCCTGGTTTACGACCGCTGCGACATCGCAATTGCTGGCCATCGTCGATCATGCCATGACACCGCAATCCGACTTTACGCTGCTCCGCGTCTCCTACTTTGGTATCGAAGTCATCTTCGCCGTCTTGATCGTTGCCCTCGCCCTGTGTGGCAACACTGCCGTGGTTCGCAGCGCTGGCGACGATAACGCTGACGAAAATGCCGCCAACGACGATGAAGACGATGAAACGATTGACGTGATCAATGATGAAATCAGAACGTCAAACCCGCCGCCGCAAGCCGACGGTGAGTCTCCGTCATCAGGCGATCTTCTGCCGTTTCGTCAGCCGCCACGTACGTGACGCTGAACCGTAAAAACGGCCCGGCGTCGTCCCAGGGCACCGTCACGATTCCCATTTGCTCGATCAAATACTTCGTCGCATCCTCGGCCTTCGCAAACGACATCGCGGGATTCACACCGTCTCCCTTGGTCGATTTTGGTGACCGCGTGTAGAGAAAATAGCTGCCCCCGGGCAGCTCGCAATCGAATCCGCACGACCGCAGCACGTTCACCAATTTTGTCAATCGGCGACGATACTTTTCGCGAATGGCGACCGGAATCGAATCGTCATCCAGCGCGACCGCGGCAGCCTTCTGGGTCGCGATGAATTGGCCGCTGTCGCTGTTGTCCTTGACATCGGAAAACGCCGACACGATTCGTGAATGGCCACACACCCATCCCATCCGCCAACCGATCATGTCAAAACCCTTGCTCATCGAGTGGACTTCGACACCCACATCCATCGCGCCGGGCGTTTGCAGGAAACTGCGTGGCTGGCCGTCGAACGTCAACAGGATATGTGCGGCATCCTGCACGACGACAAATTTTTTCTCTTTCGCAAGCTCCACGACTCGCTTGTAAAACTCCGGCGTCGCGTTTCGTCCGGTGGGTGAGTTGGGGTAATTCAGTACCAGCAATTTGGTCCGCCGATAGATGTCGTCGGGCACCGAATCCAAATCGGGAAGAAAATTGTTTTCGGGCAACAGCGGCAAGCGAAACACCTCGCCGCCGTAATAACGCGTGTGCGTCGCCGCGACCGGATATCCGGGAACCGTCATTAACGTCACGTCCCCGGGATTGATGAAACATGCCGGCAGCATCGCGTACGCGGGCTTGCTGCCGATGCAGTGATTGATTTGCGTGACCGGATCGAGTTCGACGCCAAAATGGCGATGCATGAACCGCGCCGCCGCTTGCTTGAACTCAATGACCCCGTTGTCAGCATACCCGCGATTTTCCGGACGATCGATCTCGTTTTTCATTGCGACACGGACCGATGCGGCAGCCATCGAATCGTTTTCGCCAATGCCAAAATCGAGCAGCTCGCGATCGGGATGATCGGCCAATGCCTTCCGCTTCGCGCGTTTGATTTTCTCGAACTTATAGATCTCGGTGTCCTTGCCGTAGTTCGCACCACCGATGCGTTCGGCAAACAACGACTGGACATAGGAATCCTCGGTGAACGGCACCACGGAGGCGGATTTTGGTGAGCTGGCGATCGACATGGGTAAATCTGGAATGGGAAAGGAGCTTCGATGGTGACGGTCGGCAGCACCGTAGCGTAAAGCCAAGCGGGCCGCGTTTAAAGCGGTCACGCCACGCCGCGGAATCCCGCGTGTCTTTTGTGCAATCGTGTGCAAAGCGTCCGCCGGGCCAACATTCGTTTCCTATGTTTGCCGGTCGGGGCTCTCCGGCGCACCCCATCCACGACACGCAATCGTATTTTTCACCTATCGCGATCGGGCATCCCTATGGACGACGAACTGATTCCCGAATTCATCGAAGAAAGCAAATCGTCGCTGGCGAACATCGAGTCCGATTTGCTGCGTTTGGAATCCGACCATTCGGTGGACGTCGATTGCGTCAATCGCGTTTTTCGTGCGATGCACACGATCAAAGGCTCCGGCTCGTTTCTAAACTTGGACAATATCGTCTCGGTCAGCCACCGCGCTGAATCACTGCTCTGCAAGATTCGTGACCTGGAAACGCTGCCGACGTCCGAAAACGTCGGGATCATTCTCGATGCCGTCGACGCGATCACGGCGATGTTGGAAGCGGCCGACCTGGGCCAGACGCACGACTACTCAGTCTTGCTGGCCAGATTCGATCAATCGGTCAATGGTGATTCGCCAGCGGTTGACCGCGACGATTCGGTGCCGACAAATGCCATCATGCCCGACGAAGCGATGATGCACGCGTCCTCCGATATCGTGGCAAAGTCAGCGGCGGCGACGCCCGCAGCACCGCGTGTTTCCGATCCCACCATGCGGGTCCCCGCCTCGGTGCTCAATCATTTGCTGCAAATCACCGGCGGCATGGTGATGGCACGAAATCAATTGCTCAACACCACCGACCAAATCGACGTGCCGTCGCTCGAACGCCTGAGCCGATTGATCAGCGAAGTCCACGAGACGGTCATCAAGACACGAAAGGGCAGCACCGGATCATTGTTCAATCGTTTCCATCGCGTCGTCCGCGATCTCGCGCTGAGCCTGGGAAAAGAAGTGAACCTCGTGATTGAAGGAGGCGAACTGGAACTGGATCGATCGATTATCGAATCGTTCACCGATCCTCTGACCCACCTCGTTCGCAATTGCATCGATCATGCGATCGAATCGCCCGCCGAGCGCGTCCAAAAAGGGAAACCCGCCGAGGGCACGGTGTGGTTGCGCAGTTTCTTGCAGAGCGGCGAGATCGTCCTTGAGGTCGAAGACAACGGTCGTGGGATCGATCCGGCACTGGTTCGTCGCAAAGCGGTCGACAAACATTTGATCACCGCGCAACAGGCGTCGACGATGAGCGACGAGGCCACGGTTCAATTGATCTTCCATCCGGGATTTTCGACCAAGGATCAAGCGACCGACGTGTCCGGACGCGGGGTCGGCATGGACGTTGTGAAGACCAACATTGAACAAATCGGCGGCTCGATCACGTTCGAATCAGAGGTCGGCCGAGGAACCAAACTGACCGCCCATTTACCGCTGGCCAAGGCGCTCGTCGCATCATCGCTGACACGCGTCCTGATCGTCGAAATCGGTGGCAGCCAGTTCGCGATCCCGGATTCGGCGATTTGCGAAATCGTTCGCCCGGATCGAAGCAATTTCCCTCGCGACTTTCGCGCGCTCGAACATGGCGAAGTCTTTCACCTGCGAGAACAACTGTTGCCGATGATTCACCTTGCCGACGCCATTGGTCGCCCACGCATGCGGTTCTCCGAACGGACCCAGGCGTATGAACGCGATCCGTATCCGACGATTGGCCCGTCCACGTTGACCAAGGCCGATCAAACGGCGATGCGGCCCGATCCGCCCAACGTCGCCGTGGTGGTCATCCGGCATCGCCAGCACCGATTCGCATTGGTCGTTAATGACGTCTGCGGCATTCGCGAGGTGATCGTTCAGCCGATCCCCAAATTGCTCGAACACAGCCGCCTGTTCACCGGCCACGCGGTGCTTGGTGACGGTCGTTGCATTTGCATATTGGACATCGGCAGCATCGCCAAGCAAAACCGTCTGAGCGTCGATACGACTCAACACGTTTCGGCGCCCGCCGACAACGAAGCTTCGACCGTCGAGCGGTTCCTCGTTTTCAACTACGCCGACGACGAATACTTCGCCATCCCGCTGGAGATCGCATCGCTCGTCCAATCGATCGACCCCGGCCAAATCCGCCGTCTCGGCACGGCCAGCTACTATCCGGTTCAGGACAAAATGGTCTCGCTCGTTTATCTGGACCAATGCCTTCGCGTGCGACCATTGCCCGATAACGGAGTGCCCAAAAGCATCATCCTGCCCGCCAACTTTGAAGCGGACGTGGCGATCGCTTGCGGTGATAATTTCCAAGTTCACGAACTGCGCGATTGCTTCCGCTCCCGTGCCGATTCGGATTCCTGCTCGGTCGGGATCTTTGAGGTCGACGGCAAATTGGTCACGCTGTTGGACCTCTACCGGCTCGTTGAATTGCACTCGCCCGATTGCATCAGTGTATCGTCCGCAGGCACCCGCAAAGCACGCATCCTGTGTGCTGACGACAGCGTGTTCTTCCGCCGGTTGCTGCAGCAATACCTCACCCAGCCCGAATGGGACCTGACGATTGTCGACCATGGTCTCGAAGCGTGGCGGTTGCTTGACAAGTCACCGAACTCATTCGACCTGTTGATCTCCGACATCAACATGCCCGAAATGAATGGCTTTGAATTGGCCGAAAAGGTGCGAGGTGACAAGCGATTCGACGCCATGCGGATGATCGCGCTGACCACTCAAGTCGATGAGCAAAGCCGCTTGAAGGGGCTTGACCTGGGCTTCGAACGCTACGTCGGAAAAATCAATAAATTCGCGCTCCGGCAATGTGTCGAGCAAATGCTCTCCTCACCCATCGCGTCCACGCACCACGAGGAAAATTGAGATGGCAAACGTGACAACCCAGCGATTGGTTTCGTTTTGGGTCGGCGAACAAATTTATGCCGTGCCGCTGCTGTTGGTCGGTGAATTTGGCCCCACGATCCAGATCACGCCGGTCGATGCTGTCGATGAGCGGATCGAGGGCATCGCGCACCTCCGAGAGACGTCCGCCGTCGTGATCAGCATGAGAAAGATTTTGAAAGCGACCGGCGGTGGCCAGCACGTCGAAGACGACATGATCTACATCGTCCCGCATGACCAATTGTGTGACGAAGCGAAGAAACAAAACCTGAGCTCGTTCATCGAACCGATCGTTTTACATGTCGACCGATTGGCCAACATCATCAATGTCAATCCGAATGACATGCACCCCACGCCCTCGCATCTGGTCGAACCGTTCTACCAGGGTGTATTCGAAATCGACGGACGCGATTTGATCCTGCTCGATTTTTCCAAACTGATCGATTGCCTGCTTACCCAATTAAACGAGAACCCAAGATGACTCAATCCACCAGCGACCTGCAATCGTCAACCAGCTATCGCAGCTTTATGACCGAGCCACACCGGCGATTTCATGAACGCATCGTCGCCGACCTCAACGGGATCCTGCCGATCTGTAACCAGGGCAAATGTACCGCCGCGGACATCAGCAATAACGCCACCGAACAGCAACAGATTACCGATCTGATGCATAAGGTCGAACAACTGTGTACCCATTTGTCGGAAAACGTCACGGATGTATTTTCCCAGTACTACCGCGAACGGGGGCGATTCTGCGGCGCGGCCTACTGCACGACCGCGGAAATCAAAGTCAACCTCGTCGATCGAACACTGATGGATCGGTCCACCGACGTGCGCTGGTGGGCGAAGGAGCCGATCCTCGCCGCGTGCGTCGGCTCGCTCAAGAAAACCGCAAAATCGCTCGATGCCGACTTTCAAGAAATGGCCGCGTATCTTGAAGGCACCGCGACCTCATTTCGCATTCCATCGCTAGCGAGTTCGTGGACGTCAATCGATATCGCCGATCGCGTGGAAGCCATCTCCGCGTACTTCGGTCGCAAACACGAATTGATGTTTAACCCGGCATTGCGAACCGAGTTCGCAAAAACGATCAACACGTTTCTCGAATTCTTGAAGACCGGCGACGGCCAAGAGGGCACGATCAAATTCGCGACCAAGTTGCTAAAGAAATTGGACGGTTGCCAGGAGCACATCGAAAACGCGTGTCGGCAATTGGAATTGATTCGCGCCAGCTATCCGAGCCTGTTCGATATCGTCGTCACCGACGACCGTGGGTTGGTAATCGCCAACGCTCGGCCCGAACGCCGTGCGGGGCTGCTGTCCCAGTACGTCACCGGCGAATCGTGGTGCGCCAAGGCACTCAAAGCCGGCTCCGGGCAAACGCAAATCCAACGCGCGACATTGGCGGACGAGGATCATCCGGCGATCGTGTTCTCCACCGCGATTCGCGACCCCGAGGATCGACAGGGAGCGGTGCTTGGCTCGATCAACGCATTTTGCGATTTTCAAACCGAAGTCCAACCGCTGTTGGGCAATTATCTTCCCGTCGACGCCGACGAAAAAACACGCGATGGTTGGTTCTCATTTTTTACCGACGAACGTGGCATCGTGATTTGTTCCAATGATGCCAGTGCCGTTTGGCCGGGCTCGCATTGCGACCTCGCGCGGTCGCATCGACAATTGACCAACGGCGAAAACTGCTGGAGCCATTCGGTTTTTCGAGGCCGCGAAAGTTTTGTGTTCAGCGCCTGTGCATCGGGACAAAACACGGTCGGCGGCAGCGGCTGGGTGTCGCACGTCGTCGCACCGGCGACCGACATCATGCAAACCGACGCGACCCCACGACGATTGCAATTGGGAAACAAAGACCTGATGCAATCCAAGCTCGTGCCTGAAATCAGCAAGACCACCTACGCGACGTTGCAGGAGGACCGCAAGGCGATCAAGCTGATCTCGCTTAACGGCATCCTGTTCGCATCCCAGCTCGGCAATCGCGGGGCAGCGCTCGCCCCCGTGTTCGATAAAATTACCGCCACGGGTGACTCCGCGACCAGCCGGTTGGAATCGTTGCTCGTCGAAATGGCCAATGCTGAAATTTCGCTCAATCTCAGCCTGCAAGAAACACTTGCCAAACAAGCCGTTGACTTGATCGCCCAAAAAGTTGCCGAACGTTCGCAGGCACTGCGGCTCTGGGCCCGCACCTCGTGCCTGCGCGAATGTCTCGGTCTCGCGAACGAGCAACCGGCGACGGACGCCGAACGATTGCTGCGGATGATCAACGACGATTATCCGGTCTATCGAAATTTTCTGCTGTTGGGCGTCAACGGCGAAATCAAAGCTTGCTCGCGTCCCAATCGGTTTACCGACAAAGACACGCGGTGCGCCGCCGACCAGGTGTGGTTCATGAAAGCGATGCGAAGCCATCGCAATTCCCCGCCACAGATCACCGAAGCGAACACGCGGTTCCTCGATGATGCACGTCAAACCTCGCTCGTGTTCGCCCAAGCGATCCGGGACGAGGACAACGACACGTCGCCGCTGGGCGTGTTGGCATGCTTCTTCGACTGGCAATCCGAGGCCTCGGAAATTCTCCATGCCTGTTTACCCAAAACCGCATCCGGACGTCCGATGCCCGGTTCCGCCGCCTTCTTTCTGAACCGCGAACAACTCGTCCTGGAATCGACCAATCCGGGGATCGTCAAAGTGAACGAAGTCTTCACGCTGCCCGATGAGCATTATCAGGTCGCCGAAAACAAAACCGTCTCCGGCACCTTCCTCCACAAAGACGCGACGTACATCATCGCCTCCGCCAAATGCGAACCCTCCAAAAACCTGGACGGCATGGACTGGTCCGCCCACGTCATCCGTCCCCTGATTTAGATCGCGACGTTCATTCGTTGGCATCCAAGCGGCGCGGGTGTTGCGGTACGATGGGGGTTCGTAGCGGATTTGCCACGCATCCCTTTGCCCCCCAGCCGACTGTTCTCATGCCCGTTACTGAAAATCTTGAAGCGCAATCGATTCGGACCCAGTACGAAGAATTGGCGGAGCTGGCGGGCTCGTTGGCGCATGAGATCAAAAATCCGCTGTCGGTGATTCACATGAACATCGACCTGTTGAGCGAGGATTTGGTCGATGTCGATTCCCCCATCCGCCGCCGATCGCTCGACAAAGTCGAGATCATTCGCCAACAATGCGAGCGGATGGAAGCCTTGCTGAGGGATTTCTTGCGGTACACCCGGCTGAGCAAGATCGATCTGGTTTCCGGCAACTTGAACGACCAAGTCGACCGCGTGCTGCGGGCGTACCGGGCCCAAGCCGATGCGGATCACATCGATATCCAGCGTTACCTCGATCCCGATTTGCCGATGATCCTGCTGCACAGCGATTCGTTGCAGGCGGCGCTGATGAACCTGGTCAAGAATGCGATCGAAGCGATGCCCGAAGGCGGCCAGCTATGGGCACGAACCACGTCCACACTCGACGGTGTCGCACTGGAATTAATCGACACGGGCAGCGGCGTCGATGACATCACCTTGATGCACATGTTCGAGCCGTTCTATAGCACCAAGGATGGTGGCTCGGGGCTGGGTTTGCCCACGGCGCGAAAGATTATCGAGGCGCACGGAGGGCAAATCATCGTGCAAAGTGAAGTGGGTCGTGGGACTAAATTCGTCATCGAATTTCCCCGGCCCCGACGAATCGGACGGTGATTTGCAACGCCGTGCTTAAACGGATTGGGTTGCTCGTTGTTCAACCTGGATCGGCACTTGGTGCTGGCGATGCAAACGCGTGCGAAGGTTCATTCGCACCGCCCAGGTCCCGTTTTCGCCGCCGCGGACGTGCCAATGCGGAATGACGCAAACGCTTTGGTGAACGAGTTCGAATCCGCCCTCGCTCTGGCTGACCGTTTCGACGGGCAAGGCCCAAACCGATGACGAGCGATCGATGTCCAGTTCAACATTAAGGCCCAGCCATCCGTCGGTCAACATGAGGCCATGGCAATGGTGCATCACCAATTGCTCGCCGAGCTGGCCCAAGCGGTTGCCATCGGTGTCGCTGAAAAACCGGTCGTCCGCACCCGACGGCAGGCCAGCAAAATTCATCTCAATGCCGAAGTGAAATTCGCGGTCTTTGGGCAGATTTTCCAGCAGATAAGTGATTATCATTTCACTCGAACCGCCAACGATTGTGATCGCCTTGGTGATCGTGATCGGGTGGCCCCAAGCGTTGCCATCGCGTCGCATCTGCAATTGCACACGATCGCCACCGCGGCGAATTTTTGCATCGAACGGCAAATCGATAAAGTCACCGCGTTCGGCGGCCCGGCCCATTGTGACATCATCGATCGTCGCATCGTGATCATAGAAATGGTCCAGCATCGACTTGCGCACGAACCGATCATAGGCGAGTCGTTTTTCGAGTCCCGCTTGCTTGAACACGACACGATCGTGGATGCTCGCCACATCGCCGCCCGCTTGTGACGGTCCCGCCAAAACTTTGCGGTGATAGGCCTCGGGCCGTCGCTGCATCGTCGCGAGCAGGTTATGCCCCAGGTCACGAATGTCATACTCATAGAGGCGACCGCCACGCCCGGGCGCGACCCAGGCACAGATCTGGTCGTTGGATAACCGAATTTCTTGCATCCCATCGCAATCGTAATCTGCGACCGTCGCGGTCGCCGAAACGTCGTCGGCGCAAGACGGATCGAGGCGGCTGAGAATATTGTCGGCCAGAATCAGATGGTGATAAACGGCGTTTCGAAGGTGCGGCAGATAGATGCCACCAAACGCTCCGTGCCAGTACGGACAATTGCACTGGCCGCGATACAGGTGGTCCCGCGCGATCGCCAACTCGACCGCGTCCGCACCGGCGGATTCACACGATTGCAAACGACGCGAGACGTCCATCATCCGTGCGTACATCTCGTTCGCTTCGGCGTACTTCATTCTAAAGTTACGCCAAAACCCACCGCGAACGAACGGCTTGATCGCCGGCCACCGCGGATCGACTTCTAAATCATGGACGACGTCATCAAAGCGGTTTTGTTGCTCAACGGGCAACGACCACTGCGTCATCTCGCGATAGCTGCAATCGGGCAGGTAAACTTTGCCAACGGGCGGCGTGTCACGAATCGCTTCGGCCAACGTCGCGGTTTGCAACCATGATCCATTGTCGGTCAACGCGGACAAAAAATCGCGTAACCAACCGTCTTCGTACACGTGTGATTTGGTGTCAGGCCAGGTACCAAATTTTTCGCCGTCATCGCCGAACGTCAGCACCGAACCGGGGTGCGCGTGGGCGAATTCGCGGCAGTAATCGATCGTGTCCTGAACCGGGGCAAACGGGATCGTGTAGCGAAGTTTTTCCGAGCCGGGAAAAACGCGAATCACACGACCGTCGTCCTCGGTCAAAAAATAGCCCGTCAATTCGTCGTCGGTAAGCCCGGCGGCGCGGAAGTGAAAATCGTCCAACACCGTGTAACCCATGCCCGCAATCGCGAGGTCGCTGGCAAGACTTGACTCCCAAACGCGCTCGGGCGTCCACATGCCGCCCACCGTCGCGCCCACGTTCCGCTGGATCCACGCGGAGTACGCGCGAATTTGCCCGATGCGATCGCGACGAGGCAACATCGTCATGATCGGTTCATAATGCGGTCCGCCGATGATTTCGACGCGACCGGCGTCGACCAACAACCGCAGCCGGTCGAGATACTCGGGGTGCCGCTCGGCCAACCACTGCATCAGCGGTCCGCTGGTGTGCAACGAGATGTGCAGGGAATCGAAAGGCTCAAAAACCGTCAGGAACGGCAGATAGCTGTCCTGGTACGCCTGCTCAAAAACACCGTCAAAATTGCCGATCGGTTGATGGTTGTGCAGGACGAGGCAAAGTTTGATGGTCGGCGTCATGGCTTCGTACGGTGGGCGGTTTGATCAGTCTTGGGATCGTGCGAAAAATAAGTGCCTACCCCTCAAGGGTGCGAAACACCGCGGCGGCCAGTTCGCGCAATTTGGGTCGGACACTTTTTCCGCTCGTTGCGAAATGGCGGTCGTCGCATGAATATCCCATCGCATCGATACGACCGCTACAACGGTTTATCGGCCGTGGGGACCGCGTCGTTGAACATTTCGACGATCGGGTACGAAAGCGTTTTCGTCACGTCCCGACAGCGTTTCCGCGACGTCACTGCCGAAGCGGATTTTCGCTGCGTCCGACTTTGCGAAACCTCGACGCGGCGATTTCGGGCAGCGTCGGATTGATCATCTCGTCGCAGCTCCATTCGAAACCGGCAACTTGAGTGATTCGCGGAAATATTTCCAGCGACCAATGCGACATATCGTCTTCACCGCAGGCAGGCGGACGCGTATGGATCAGAAAGTTGTAGGCAACATTCGGAAACATTGCTTTCAACCAGCGCACCGCCCCGCGAACCAACCGTACCAGTTCGACGGTTTCACAAGTCGTCAGGTCTTCGAAGCACCCCACGTGACGCTTCGTCGTAATCCGCATCAACATCGGCAGGTGGCTGCCGAAGGGACAATACGCGACAAGCGATTTGGTCACGGCAACGATGCGTTCCTTTTGCTTCAGTTCTTCGCGGACCGTATCGCAGTGCAGGCAGCATCCCGTTTTTGCACCGTACAATTTCATCCGTTCGGCCATCGCGCGGGCTGACATCGGCATTTGATCCGTCGCGATCAATTGGCAATGCGAATGGGATAATGAAGCGCCGGCGGCGGGTCCACAGTTTTTGAAAAGCGAAATGTACTGGATCGTTGGTTGGCGACGCCAAAATCGCATTCGCTCTTGAAATGCGAAAAACAGCATGGTGGCTTGCGACAGGTCGATCGATATCAACGATTCGCCGTGCTGAGCCGATTCAACGAACACTTCATGGCCACCGGTCAGCGGTTTGCCGACGAACAAACGATCTCTTGTGCAATCCCGCAACGGATTTGCCGGTTTTGTGTGTCCGCCTTCCATCGCTTGCACCGGATCAACGGCCGGATACTTGTTCGGAACCACTCGCACCGCCCAGGGTGACGCATCCGACGTTGCCGTCCCAAGCTTTTGCGTCAACGAAGCGCTGCTGATCGGTTGCTGGTGTTCGGCATTGATCAATTCGGCCATCGTTTCCATGTCCGCCTGGGTCCACTGCAGAACCGCCGGAGGCGTTTTTTCTTCGTTCCCAGCACAGAAGGGACAAACGAATGCCGGATTCTCCTCGGGCGGTCGTGTCACCATATCGCTGGGACGGTGACCTCGGGTCGACGCAAAAATCGTCCAGCGGCCAGAGATCGGATCGAACCGTTGATGCGACCGATTAAGGATTGGGTCGGAATCGCCGTCGACGACAAATGGGTTAATGTCAACGGATGGCGACACCCCGGCGGCAGGTGCAATTGACGACCGAGACAACCCATCATGCGGCTTGGCCACACCGCTGAACCGGGTTTCTGTACTCGAAGACGCATCAAGGCCAGCGTTCATCAACGTCGTGTCATCGGTCAATGAGACATCAGCCCCGACGGAAGAAGCGGGGTTGCGGTGCGTCGTCAATGACACTTCGCTTGCGGGCAATTGGGTCATCCAGAAGTCCGTCATCACGTTAGTTATGGTCGCTACGCTGGGGGGCAACCTGATTACCACCATGTCCTGCGGACTACAAACCGCTCGATATTTCGCACAAATCGCACACGCTGTACCGGCAACCCAGGTCATCGCCAGGGAGAGTTGCATCCCCTCCTCTACCAGGATCGCGGAATGTTACACAATTTTAGCGGTCCGAAGCCGAAAATCCCCCGCGAAATACGGACTTTTTTAACACCTTCCGTGGTGCAACCTATGTGCTAAATTGGACCTTCACATTACAAATTTTTGTCAAGGGATAATGTTTTCGCATAAACGTCTTCATATTGCATCCCACTCTGCCGCCAAGACGAATCGGTGAGCATTCCGGCCCGAACAATCGAAGCCCAGGTTTCGGGTTGGTGGTACCGGATTGTGAGCGCCTGACCAAGCGACGCATCGATCGACGAGGCGGTAAACTTCTCAATGTGAAACCCAGTCGCGGATCCGTTGGCCAGAGATTGTGCAGTCACATTAGTAACGGTATCGACCAAGCCGCCGGTCGTCGTGACGATTGGCACGCTGCCATAACGGAGGCTGTACAACTGGTTCAGTCCGCAGGGCTCGTAACGGCTCGGCATCAAGAAGACATCCGAGCCCGCTTCGATGCGGTGAGCGAGCGCGTCGGAAAACCCGAGTCGCAGCCCAAACCGGTCCGGATACTGGGTCGCAAAATCCTGCAGCGCGGTGTGATAGCGAGCTTCGCCGGTGCCTAATACCATCCACTGCACCGGACGGTTTTCCTCCAGGTTCCACCGCATCACTTCGATGATCAAGTCCCAGCCCTTTTGATCGGCTAGGCGACCGACCAAACCGATCATCGGCAGCCCCGGGTTTGGCATCAATCCGAATTCTGTCTGCAAGGATTGCTTGTTACCGGTTTTTCCGGAGACCCATGAAGTCTCGTCGTATCGGTGGACCAGGTGGGGGTCGGTCGATGGATTCCAGACGGCATCGTCGATCCCGTTGGTAATTCCGGTCAGACAATCGGCACGAGATCGCAGGACGCCATCGAGCCCGCAGCCGTGTAACGGCGTGCAGATTTCTTCGGCGTAGGTGGGGCTTACCGTGGTGATCGCGTCGGCCAGCATGATCCCGGCCTTCAAAAAATTGAGATCGCCGTAGAACTCGACGCCGTCGGCGTCGAAGCGGTCCCAACCCAGCCCGGTCAACGGCATGTCATAGTGCCAAAATCGCCCCTGGTAGGCCAAGTTGTGAATCGTCATGACGCTCCGCGCATGATCCATCCATGGGTGAGCCTCAAAATTCCAGGCCATGTAAGCGGGCACCAATCCCGATTGCCAATCATTGCAGTGAACGATGTCGACGTCGGGACACACTCGCGATATCGCCTGCAACGCGGCACGATTGTAAAACGCGAATCGTTCGCAGTTGTCCTGGTAATCACCACCCTCGCCGTATAAACCATCGCGATCGTAATACGACGGTTGATCAATGAAATAGACGTTGACGGGCGAGGCCTGACCGCCGGCGGCGGGAATGGTCGCGTGCCACAATCGCGCCGATACCGCACGACCTTCCATCGAAGCCGTCATCCAAACGTCGAGCGGCTCGATCGTTACCCCCGATTTGCGAATCGATCGAAATCCAGGCATGATCAACGAGACCTGGTGCCCCTGCGCCGCCAAAACCGCCGGCAACGCCCCGCAAACGTCGCCCAATCCGCCAGTTTTCGCGAACGGTACCGCTTCAGAAGACAGAAAAACGATATGCACCGCGAGAATCCCTTTCGGCCAGCTCGTGAAGAATCGATGAAGACGAAGCGTCGGGTCGACATCGTAACTGCAACGATTGGCCGTTACCACCAAACCCAATGACTCCGCTACCATCGCCATCGGTTTGGTTTAACGGAACCGTCTAGTTTTTTGCTTTTCGACGAAGGAGATCAACATGTTCATCGCGGTGACGGGCGGGTCGGGATTTATCGGTCGATACATCCTCAGGCAATTGGTGAACCAGGGGCACCATGTTCGCGCCATGTGCCGAACGTCGAGCGACCGGTCGGGGCTGGACGACATCGCCGAGCACCTGGAATGGCGTGAGGGCGAACTCGGAAACGCCGCTGACGCCCGGTCGTTGGTCGATGATTGCGACGCGGTCGTCCATGCGGCGCTGGACCGACCCGGCAAAAGCTTCCGTGCCGGCGAGGGAGAGCTGATTTCGTTTTGCCAAAAAAATATCATCGGCTCTTTGCAACTGATCCAGGCCGCCAAGGACGCCCAGGTAAAACGGTTTGTTTTTGTCTCCACGTGCGCGGTCCATGACAAAATACTCAATGACCGACCGCTCGATGAAACGCATCCGACCTGGTCCGCCAGCCACTACGGTGCTCATAAGGCCGCAGTCGAGCAATTCGTATACAGCTTTGGACTGGGTGAGCAATTTCCGATCTGCGCGATCAGACCGACGGGCGTTTATGGCGTCAACCATCCGGTGCGGCAAAGCAAGTGGTACGAGCTCGTCGCCGGCGTAGCACGCGGTGAGACCGTCACGTGCGAACACGGCGGCAAAGAAGTTCACGCGTCGGATGTTGCCAAAGCGATCGGCTTACTCATCGCGGCGGACGACGCCACGATCCGCGGCCATGTATTTAATTGCTACGATCGATATGTGTCGCAATTCGAAGTCGCAACGATCGCCAAGCGGTTGAGTCAAAGCGAGGCGGCGATCTTGGGGCGCCCGACATTGCCCAAGAGCCAAATTGAAACGCAGAAGATCGAGCGTCTGGGAATGACATTTGGAGGCCAAGCATTGCTGGAATCGACCATCGGATCGATGTTGACGGCTTAGGTTCGCGGTCGTCCCGGCGATGAAAGTTTGGCCTGCGACGCCGCGGGAGGCTGGCCCGTTTTTAAGACTGCTTTGGGTGCCTTGCGTCGACACGCGTCGGAGCAATACCGAACCTCGTCCCAGCATCGCTCCCATTTCTTACGCCATGCAAAGCTGCGGCCGCACGTGGCACACCTTTTCGTCGGCAGGTTTTCTTTTTTGTGGGTCATGTTACCAATCCGGTTTGCTCGCTCGAAAGATTCGTCTGGCGACGATTTCGAATGAATGGTATCGACGATCTCAGGTTTTCAGAATCGATCTGCCATGACGCCCGTCCAAGGATATCGCAATGTCTCGCGTTGGTGACCTCAATAATACCGCCCAGCAAGCGGCCCCGGCGAGTGCGGCGAATCCCAAGTCGGCGGGGGGTGGTTTCGGTGATATGGACAGCGGGCAATTTCTGAGGCTGCTCGTCAGCGAATTGCAGAATCAAGACCCGCTGAAGCCGATGGACAACAGCCAGATGGTCCAGCAAATCTCTCAGATTCGAAATATCGCCTCGACGGACGAATTGTCCAAAACGCTTTCCAATCTAAACGAAAGTCAGGAATTGGTAACGGCAAGTAGCTTGATCGGCCAGACCGTTCAAGGACTCGCCGATAACTCATCCGCCGTCGATGGGACGGTGGATCGCGTTACCGTCGAGACCGACAGCGGCACGAAAAGCCGCAAGATTAAAATCCATGTCGGTGATCAAACGATGGACATCAAGAACGTCCGCAGCATCATCAATCAATAAGCATCGCCCCACCAGGAAGTCGCCACCGGGGAAACCGAGTGGGATTGGCTTCCAGTTTGCCATTTGCCATTTGCCATTTCCACGATCGATGGCGTGGGAAACGCGATCAAGTCGGCGTGAAACTGGTTTGCGTCGCACCATTGGTTGCCTTCGACCAAGCGATCGGTAACATGGCACCGCTTTCTGGGACGAAGGCAGATCGCTTGCCTGTCACGGCATTCACCCGTGACGCTTCTCTACACCGCAAGACGTCGGTGATCGCAAGCGGCTCATTGCGAAGGAAGTCCTCGATCAAGGGAAAAGGAAAACGTCATGCCCATGATTGCCCGTACCACGCTGGCTGCGATTTTATGCGCCGCGTCATTCCAAGATTGCATCGCCCAATCGTCAATTCATTTTGACCTACCCGCGACATCGCCCGCGGTGGACGTGACTGCGGAGCCGCACGCTGGCAACACAAAATTGGTTTCGATCGACCTTGACCTGTCATTGATCGTGGACGAATTGTCAGCCCCCAGTGTCGAGCAATTGTTGATTCAACTCGTCCCGCTTGGCGGCAGCGCCATGATCGCGGATTACGCTCCACGGACCGAATTTGCCAGCCACTTTGCGACCGATATCGAAGTCTCCTCAACCAAGGAGACCACCGATCGTCTGGGTCTGTCGATCGATGGGACGTACGGGCAACTGGCACGCGCGAACATTGGGGCGGACCATGGCGAGAAGAATGCCGAGTGCGAAAAATTCAGCCGCGTCGCACCGATGCACGTCGTCGCCTCCAGCGGCACGACCCGTCGCGGCCGGGGCGTTTACTTCAAATTGCGAGCCGACGAGCGCCAAGTTTTGGAGGGCAATCGGCGGTTCAATATTGTCTTGCGAGTTCCCGCGTCATGGCGTGGTGAGTTGATTGATGTTCGCGTTGAAGCCGAATCGACGTCCCGCTCGTTTTCGGCAAGCCTCTCATCGCTGACCGGTGGCTCCCGCCGGTCGATGGTCGTCGGTGCGGCTAGATTTTTAGTGGCAACCCATCTGGCCGACGATCCGCCGATGTCGATGCTTGCCAACGACTTGGGAGACACCGAAATCACGTTGCGAAACGCGGTCGGGGCGGCAATGAGGGCGACCGAATCGCAGCGACGATCACCGTTCAATCATGTCGCATTCCGTTTGGATATCACCGGTCCCGATCCGGTCGCGAAACGCCAAGCGATGGCCAGGGTAATGTCACAAGTGATCTTTGCAGACGTCGACCCGCATTTTGACCGCGAGATTGCGTCCCTGCCAATGTCCGTGCGGGTGGCGATCCTGGATTACCTGGATGCCAAGAAAGCTTATCAATCGATGTCAGCCGAGTGATCCCGCGTGCCCGTTACGGATCGCGTCGAAAACTCCGGTGCAATCAATTGTTACTGAATCCAACCGCGGACTCCATCTCGCGCCCCAACGGATGATTGGCGAACGCGCGGTAACAGCGAGGGCAAAGGTCGTAGTTCGCGGTGAACGTCGAAACGGTTGGCTCGACGCTGGATTCGCGAGATGCCAATTGATCAAGCGATTGATGGAGCGCCGATAACGGGTCGATGTCATCACTGGGGATGTCATCATCGCCAGGACTTGTCGATTGCACGTCGATCCTGATTTGGTATCGAACGTCCGTCGACGGGTGGATTGCTTTCTTACAACGATCACAGGTGTGATGAATCATCAGTCCGTCCCATGGAGGTTGGCGATGACAGGCGAAGGAGACCGGTACGACATCGCGCCGAGATAAAGGAGATGAAAGAAAACATTTGCCTTCGCCTATACCATTATCGTAATGACGACAGCAAAGCAGTGACAAGTCTTATCGCGAAGTTCGTCGCATGAAATATCTCGGCAGCGTAAATTATGATTTTCGGTATTGACATTCGTAAAGCCAGCCAATCGCGTGACGCCAGCGGGTCACACGACGAGCGCGACAAGCACGACGGTCACCACCAACAGCCCCGCGCCGAGCTTGGCGAACATCCCGATCGTTCGTCCCCAGAATGCGGCGTGGCCGACGGCCCAGCTATCTCGCCATGTCTTGCCGTCGCTCCACTCGCCCAACATCGCACCAGCCGTTGCACCGAGTCCACCAAACAGCACCGCCGCGATGATCGATCCGACGGCCGGAATGGGAATCCCGACAATCGCCCCAAAGATGGCACCGGCGATCGATCCGATCAGCGCCAGTACCGTGCTGCGGCGACTCGCCCCGGCTCGCTGGGCTCCCGCCGCAGCGGCAAAGAATTCGGCGATCTCGCCCACAATTCCAGTCACAAAAACGATTACCAGCGTTTGAACACCGATCATCATCCGACCCTCTGACGGCCCCAGCCAAACGTAGACAGCGGTCGCGCCGATCGCGAGCCAGTTTCCGGGCAAGGAAACAAGGTTCAAAGACCAAGCAAAAACGACGAACGACGCCAAAACGAACGCCCAAAGAACCGAGAATGCCGGCATCAGCGACCAGGCAGCAAGCATTTCTAGGCACATCAGGGTCGGGGTCCAGACAAGTGATCGGGGCGGCTCGGGGGCGTAATCACGACGGCGGATTGGTTCGAAATGACGCTCACGGCCATCGAACCCTCCGTCCACCTAAGTGTCGTTGCGTGGGCGGAGCGGATGTGACCGTCCGTCGCAGGCGGCGTGCCAACGTCGACACCGGGAAAATTCCGGTGTGTAAAAAGTCGACTTACTTTCCATGAATAACTCGCGCCGACCGTTTGCCATAGACGGTGTTCGCGTGTTTAGAATGTAGCGACGCCAGTTCAGCGTCATGGTTCCGGTTTTGTGTACACCCGTCCGAAGGATACGCAGGCAATGTCAGGGAGCTCTGTTCTCGATTCAAACGTACTGGTCTTGAACCGGTTTTACATGGCGATCCGCGTTGTCAACGTGCGTCGTGCGATGACGTTGTTGTATCGTGGTTGCGCCGAGGTGATCGTCATGGACCAGGAACAATTCGTCAGCTACGACTTTGAATCGTGGTGCGAACTGAGCCAGATGACATCGATCGACAAGCAACCGGGCGAGGACTATTTCCAAGCCGTAAATTTCGAATTGCGTGTCCCGCGAATCACTCGATTGACGCGGTTCGATCGAATGCCGTCTCAAACCGTCCGGTTCAATCGAAAGAATTTGTTCGCCCGTGACAGCTACCAATGCCAGTACTGTGGCCAATCGCAACCCAGCAATAAATTGAGCCTCGACCACGTCATCCCGCGATCGCATGGCGGTTTGACGACCTGGGAGAACATCGTTTGCTGCTGCTTAAAATGCAACGGTCGCAAGGGCGGACGAACGCCACAGCAGGCCAAGATGAAATTGTTAAGCCGGCCTGCTAAGCCTCGATTCAACCCTCTGCTGAGCGAATCGATTACCGATCCACGATACGAATCGTGGAAGACGTTCATCGTTGGGTGAACGTCGTCGCGAATCTTGAGAGTGTTTTCCGTCGCTCCGCCGTCGTCCTGGAACGACCTCGGGGTGCCTTGAAACACTCTCAAGAACGTTTAGTCAGCCCACGATCAATCAGGTGCCGAATTCGGGTCGTCGACGACCGAGTTGTTCTTGCAACCGTGTCACGATCGCGCTGTGCATTTGGCTGACGCGGGATTCGGAAAGGTCCAGCGTCGCGCCGATTTCCTTCATCGTCAATTCCTCATAGTAATAGAGGATGATGATCAGGCGTTCGTTGCGATTGAGTCCCTTGGTGACCAATCGCATCAGATCGGTCTTTTGGACGCGGCGGGTCGGGTCTTCGCCCTTTTTGTCTTCCAGGACATCGATCTCTCGAACGTCCTTATAGCTGTCCGTCTCGTACCACTTCTTATTCAGCGAAACCAATCCGACCGCATTGGCATCGGATTGCATCTTTTCGAGTTCCGCGATCGGAATATCCATTTGGGCGGCGAGTTCGACGTCGGTCGGCGTTCGCCCCAGTTTGGTTTCGAGGTGCTTGCGAGCCTCGTTCAGCTTGCTGGCTTTGCTGCGAACGAGCCGCGGCACCCAGTCCATCGTGCGCAGTTCATCCAGGATCGCACCGCGAATCCGTGGCACACAGTAGGTCTCGAATTTGACGCCTCGCTCGAGGTCAAACGCGTCGATCGCGTCCATCAATCCGAAGATCCCGGCGCTGATTAAATCGTCCAGTTCAACCCCATCGGGCAACCGTTGCCAAATCTTTTCGCCGTTGTAGCGAACCAGCGGCATGTAGCGTTCGACGAGACGATTCCGCATCGGTTCGCGGTCAGGCGAATCCTTGGGCATGTCGCGAAACGTGGCCCAGGTTTGCAGAATGTCTTCATCTTGTGTGACGGTTGCAGGCATCCAATCCTCCGTGAACTTAACTTACGTGATCCGTGGTGAAGCCGAACAAGTCATTGTTCGATCAACCACGGCTTTGTTTTCTCTTCGCCTCGTGTTGCTCATGCTGCTCGCAATACCAAGCAACGCGGCGGCGATACTGTCTTTCCAAATCATCTCGAACCAAGTAATCGGCGATCGCTCCGGCGAGTCCACCGATCACGGCGAACAGCACCAATGCGATCATCGATTCCACGGCAACCTCATCGACGAATTCCCGTCGCAATGCCCCGCGAACTAACACCAGTGACATGGCGATCGTTCCCAGTGACAACGCGTACGAGCGGGACATCTTCATTGCCGTCCCGATCGGATCGAAACATGAACTAAACCGAGTCTTTCGACCCAGCCACACCTTTGCAAAATTGTCTTAGGTAACCTTGCGTTCGGTGTGTGAGTCCACATAGTTCGTATCGTCTTAGGTGCTCGCTGGGGTTCACTCCTTTTTACAAGAATCTCTTACTATTATTTTTCTTTCCCGGTCCAGTGGCACGCGAACATATCATCTGCAACCCAGCCGTTCGGTCTCAGGCTAATAAAACCTAAAGGACAGCGGACGAACGCACCCATGACGACTACGCGGCGCGTTGGACGCTCCGGTAATCGTGATAACCGGTCGTGGTCATGTGCGAAGACAGCAGGGCTTGGACCAATGCGTCTGGGTCGGCGAGCTGGATGTCATCAGGGACGTGTTGCCCGGTGGTGACGTAATTGATCGGGACTCCCCGACCATCCAGCGCCGACAGCGGGCCGGCGGTTTGTACCGTTTCGTCTAATTTGGTCAGCAGGATCGACGTCGGATCCACCGGCGCGAACCCGTCAAGGATATTGGCGATGGTCTCGCGGCTGCTCGTCGCGCTGATCACCAGGTGGACTTCATCAGGGTTCGCCGCGGCGAGCATTCCGCTCAATTGCGCGATCCTCGCGTCGCTGCGTGGGCTGCGTCCGGCGGTATCGATCAGGACCAAGTCAACATCGGCCAAGCGGTCGATCGCGCAACGCATCTGCGTCGGATCGTCGACGACCTCCATGGGCAAGTCCATGATCTCCGCATACGCCTGAAGCTGTTGGACGGCGGCAATTCGGAATGTGTCGATCGTGATCAAGCCGACGCGACGTTTCGCCTCGAGCCGAAAACCGGCGGCAAGTTTTGCGATGGTCGTCGTTTTTCCGACGCCCGTTGGTCCCACCAGAGCGACGATGCGGCGTTGGTCGACGGGTGCGTGAATCGGGGCACCGATCGGAATACGACGCGAAACGGTGTGACGCAAACGGTCGAGCCATTGGCCAGATACGGTGCCGCCCGGAATGGCAACGCCAAATGCGTGGGTTTCGGAAATCCATCGATCGGCAATCGGTTCGTCGACGCCCGCGATCGTCAACATCAAACGTAAATCTTGCAACTCCATCGGATAGCGATTGCCGACCGGCTCGTCGGACTTACCGCTCACCCGCAGCGGTGCGGGTGCTTCCGCGTCTCGCAATCCTGCGGTGACTTCGACCGATGTTCGTCCCAACCAGCCCATCCACCCATCGCGAACCTGACGCGTGTGCAGCACCGACGCATCGTTGCCCATTTGGCGACGAATTTCTTCCAACGCGTCCTGAAGGCTATCGGCTCGAAAAGTACGGATGTGCATAGGATTACGGTCTTGAATGGCTTGGCAATGTTTTCATGAGGTGCAAAAAACGTCTGACTCTCGCGTGAGCTTCAATCGCAAATCCGAGGGTTATAAGATCTTGAACAAGAAATCACCAACGCTTGGTCATGCATCGGTCACGATCCCGAGGGATTCGATTTGAGTGTCCTGGGTAATTTCGTTGTAGGACAAGACTTTTAACCGAGGCATCGCGGTGGCGGTTAATTGGCGAAGTCCCGGCCGGATTCTTGGGCTGACCAGGACAATCGGCGGATGGCCGTTGGTGACCAGTCTCTTAATGCTTTGGTCGATTCTTTCGCAAGTGAGTTCGATGGCCTGCGGACTCATTCTGACAAATAGTCCTCGGTCGCTGTGTTCAATGCCCGCGGCGATCCGGTCTTCCATGGCCGGATCGATGGCGACGACGTACAGTCGCTTTGCCGAATCGCGATACCGTTGGCTGATCGTACGGGCCAAACGATGACGAACGTACTCGACCAACCAAACCGGGTCTTTCGTGCGGGTCGCATAGTCGCCGAGCGTTTCCAGAATGATGCTCAATTGGCGAATCGGCACATCTTCGCGAAGCAGCATCTGAAGCACCTGCTGGACATCAGAAATCTTCAGCAGCCCGGGAATCAATTCTTCCACCACCGCGGGTGATACTTGTTTCAATTCGTCGATGAGATGCTTCGTCGCATCGCGGGTCAGCAACTCGTCGGCGTGTCGCCGAACGACTTCCTGCAGGTGGGTGGCAAGCACCGCGCCGGGTTCGACCGTCGTGTATCCATAAATTGCGGCCTGCTCGCGTCGGCTTGGGTCAATCCAAACGGCGGGTTGTCCAAATGTTGGATCGCGGGTCGGCTCTCCCTCGACGACACCGGTCGTTGCGCCCGAATCGATCGCAAGGTATTTGCTGGGCAGCACCGTCGCCCGACCGATGGGGTTGCCGGCAATGCGAATCTCGTATTCATAGTCCCCGATGCTGACTTCGTCTCGAACGCGGACTTTGGGCAATAGGATGCCGATGTCCGCGGCGATCGAATTGCGAACCCCGGAAATGCGTTCCATCAAATCGCCACCGCGACTGGGGTCGGCAAGTGACAGCAGGCCCAACCCGATCGTCATTTCCATCGGATCGACGGCAAGGTAGTCCTCGACTCTCTTTGGCACCGGAACGTCGGCAGCGACCCGGTCGGCTTCTTTCTTTTGATCGGCGATCGTCAGGTCCCGCGAGGCTTGGCGGTTCATCACCAACGCCAACCCGACACATCCGGCACCCAGCGTTGCCATGGGGATGGCCGGAAGATTGGTGACGATCATGATGCACATGAACCCACCGGCAACCATCAGGGCTCGGGGATTGCCGAACAATTGCTGCATGAACTCGACCGGCATGTTGCTGGCCTGAGCGCTCCGTGTGACCAGCAGGCCGGCGGCAAGCGAGATCAACAGCGCCGGCACCTGGCTGACCAAACCATCGCCGATCGTCAATTTTGTAAATAGCTCCGCGGCATCGGAGACCGGCATGCCGATTTTCATGACACCGATATAAAGCCCACCGACAACGTTGATCATCATGATGACGATCCCCGCGATCGCATCGCCACGCACAAACTTGCTGGCACCGTCCATCGCCCCGTAAAAATCGGCCTGTGCGGCGACCTCCGTTCGGCGGCGTTGGGCTTCTTTTTCGTCGATCAAACCGGCGTTCAAATCGGCATCGATCGCCATTTGACGACCCGGCATTCCGTCCAACGCAAACCGCGCGGCGACTTCGCTGATCCGGGTCGAGCCTTTCGTAATGACGATAAACTGGATCAGGATGATGATGCCAAAGATGATCATTCCGACTTCGATGCTGTCGCCCGAGACGAACTCTCCGAACGCCTGGATCACGCCTCCGGCAGCGCCCATTTTGTTCGTTTCCGCTCCTGTCAGGATCAAACGGGTCGTGGCCACGTTGAGCACCAAGCGGCCAAGCGTCGTGGCGAGCAACAAAGACGGAAAGATGCTGAATTCGAGCGGCGTCTTGATATAAATCGTGGTCAGCAAAACGATCACGCCGATCGTGATGTTCGCCGCCAAAAGGATATCCATCAACCATGTCGGCAGCGGTACCAGGATCACGACCAAGCAGGCAACGATGCCAACGGGAAGGACGAGATCGCGAAATCGAAGCAGCAGTTGCATGACGAAACCCGGGGAGGACAGCCGGCACGATTCGTGACGGCGAACGGGTCGACCGTAGCGAAAAATGAAGTCGCTAGTCCAGAGAGATCACACCGGCCGCGACCACGAGAACCGGGACGGGCGAAAATCTGACTTGTCGCCGCGACCACCGTTCGTGTACCTTCGGGTCGTCCGATGTTCCTCGCTGTTTTCGGCCTCGAAAGAAAATCGAAGATGTGGACGCGTTTGGCTGATGTTTACCGTCGCAAGGCGTCGATGAACACAGAGTATCCGCGTTTGCGCTAGCGAAGTCTCTTTCGGTTACGGATTGCATCCTGGGACAAGGATAGCGGCGCTCAGACCATGCGGAGATGGATCGGACGTTCAATTCATCGAATTGGAAGTCCGTTCAGGTCTAATTAAGCGTCGCCCCACCAGAGGACCGTTGCGCCACGAGGCGTTCGGGACTCCGGTTTACTTATGTCCCCCAGGGAGCAATTCGAAGATGCAAATCTTTGGCCCGTTTCGGGTATCGACCGCCGCACCAACCGGCGGTGTACAACGCCTTCAACCGACAACCCCCAAGCCAGCGGAATCCGCCGGCGCGCCACGAACGGCAGCACCGGTCGATCAGCTCGATCTTGGCAACCACGTCAATCGACTCGCATCGACGGCCGCGCCTAGTGGCGAAGTTCGCGTCGACCGTGTCGCCGATTTACGCCGCCAAATTGCCAGTGGCAGCTACGAGACACCTGAAAAAATGGACATCGCATTGTCGCGATTCCTGGACGATTTTGCCTGACCAGTGGTCGGTCGGTTACAATTCCCGGAGTAGCTTAATCAAAAGCCGATACTGGCGACGCCTCCGTCGCCAGCAGGGCACCCCATGAATGTTGAGTGTTGCGGTGGCGACAGACGAAAGACCGTTGGCCAGTGTTGTTGTGGCACTGAGTCCGCATGACCGTTTCGAGGAATATCTGCAAAGCCGTGGGTTGCGTCAAACCGACCAACGACGCTTTTTGGTCGAGCAGGTCTTCACGCGTCACGAGCATTTTGACGCCGATTCTTTAATCGAAAACTTGCCCCGCAAGGGACACAAGGATTACGTCAGCCAAGCGACCGTCTATCGCACGCTCAAAGAGTTTGTTGATGCCGGACTGCTGCACTGTTTTCAATTGGACGGGCGGTCGGTCTACGAGCACGACTACGGTTATCCCCAGCACGATCACCTGTACTGCACCCAGTGTCGACGGCTGATCGAATTCCAAAGCGAAACGTTGAGCAATTTGATCGTGCAAGTCGGCGAAGAGCATGGGTTCCGCGTCAGCGAACATCGCCTGATCGTCAAAGGCACCTGTGCGGAATGTGTGAAATTGCGTCGCCGCAAAAAGCGCAAGCAAGACCTGGTGTGATGCCGCTTCAGCGGCGCGGTTTTGCGAATTTGATCTTTTCGATCAATTTCACCGTTTCGTCACCAATCTTGTAGCCGCTGACCGCGGTGATGGCTTTGATGACGTACTCGTACCTCAGGTTGTAATCGGTGTCGATTTCCACTTCGGGTCCTCCGTCTTCGGATTCACCGGGCTGGACACCGCCGACGAGGCCGATCACGGTATCGCGGAGCGAGTCAAAGTCGGTACCCAATTGGACTTCGTTCATCGCGATCGACGTCAAGCGACCGTTGGCGTCGGCTTGAAGCCGCAGTTTCAGCGGCAATTCGGTATCATCAACCATGCCAGTGCTGTCGGATGCGAGCGGCATGCGGACACTGAAATCGCCCTCCATTTCGACGATTTTGAATGTCATGACAAAGAAAATGAGCAACAGAAACACGATGTCGATCATCGACGTCATGCTTAATTCTTGTTTGGTCACTTCCTGCTTATTGCGAATCTTCACGAACGATCCTCCTTCACGCGGAGGGCGAACTTTTCCAATCCCTGTTCCTGGGCGACTTTGATGACCTCTTGGACATCCCCAGCCGCCGCGTCCTTGTGTGCCCGGATCACAACGTTCGCGTCGGCGGGAGACTTTTTCTCTGCGGCAATCACGGAAAGTTCGCGTTTCAGGCCAATTTTCAACGTTTCCGCGGTGTAGGTATCACCGCCCAGGATAACTTCGCCGTCCTGAGCGATATGCAGGATGATCGGGAACTCAAGCTTTGTTTCGGGCGGTTTTACCAATTGGCTGTTGGGCAACACGACGCGGTCGTTTGCTTCGGTTTGTCCAAAATTGATCAGCACCATGAAGAACGCGATCAATTGAAAAACCATATCGATCATGGGCGTCATGTCGCCTTCGGCTAGATCGGTTTTTTTGCCTTGAATGCGCATCGCTACTTCTTCAGCGTTTTGGGTTGGAAATCTTCAAACCGGCTCATCAGATCTTCACTTGTCACGCCGACCTCAAGCAGCAGGCGGCTGACACGATTTCGTAAAATGTTGTATGCCGCGATCGCGGGGATCGCGATGGCCAATCCGACAAGCGTCGTGAAAAGCGCCGTCGAAATACCGCCAGCCAATTCGGACGGCTTGGGCGTCGAGCCGCCGTTGGCGATGACTTGAAACGACGTAATCATCCCCTGCACGGTGCCGAACAGCCCGACCATCGGCGCGAGGTTGCCGATCAGCGCCATGTAGCCGAGGCGGTGCTCCAGTTTCATACTTTCCTCTTCGCCGACCTCTTGCATCCCTTCGATCGCCTTGGGGTAACCGCGCGACAGTTTGGACAGCCCCGCGGATAACACCTGCCCGAGCACCGATTCGTCGGCGCGGGCGAGGTCATAGGCGGCTTGAAATTCCTTTTCGTTCAATTTTTGCTCGAATCCATCGACCAGTTCTTGCGGGATCAATGCGTCGCGACGTGACGCGAGCAGGTTCATCACGAACAGGGAAACCAGCACGAACGACATCGCCAAAAATACGATCACGTAGGGCCAACCGAGCGATTTTGCGGTCCATGCCAGCAGACTCTG
>Ga0105045_10000402_pt1 | contig 30511 bp, 24 predicted proteins | sample MAT02_FD_78089 | JGI IMG/M metagenome (GOLD analysis project Ga0105045, IMG submission 78089) | Freshwater microbial communities from Lake Fryxell liftoff mats and glacier meltwater in Antarctica - MAT-02 (megahit assembly) | ecosystem: Environmental > Aquatic > Freshwater > Ice > Liftoff... | reverse complement strand
CGACGTAGTCCAAGAGACTTTTCTGGGATTTCACCTAAGTTTACCTCATTTCGATACCAACCGATCGATCGAGAGTTACCTTTTCACCATTTGTAGCCACAAGTTAACGGATCATTTTCGGCGTATAGGGCGACGTGTGGCAATTCAGGACGGCGAGAGTCGTCCCCTGCCTAGCGAATTCCCGAAGGTATCACAACAAGACCTTCCAGACTGCGGGAGAATGGTTAGTAGCATCCATCGATCCAATGAGCGCAAATCAAGCGAAGTGGCAATCCTCGCCGAGCTGTTGGCTACTGACATCCAGAAATGGAAGGCAAATCAAGACTGGATCAAATTAGCCTGTGTTGAACTAATGTTTGTCTCGGAGAATTCAAACAAAAGTATTGCAACAATGCTTGGGCTCTCGGAACAGAAAGTCGCCAATTACAAGTCTGATTATCTTATTCGCATCAAAAATCAGATTGCGAAGCTCTGAACAAAGAGTTAACCGTTCCAGCGTTTGCAAATCATGGTCGCGTTATGACCGCCAAAACCGAAGCTATTGCTCATTGCGATGTTCACGGATCGTTCAACGGGCACTAGTGGTGTGTAGTTGAGATCGCATTCAGGATCCGGCGTTTCCAAGTTGATTGTCGGCGGGATGATCCCTTTTTGGCATGCCAAAATCGACAGAATCAACTCAATGCTGCCGCTAGCACCGAGAGCGTGACCGAGTGCCCCTTTGGTACTCGATATGGCAACTTGGTGAGCATGATCCTGAAAGGTCGACTTAACTGCGAGTGTTTCCGCCTTGTCGCCCAGTGGCGTACTTGTTCCATGCGCGTTGATGTAATGAATTGAGGTCGGATCAATCGAGGCGTCTCGCATCGCGTTGAGCATCGCGCGGCTAGCCCCGCGTCCTTCTGTATCTGGGGCCGTGATATGCCCCGCGTCACACGATCCGCCATAACCTACTACTTCAGCAAGAATATGAGCTCCACGCGACTTCGCGTGCTCGAGTTCCTCGAAAACCAGAACGCCGCATCCTTCGCTTAGTACAAATCCATCTCGATCCATATCGAAGGGACGAGAGGCCTTTTCCGGTTCGTGATTTCGGGTCGATAGAGCCTTCATGTTAGAGAAACCAGCCACACCGATGGCCGTGATCGCAGCCTCCGACGCGCCCGTGATCATAACATCCGCTTCGTCATATCGAATAGCCTTTAACGCATCGCCCATCGCATTGTTAGATGAAGCGCAAGCAGTCGCAACGGCAAAGTTTGGACCGCGAAGTCCGTAGGCTATCCCAACATTCCCGCCGGCAGCGTTCAACATCATTTTAGGGATGGTGAACGGGCTAACTCGATCGGGTCCCTTGCTAAAGAGTCGAAACATTTGCTCTTCGATTTCATTCAGCCCACCAATGCCGGAACCAATAATGGCACCGCATCGGTAGCTATCTTCTTTCGAGAAGTCGATTCCGCTCTGCAGAATCGCCTGTTTGGCCGCATGCATTGCAAAGAGAACGAATCGGTCTAGTCGTTTAACTTCCTTAGGTTCGACGCTGTCGCCCGGTTCGAAGTCCGCGCAGTCACCCCCGAACTTCACCTTCTGGTGAGTGGTATCCAAGATCGTAAGAAGGTGGATTCCACTTTTCCCAGCGAGTATGCGTTCCCAAAGTAAATCTACTTGGTTAGCAAGAGGCGTGACACAGCCCATACCAGTCACGACGACACGGCGTCTCATTCGGAATTTCTAACCTTAGTTACTTTGGTGCTTCTCGATATAATCAATTGCTTCCCCAACCCGCTGGATTTTGTCCGCAGCTTCTTCGGGAATGCTGATATCAAACTCTTCTTCCAACTCCATCACGAGTTCGACAGTATCGAGCGAGTCAGCGCCTAGGTCATTTACGAAGTGTGTCTCGCGCTTGATTTTGTCTTTTTCGACACCAAGTTGCTCGGCCACAATATCAATGACGCGTTCCTCAACGGTTGCCATAGCAGGGATTACCCTCTTGTAAAAACAGAAAAATAGAAAATGGAAACTAGGTTTTCGGCTCTAGGAGATGGTTCATAATGATTCCTTCTCCCAAATGCCAGGTGAATGTGCAACAGTAAATTAGCAGGCAGAGAACATACGTTATATTAGCAAAACTGGTCAAGGCAGGTAGGCTGTCAATATAGTTCGAAAAGCAACAAAATTGCTTTAGCCTGTCATGCCTCCGTCGACGGTCAGAACTTGGCCAGTAACATAACTCGCCGCTGGGCTAGCTAGGAAAAGGACACATGCCGCGACATCGTCAGCCGTACCGAGCCGATGGGCCGGTATTCGGTTTTTGACTTCTTTCATGATGTCTTCCCCCAAGGCCTTCGTCATGTCGCTTTCGATAAAGCCAGGTGCAACGGCGTTAACAGTGACTTTTCGCTTAGCTAATTCTTTGGAAAGAGAACGCGTAAAACCGATCATACCCGCCTTGGTCGCCGAGTAATTTGTCTGGCCAGCGTTCCCGATCAGCCCTGAAACGCTAGACATATTGATGATACGCCCAAATCGCTTCCGCATCATTAGCTTGCTTGCCGCTCTGCAAAACAAGAAGCAGCTAGTCAAATTTGCCGCGATAATGTCATCCCATTGCTCGTCTTTCATGATCGGCAGGAGCGTATCACGAGTTATTCCCGCATTGTTTACAAGAATATCGAGCTTTTCGTGCTTTGTTTCGATCTCTTCAAAGAGCTTCTCAATTGCAGCTCGGTCGGTGACATCACAGGCAATGGCCTCTGCTGTACCTCCGGAAGCTTCAATCGCGGCTACCGTGTCCGCAAGCTTGGACGCATTGCGAGCCACGCAAAGGACCTTGGCGCCGTTCTGGCCAAGCCGAAGTGCTACAGCCGCTCCCAAGCCTTGGGAGGCACCTGTCACCAGAGCGATTTGTCCATGCAACGGAGCGGATAGTCCAAAATCATTGCTACTCATGTTTTTCGATGACTTTCAAGAAAAGGTTTTCGTTATTCGTTAGTCGCCGATAGAGTGACAAACCGTTTTGCGATTGATTCGCTTCAAAGTACCGGCCAACACGCGTCCGGCACCAATTTCATAAAACTCCTCGACCCCGTCTGCCAGCATCGCTCGCAACGATTCTTCCCAGCGGACGGGCGAAACAACTTGCCGCGAAAGGAGCTCGCGAAACTCGGCCGAGTTTCGGTGAGGAGCCGCATCGACGTTCGAATACAAAGGAATTGAAGCTTGACTCATCTCACACTGGGCAAGTGCATTTTGCAGCCGATCAACAGCGGGAGTCATAATGTCTGTATGAAAAGCGCCAGCTACCGGTAGGCGAACATACTTCATCGCCCCCATACTGATCGCGACCGACTCGGCAGCCTCGATCGATTTTTGGTGACCTGAAATTGCTATATTGCCTGGACAAAGCAAGTTTGCGATCTGCAAAATTTCCCCGGGTTGCCGGGCTGTATCACAGAGGGTTTTGACCTGTTCGATCTCAAGACCCAGAACACTTGCCATGCCACTTGGCTGCGAAGAAGCGGCTTCTTGCATAGCCGAACCACGTTCAGCAACAAGCTTTACGCCCTCCAGAAAGCCTAACGCACCAGCAGCGTACAATGCACTGTATTCGCCAAGACTTAACCCCGCGACCGCAACAGCCTTTCCGATAGAATCCGAAGCCGACTCGTTAGCGAATTTCTCTCGCAACTCGATCAAAGCAGCAGCGGAATGTACAAATAGTGCAGGCTGAGAAAAGTTCGTCAAATTCAGTGTTTCAGCCGGACCGTTGACGCACAAATCAAGAAGATCGAAGCCCAGAACGATAGAAGCCTGATCAAAAAGATTTTTGGCGGCTTCACAGCGAGAAACTATCCCGGAGCCCATACCGACGTTTTGAGCACCTTGGCCCGGGAAAAGCAATGCAATTTTCGGCACGGCAGCAACTATTCTGCTGAGATCTCAACGACCACACGACCCATGTAAAACCCACACTTTGGGCAAACCGTGTGGGTTGGGACGCTCATGCTGCAGCGTGGGCAGTTGGTCAATTGCTTAGCTTTTTTGTGGTGGTGGGCGCGACGCTTGCCGGAACGCGAATTGGAGTGACGGCGCTTTGGTACTGCCATGATCAGAACTCAATAACAAATAAGGGAAATCGGAGTGTCGAATCCAAAAACCAACCTAATTCGCAGGAAATATTGCGTCTCACGAGCGTTAGGAAAATTTAGGAGGACTAAAAGTATGGGAAAAACCAGTGTTTGTCAAGAGAACCTTGGTATCGGGACCGTTTGCTTTACAAGCCAAATCAATACAACCTGCAGGAAACAATGCTCGGATTCGCTAGCCACGGGTGCCGCCCCGTCAAAGACCGATTTCAGATTTTCATGCAATTGATGGCTCCTTACTATGCTGCTTCCCCCGGATTTCAGAGAGTTTATCGAGTTGATGATCTCTACTTCGAGTGCCTTGGCAACATCACGCGTACTAGGAAGCATATCACCAGGACGAAGCTTACCCGACACAACCATCGCGTTCGCTTGATCGATAAGCTGTCGAAAAACGGGAACTCCCGAAGAGGGAGAAACATCGACTTGAAAGTAACGGGATACCATCAGCGCACACCAAGTTTGCTACTAAATGCATGCTCCCGGATGTTCTTAAAAGACAGATGAGAATCTTTAGTGCGAGAATCCGGCGAGGCAAGCTCATGGTAACAGGCTTAGGCTTTGTCGATCGCATGAACAGGTAATCTGGCTTTCAGGTAATCTGGCCTTCATCGGTCGATTCGAAGCCTAGTTTGTTCACTTCTTCTCGCTTTTAAAGCCAGCTTTTACTAGCTCATCGTAGCCTGGCTTTAGCGGTCGGACTTCATAGCCATACTTTGAGATGATCTTGCCAGCTCGGAGCGATCGATAGCCGACTGCACAATAGGTGTAGACGACCTTATCTCCGGGAAGCTTATTACGAAGTTCTTTCTCGTCGAATTTGTCTTGCAGACTTCGCCATGGAAGAAAGACAGCATCTTGAACATGCCCGGCATCCCACTCGACCAACTCGCGAACATCGACAAGGATTGCTTCTTGCTTCTCGATTCGCTCCTTCACTGTCGCGAGCGAATCATGAGTGTGTTCGAGTTCTGCGACCTTTGGCTCTCGCCCCGATGACGCACTGAACATGATCACGGAAAGAAATAGAAAACCCAACAAGGCTGATATCTTAAGCATGGCTTTTTCCTTTGGGTCCTGATGAACGTAAAACAAATGAAGACCACAAAAATTCTACCAGGAAGCGAAATCTCCGGGGAGCAAGACTTTATAGCACTAAGATTCGCTTGAAGCCACGATAGATTTTTCGCGATGGCTTTTCCAAAACTCGTAAATCATTGGGAGTACACTGATGCCGATGATGCCCAGCACTACCATCGAGTGATTTTTTTTGACGAGTTCGAATCCTCCAAACGTGTATCCTAACAAGAGAAACCCTGCTACCCAAATGACCGCTCCGATGCAGTTATAAAACCAAAACCGGTAGTACTCCATCTTGCCGATACCTGCGACAAAAGGGGCAAACGTGCGAACGATCGGAATAAATCGTGCCAGGACAATCGTTTTGGCTCCGTAAGTGTCGTAGAACGCCTGAGCTCGATCGAGGTGCTTGCGATTGAGAAGCCAGGAGGTTTCTTTAGAAAAGATACGCGGGCCGACGAACCGTCCGATGGCATAGTTGACCGCATCGCCGGCGATCGCAGCGACGATCAATAAAGGGATCAAGACCGGAAGCGAAAGGACGCTACCTTCCCCGGCAGCGAGTGCGCCGACAGCAAACAGCAATGAATCCCCTGGTAGAAATGGGGTAATCACCAGACCCGTTTCGCAAAAAATAACCGCAAAAAGGATGACATAAAGCCAAGGCCCCATACCCGCAGCCAGATCATGGAGATGGGTGTCTAGATGCAAAAACCAGTTGATAATAGTCATAGCCACACTGTCGGGGGTGAATTTCGAGCGAGGAACGAGGATCGCCGTAAATGCCGTTTTACTAGCTTACTTCATAAAATCCCAACTGCTGGGACCAAACGTGTCACTAGTGGGTACGAAACTAATTCTGTCGAACAAAAAATGCTCCGCTGACTGGGTTTCCTTAGTTGAACCTTACCTTCGAACGTGCTACTATCCAGGTGTATAGTCACACGTGAACATCGACGGTACATTAAGTCAGTAGACGTCGAGAGGGACGTGGATGCATTTAATTCCGCGACGGGATTCGATAATTGGGTTTGGGTACTTGTTTTTAAAGTTAAAGGGAATTTCCAAATGGCTGCTGCGAACAAATCGACTGCGAAAAAGAAAACTGAAAAGGGCGAGCAAGGACCGAGCGGTCTCGAGGCCGTTTACAAGCGTGAACCGGGCCTACGAACAACGCTTCAACAAATTGAGAAGCAATTTGGTGAAGGCTCGATTATGCCACTGGGTGGTGAGGCCCAGCTGAAAATCGAAGGGATCAAAACAGGTTCCCTTTCGTTAGACATTGCACTAGGCGGAAAAGGTGTTCCTCGCGGCCGAATCATCGAAATCTTTGGCCCAGAATCCAGTGGCAAAACAACGCTCGCTCTACATATTGCTGCCGAGGCACAAAAGAACGGAGGTATCGCCTCCATCATCGATGCGGAACACGCATTTGATCCGACCTGGGGACGCAAGCTTGGTGTTGAACTCGATACGCTATTAGTTTCCCAGCCCAGCAATGGCGAAGAAGCGATGCAGATCACCGAGATGCTCGTTAAGAGCAACGCAGTGGACGTTATTATCATCGACTCGGTTGCAGCTCTGGTTCCGAAGAAGGAACTTGACGGAGAAATGGGAGACAGCCATATTGGGCTACAAGCACGTTTAATGAGTCAAGCGATGCGAAAGCTGACGGGAGCCATCGCCAAGAGTAAAACATCCGTGATCTTCATCAACCAAATTCGTGAAAAAATCGGAGTTATGTTTGGTAGTCCTGAAACGACGACCGGCGGTCGGGCATTAAAATTCTACTCGTCCTGCCGAATCGATGTTCGCCGAATTGGCCAACTCAAGGACGGCGAAGAAGTCGTCGGTCAGCGAGTACGCGCAAAGATTGTGAAGAACAAAGTCGCCCCTCCGTTTCGTATCGCTGAGTTCGATATGATGCACACCAACGGTATCAGTTACGAAGGGGATGTACTCGACCTGGGAGCGGCTCTAAAGATCGTCAATCGTAGCGGCGCCTGGTTCAAGTATGGCGAAACCTACCTTGGGCAGGGCAAAGAAAAGGCGAGAAATTTTTTGATCGAGAATTCGGCGGTGGCCGAAGAAATTCGAGAGCAAATTCTTGCTGCCGGTGGTTATACCGGCCCCGAGGGAGTGGTCGCCGATAGTGCTGAGACTGAAGAAGCGCTAGCGGATAGCTGAACACGCCGAATCACCTCTTCAATCGCAACCCTACGTCCGAGACGTGTCAGGTAATTATGCCAATATGTCTCGGATGACCTTCCCATGAACGTCGGTTAAGCGAAAGTCTCTGCCTGCGTATCGATAAGTCAGCCTTTCATGATCGAAGCCTAGTAGATGCAAAATCGTTGCATGCAAATCATGGACGCTTGTAGGCTTTTCCACAGCCTTGAACTCGAACTCATCCGCTGCACCATAAACGGTACCGCCTCGAATTCCACTGCCAGCCATCCATGCCGTAAAGCCATTGTGATTGTGGTCACGTCCTGAACTACCTTCGGAAACGGGGGTTCTACCAAATTCTCCGCCCCAGATGACGCGCGCGTCTCCCAGCATGCCCAGCGAGGGTTCATGGTTAGGCACCTGGGCGTACATCGAACGAATCACTGCGATATCGTCTACAATGCTCGGCTGTCTTGGCGATAATGGGGCCGGATTTTGAGCAACTTGTTAGTACGAAAGTGATCTCTCGTGAGCCGCCTATCCTTTGCATTAATAGTCCTTTGTGTGGGGCCGCTTCTGGTGTGTGCCGAGGAACCCGCGATCCATCCTAAGCCCTTATTTCGTGATTTTATCGGAATCAATGGGCATACCGTCCAATTCAAACCAGAACTCTATTCTAAAGTCTGTTCCGTTGTACGTGATTACCATCCGATGGAATGGGACACTGGTAACGATACCGACTACCAGCTTGACTTCCCGTTTGCAAGGAATCGTGTTAACTGGGAGCAAGTATATGGCTCGTGGCGTAAGTATGGTTTCTACAATGACGTGTCGATTATGTTCGAAACCATACCGGTAGAAAAATGGAATTCGTTAAAGGAAGATTCCTATCGATATGGTAAAAAATTTGCTCAGAGCTTTGGTCCGTCGTCAACGTTGCGATTGGTTGATGCGGTCGAGATTGGTAATGAACCCGGAAAGTTTAACGACGAACAATATCGAACTGTTTTTGAAAACATGGCAAAGGGGCTTCGTGAGGGGGATCCCAAGCTTAAGATAGCGACTTGCAATGTGAATGTCGGTGCGAGTAGTGACTACCATAAGAGCGTGGAGTGCGTGGCGGGGCTCTCCGAATCGTACGACATTTTGAATATCCACTCGTATGCTCTTCTGCAGGGTTGGCCTACGTGGAAGCGTTCGTTTCCCGAAGACGAAGCACTGGTTGCTTACACACAAGACATTGACCAATTGATTGAATGGAAGGACAAGCATGTTCCTGGCAAAGAAATTTGGCTTACAGAATTTGGTTGGGATTCGTCAACCCTTAAGCCAAACTCATCTGGAGATTTTAGCAAGTGGGTTGGTAACACCGATCTAGAACAAGCTCAATGGTTAGTAAGATCGTTTTTTCTCTTTGCCAAACGTGATGTCCAGCGAGCCTTTATTTATTTTTTCAACGATGATGACACGCCACAATTTCACGGCGCCTCGGGTTTGACTAGAAAGTTTGAGCCGAAGCCTTCGTTCTATGCAGTCGGACACCTGTTCAAGACACTTGGAGACTATCGAATAGCGAAAATCGTTCGCGAGTCCAAGGAAACTGGTTACATCTACGAGTTCGTTCATGAATCAAATCCATCCTCGGTGATCTGGGTAGCGTGGTCACCGACGGGAACGCAACGCTCGTCCCAAATCGAGATCGAAGTTAATGGAATGGAACTGCTAAAGGCGGAGCGCATGCCTGTCGTGGATGGAGCCGCTTCTAACGAACGGTTGTCGATTCAGGGTAACAAGCTCGTCATGGCTATCAACGAGAATCCGCTGTACGTGTTTCTCAAAAAGTGAAACTCAACGAGAAGTATGAAGCATATCGAGCCGCAACAGACAGGCTCCAAGCCGACAAGGTGGGCAGCCGCCCAAAGGCGATGAGGTTGTTCGGAAGCGAATGCGATGACTTTTGTTTCTTCGACTGTCAGTTCGACGCGATGATCTTGACTAGAAAGGCTGTTTCTCATTAATAGCATGCAAAGGTAGTTCGGTCATCTTTAAGCCTTTCGGAACCGAACATCAGGACCCAGCGAGGTCTAACCTTTCGTTTGCTGGAAGCAAAAACAAAAGCTGATTTATTGGTACGTACTAATGAATTTCGATTCCCGATCGCTTAGAATCGAAAACGATTATGAATTTTTATTGAAGATCGGTCGGATTCTCTGCCTTCATCGATCAGGTCCTTTACTACGTTTTCAGGAGCCCTTGATGGCAAATAGTGCAACCACGCTGGCTGGCCCAAGTCTATCGCTGCCGGTCATTGACCATCAACCTCAAGCATATGATGGCCCCAGTCGTGACGAGGTCATTGCCTTACGACATCAATACGTTTCGCCAGGCGTGATCACGTACTACCAAGACCCCTTGATGATCGTTGAAGGGCATATGCAGTATCTCTATGACGAAACAGGAAAACGTTATCTAGACGCCTTCGCGGGGATCGTTACGGTTAGCGTAGGCCACTGCCACCCCGCCATTCTTGAAAAGGTAATGGCGCAATCTGGTCGACTCCAACATACGACAACCATCTACCTCAATCCAGCGATGCCCTTGTTTGCCAAGAAGCTAGCGGAGAAGATGCCAGACGGTCTTTCGCGGAGTTACTTCACCAATAGCGGAAGTGAAGCTAACGAGATGGCGATCCTTTCGGCTCGTGAATTCACAGGCAACACAGAAGTCATCGCACTTCGAAACTGCTATCACGGTGGGACAGCGAGTACGATGGGTTTGACCGCTCACAGCAATTGGAAATTTAAATCGAACTCGACAGCAAACATCCATCATACCCATCCTGGATATTGTTACCGTTGCCCCTACGGATTGACTTATCCATCCTGCAACGTGAAGTGTGCTCAGGATGTCAAAAATGTGATTCAGTACGAAACCTCGGGTGAGATCGCTTGTTTTATCGGCGAACCAATTCAGGGAGTCGGAGGTACGGTTATTCCTCCAAAGGAATACTTTCAAATCGTTTACGATATTGTCCGGCAACACGGCGGCGTTTGTATCGCGGATGAAGTCCAAGGTGGATTCGGACGGACAGGCCATCATTATTGGTCTCACCAGAACTGGGGCGTAAAACCCGATATCATTACGATGGCCAAGGGGATTGGTAACGGCGCGCCGCTTGGTGCGATGACAACAAACGAGCCAATTTCAGAAGTCCTTAAACGGCGAATCCATTTCAATACATTTGGCGGAAACCCTATCACAATGACCCAAGGTCTGGCGACGCTTGAGGTAATCGACGCGGAAGGAATTCAAGCCAACGCACTTTATGTTGGAGACTATTTAAAAGGCGCTCTGGAGGCTCTTCAAGACAAACACTCAATCATCGGGGAAGTTCGCGGATTGGGGCTGATGCTGGGTGTTGAATTAGTTACCGATCGCGTCACGAAAGAGCCCGCGAAAGCAGAAGCTGCGACCGTGATGGAGGAGCTGAAGAATCGCCAAGTCCTCATCGGCAAAGGAGGCCTGTTCGGAAATGTATTACGCATCAAACCTCCGATGTGCATTAACCGTGACGACGCAAATTATCTTGTCGCGATGCTGGATGAAGTTTTAGAAAATCTGTCGTCCCGCTAAATAGCTCCCTGGTTTTCCTAAATCAATTGCCAACCTAACGCTCAGTTTTGAAAGCTCGTAGTTCATGCCAACGCTCGAAACCATCGTCGACGGACTTAAACTTCCCAACCCCTTTGTGATCGCATCAGGACCTCCCGGAACCAACGCGAACGTGATCGAAAAAGCATTTGACGAAGGTTGGGGAGCTGTCATCTGCAAAACCGTTTCGCTTGACGCGTCGAAGGTGATAAACGTTCAACCTCGGTATGGGCGACTCCGAAGCCGAACTAGTGGAGAGATCTACGGCTGGGAGAACATCGAGCTTATCAGCGACCGTGACTTGAGTATCTGGCTCGACGAGTTTAAAGAAATTAAAGATAAGTACCCCGATCGAATCTTGATCGCTTCGATCATGGAAGAGTACAACGAGAATGCGTGGCATGAACTGGTAGGTAAGTGCGAGGAGGCAGGGGTTGATTCGTTTGAATTGAATTTCTCATGCCCGCATGGACTTCCGGAACGAAAAATGGGTGCGGCAATGGGACAAGATCCAGTCATTCTCAAAGAGGTCTGCGGATGGGTAATGGCCGTCGCAAAGAAACCCGTTTGGGCAAAAATGACGCCAAACATTACTCATATCGAAGACCCGACACGAGCAAGTCTTGCGGCCGGGGTGCATGGAGTATCAGCCATTAACACGATTCGAAGCGTCTTGGGGGTAAACCTGGAGACGCTTCGCCCAGAACCGTCGGTCGAAGGCTATACAACGCCGGGCGGCTACTCATCGCTGGCCATTAAACCAATCGCTCTGAGAATGTGCATGGAAATCTCGCAGATGATTCGAAGCGAATTTCCCGGCAGAACTCTCAGCGGTATGGGGGGGGTTGAGACTGGCGAAGACGCCGCGCAGTTCATCTTACTCGGTTCTGATACCGTTCAAGTATGTACCGGTGTAATGAAGGAAGGCTATCGGATCGTGAAGCCCATGTGTGAGGAACTACTTGCTTTCATGGAGAAGCATAAATTCGAAACACTCGCTGACTTCAAGGGTTACAGTCTTCCCTACTTCACAACCCATGCTGACTTAGTCAAGAGACAAGCCGATGCACGTGCTGCGAAGAAAGCGGAGTCGAAAAAGAAAATGATCACTGCCGACGCGCAATGGGACGGCGACGATTTCGTTCAGCAGTCTGACGCATTGGCTCGGGGATAGTGATTCACTCAATCCAGAAGATACTCGCCTCGGACCTTTGATGGTCGTATTGAATCATTCCTACAACCGTTCCTGAATTCACATCCAAAATCGGGAGCCCGTGATGCGTCTCCGATAGCCCCATGGTCGGAAGCGGAGTAGTTGCATCGGATTCACGCGATTGCAACTGGAACTTCTCAATTGGAATGGGAAAGCTAGGTGGTCCATCTACGATTTTCAAGTTGTAATTCTCAGTATCTATCGATGATGGGGCTTTAATCTTCGGTAGGAAATTGTGAACCCTTGCAATCGGCCACCGCTCGAGATCGCTAGGGAGCGTTGCGATCGATGCGGAAACCCAAGCCGTGTTTCTGCTACCTTCGGTTTCCGGCGTCTCAACAATCGATATAGACGCCGAATCCAATTGAATGCCAGCAACCTCCCAGTGAATGCTAGCTGGGATTGCTTTCTTTGGCACACTCAGAAGGTCTCTGGGCCCAAGAACATTTCCGTTGTCGAGCAACAGAATCCAGCCACTCACATCATAGTTCTGCCGTATTCCTAAGAATGACTCTTGCCATTGAAGGGTCAATCGATAGGGTGTTGGATAACCGTCGACGAGCGAACCACTGGCGACACCATGAATCAAGCGAGGACGCCACTGGGCCCATTCGCTATTCGGTTCGCGAAACATTTCGAATCGTCTTCCGGTTTTAACTATTGGGCCCGGTTCGTTTGGGGTCGCAAATTCGACGCCACCAGCCGCTAATGCTGACATACTTTCAGCATCGACCTCTACGCCTCCCAAACCGACATCCACACGCAATCCGCTACGATTCCAGAAGACAGTGTTTTCCCGAATCAACTCCCTGTACTGAGCATCGACATTCGCTCTTGCTTGTACCCATCGACCATCGCGAGATAAGCCCACGCTAGCAATATGACCAACCTCGACTCCGCGATAAACAACCGGCGCATTTCTCTGTAAACCGAATCGGTCACCGCTTTCAAGCATGATCTCGATAGAACCTTCACCAATCTCTCGCGTAGGGGGATTTTCGAGTCCTATAAACTCCAACTGAATGTCGCGATCGCCAACGGATTCCTTCGCACTTTCGCTCGAGTTAGCCGCATCGACCGGTGGTCCTAAAGAAACGGCGATGTATCGTCCAGAGACGATCGTATCGAGTCCCGTAACGCCTTGCGTGGTGATCTGAGGTCGTTCAATCCAAAACTGACTTCCCTTTTTCGCAATCACCGCCGCGTTCTTCGATAGCTTTGCCGTCACGACGATTCCTTCCTTCCGTGGATCGAGTTCGACACCAGTAACCGTTCCGACTTCGATACCTCGATGCAACAGGAACGATTCAGGCCGAATTCCAAATCCATCCCGAAAGCGAATTTGAATCGATGGTCCTTGCGAGCTGATGGTCCAAATCACGAGACCAACTGCGACGAGAAGGCTCGCAGCGGTCATCAACCACCACTTGGAGATCCTCCTAAATGACCCTAAGGTTACATCACTATCAGCAGGAACAATCTCGACAGCCGACGGGACGTGATGGGATTCTAAAGTCTTCATAGCTATAGGCCGCTCCGATTTCGAATTCGTATGGGATGACGCGGGTTGGGGATCCCAGATCGCGTGTGGGTCGAAACTCAAGGACGCCATCATGTTAAGGATGACACAAAATACGAAGGCAAAAACGGCCGGGCCAAAGTGAAACGAAACAAGCTCACCAACTTTGACAGTCATTACCAATAGTGCCAGTAGGAGCACGTCCAACATGCTCCATCGTCCTGCAAACTCAACAACTCGCAGCAGTCTCGCTTGGTGATGTTTCTTGAGTATTCCCCACCAGGATAATTCAACCAGTCCAACCAATTTCGCAACCGGTAGGATGATAGAAAACACTAAAACTACCGTACCGACAAACAAATTCCCTTCGCGGAGGAGTTCCCAAGTTCCTTGCAAAAGACTTGTCCGATGTCGAATCCCCATTCTTTCAATCGTCAATAGCGGAAGCCACACTGCCGGCACGAACATAGCCAACGCTCCCAAGGCAAGCGCCATGGTACGGTTAGCCGAGATCTGACTATCAACCCATCTGGGAAAGGCCGCCCCGCATCGCGAGCACTTCCACAACACAGAGGAAATGCTCTTAAATGAATACGATTGACCCACGTCATGCACTAGACCGCAACGATGACATGCTCGATAGGAATAATAGCTCATAAAAATACAATTTTTTGACACTTATTACTGATCGCCAGCGATTCGTTTCTTTCCCATGGAAAATGACGATGAGATCAATTCGGGAGGGTGAGGCTCCTTCCGAACCACAATGGCTCGGCAGGAGCCCCGCCCTCTTAATTACACATCAATTTAACGCACTGGCGATCAGCGAGGAGTGGCTATTTTTTTGATTATTACCTAACAACGCCAAAGTACGACGACGGTGTCTTTGCGGCTATACTTTTCGCAGTTTTGAGATCCGACCTGTTTGAACCCATTCAGCAACATAGATGTTACCAGCACTGTCAAAGCATGCGTCATGTGGATGCACAAACTTTCCATCTTGCCAAAGTGATGGATCGTTTCGAATCACATTCCCTTTTTCGGCAGAGACTCTTGCAATGTCGTCACCTAACTGGGCGACTATTTGGTTGTCTTTGCCGAGGATACTAAGACGAGCAACTAATTCAGGAACAAGCATCAAATCGCCCTGAATATCGATATTCGCCGGCATTCCAAAGCCAGGAAGAGTATCGATGTACTGCCCGTCCATTGTTAGCCGTTGTAACGTATTATGCGACCTATCGGTAACGATGATTTCAGCGGCAGATGGATCACGTTTATCAATCCAAAGCCCGTGCGGCAGATTAAACGTTCCCTTGCCTTCGCCCGCACCACCAAAGCAACTAACCCAATTCGCATCTTTGTCGTATTGATGAATCTTGAAGGAACCGTAGCCATCCGCTAGCAAGAATCCACCATTATCCAGAAACGCGAAATTCGTTGGCATGAACCGATCGAGTCCCCAAACTTTGGTGGGGTTAGCCGTTTCGTCTGGGTGGTAGACCCCGCTTTCCTTAGGTGCGCGGCGCTCCCAAACAACTTCACCGCGTAAGGTCAACTTGGCTATCATCTTTACCTGCTGATAACCGGTAACGTAAAGAAACTCTTCATTCCCCTCGTGCCGAACCTCAATCCCATGTCCGCCTCCTTGGAATTGAGAGCCGAATGACCGAATGTATTTTCCCGTTGAATCAAACACAAAGATCGCAGGATGCTCGGGTTTATCTTCGTGCCCTTCGTGAATCACGTAAAGGTTATCCTCATGGTCGACAGCAACGTTATGAGTGGTTTGCCATGTAAAATCCGACGGTAACTGAGGGAATTGGTGAGTGACTTCGTATTGATAATCACCGCTTCCAATAACGACTGGGCTCTTCACGATCGATTCACCCCGTACAGAACGACTGAACATTTCTGGTGTCGCTGCTACCGCACCTATTGCGAGGGAAGTCTTTGCTGCGGCTGTGAAAAGCTCTCGCCGATTAATCGTCTTTTTAGTCATTTTTGAAACCATTTTTTTTGAAGAGGAAAGTGCTACTGAATAAACAATCGGTATCTTAGGAGTTGTCCCTTAATAAGTTCCCTGTTTTGTTCTATTACCAACACGCAGCGCAAGCTAGTGAATCTTGGTGTTTAGCCGATTCACTAGCTTGCGTTGCGTGGTGGTATGGGAAGTTATTCCTGGACAGTCCCTGAAGACCGGGCTGCTAAAGGGTATTAGGCCTTCTAATGCAACTCGGCTTCGGATGTTATTTTACACTCGCCGAAACCATAAAGGTGCCCAGGCGAATAATATTGATTTTGCGGAGGGCGAAGCGTATCGACGAGAAGGCGAAATGAGTTCGGCATAGCATTAACCACATCTCCTCCCCGGGCCCAGCCGCGACCCTCCCGAGAGGGAAGGTAACTTTGTTTCTACTTCCAATTGGACTTTTGTGGGTTTTTTAACTGCCGTCGGCCTTAGAATCCTCAAACGATTTTGACTGGAGTAACGCCGCGGCAAATCCCAACAGATCATTTCGATCCTTCGATTGCTCCAACATGGGCTTGAAGTTGTGAGCAAGCGAAGATAGCTCAATCAGTGATGGTGCAACGCCAAACGGCCGCGTTCCGCGAGGCATTCGTTTGATTAAGAATTGGAGGGATTCTTCATAGCGACCGATGCGAGCAAGCAGATCTACATAGGTTTCGATTCCAATCGTCCCATGTTCACTCACGTCAAGTGACTCCGCCTTCTGTAGAAAAGGCTTTAAACAAGCTTCGGTGTTTTCGCCAAGTAAGACACTAAAGAAGTAGGTCGACATGAGATAAAGATCCGCGAAAGGTTCTTCGCTGGCATACTGATATTGAGTGTGAAGCTGACGACCGTATCGGGCAAGATCCAGGGCCAGTATAAGATCGTCGCGATCATCCAGAACGCGAGCAAATCGAACCGTTGATGACAAGTGTGAGGTATCCAAATGATAAGAACCATCGGATAAGAGCGAAGGATGTGCTTTCATGATTGCCGCGATCGGGCCAATGGAGTTCGACTCGACCTTTACAGTCAACTCACGTCGTCGAAGATCACTCTGGAGGCTCTCCAACAAATCCGCATGGACTCGTCGAACAAGTGGTCCTACACCGGATTGCTGATCCTTTCGGTCACGCATCGCCACGACCGATTCAAGCGTCGTAATCGTATTACAAGTACCGCGATACTCCAGCATCAGCTTGACGCCACGACCAATATCAACCCCTTCTTGAACGAAGATGTTGAGATAGGAATCCAAGTTGTCACCAGTCACTTGATGCTTGGCTAGACATTCACGAGCGGCTTGGTGATCACCAACCGCTCGCATGTACATCCACCCTTCCTGTAACTTCCCCTGCTCCAAAAGCCCACTACCGACCTCAAGACAGGCATTGATGAGCCCTCGTTCCAAAGCCTCGTTTTGCTGTGGCGACGAGGGCGCCTCACCGTCGGTAGCAACAGCCGAAAGCCCAATCCCAAGTCTATTCTGCATTTTCGTCGCTTCAAAAAGCTCCGTATACTGGCCAGCAGATCGATAGTGGTCGGCAAGTTGCGTTGCAGCGGAAAGTGGCCCCTGGGACTCGATAGTATCCAGCAATGTTTCAAACGGTTGTTGCATGTTCGATCTGGTTGGCTGAGTGATTTGAAGTACGTGATCCATGAAAAAAGGGCATCTGAAATATCAGACGCCCTAATATAGACGTTTCGTTGGAAAATCTTAGCAAAAAAACTACTTCAATGCTAACGCATCCGACATATCCGAGTCGAAGTTGAAAGTTACTTGCATGTCGTCACCACCAATTAGACGGATAACTTTTTCTTTGGTCACTCCGTTGTGGGTAACAATAATCGTGTAGTCTTCCCAAACTTGCCCATTACTTAGCTCCTTTGTTCGATACACTCGCTGTGCACCGGTTGTCTTGGTGGCATTGCCAGCCAAAACAACTTGAGCGTTATCAGGAACATTTAACGTCAAAACCGTTTCCGTCTTTGCATTGGGAGGATTCAACGCAAAAGCCACTTCTTCGGATCTACCTGCCACCAAAACAACGGTTTTCGATTCTTCAACGATTTGACCATCAACGGTTCGTTCAGCGCGAATGTCAAACTTGTAGGCGGCACCCGTTTCAAGGCTGCGTGAAACAAACTGACGGTTTGAACCCTGGCTCGTCGTTGCGTTTCCATTGACGAAGAGTTTCGCGTCGGCAGGGAGGACGATGTTCAAATGAATTTCGCTCTCTCTAGCTGAAGATTCCACGTACATCGCAGTGCTAGACATTCCCGAGTCATAATGCATGGATGAACCATGGTTCATCGGCGCGACAGGAGAACTACTTCCTTCAAAGGTCGACTCGTTCGAGTAGTACGATGGACTGTTTTCGTAGACCGCACCACTGCTTCCATAGCCGGACATGTATCCGCCGCTGCTTCCGCCTGAGCTACCGTAAGAAACGCTCGAGGAGTAGCCGTAACCGCTGCTACCTCCGCTGGATCCACCACTTGATCCGTAACTTCCGCTAGACCCACCGCTCGAGCCACCGTAGCTTGCGCGGAAAGCGACCCTGGCGGCATGATGTTCATGAATCCTTGCCTTGAGACGTCGCAATGGTCCAACGTGGGCCACTCCACCGCTGCTGCCATAGCCCGCGGAGTACCCACCGCTACTTCCGTACCCGCTGCTCCCCAAACCCGCAGAGTATGCGCCACTGCTGCCGTAGCCGGACGCGTGTCCGCTAGACCCGTATGCAGCTCCGCCACTGGATCCGTAAGCACCGCTACTACCGTAACCAGCGGAATAACCACTGCTTCCGTAGCCGCCGCTCGACCCCCAACCGGCCTGAGCCCTCGTAGGAGCTAGCATCGCGAAGGCTGCTACCGCCAAAATCGCGGAAAATCCAATTAATCTTTTCATCTTTCGTAGACCATCCTCATGCAACGACGAATTTCCCAATAGCCATCGAATCGAAAACGACTCGTACACCTCCCCCTAGAATATCCCCATATTACCTAAGTTCAAGCCGATAGCCCGAGATTTGGACGGATAACTCTGAAGAATGCCATCAATGTAACTATTCCGGCTAAAGAAATCGGACATCAGGAACGATCGCAACATTCAAAATGGGTGCGATATGCTCGACATTCAACATGCAAGCCTCTCCAGTGATAACCGCTGTCGCGACGCCACATCAAATTTGATACCATCTATTTTGCTGAAAATCATCGCAAAGTAGCAGATTGATTGCTTGATCTTCTGGTGATTAATTCGTGGCTTCATGCTAGAAAAAATGTTTTGGTTCATGGGTAGCTGCTCCATCACCCTTAAAAAATCACTAAACTCTAGCAATCGAGCTCGAACATTCATCGTAGATCTGTCGGCTTGCCACCCTTATTTGAAGGCCGACTTCGACACCCCCACTATGTAGGCACGGATGGTTCGCGAGAAAATACTTGATGGCGACAACTCAGACGACGAGTCCGGAGATGACGATTCCGGAGACGGAAACGCTGATGGACGTTTGCAGCAGGGGGACACGCTGGATCCATTGGAGTTGGCGAGGTTGCAGGCTCTCCATGACACTCCGGAGTCGGATACAATACTTCGCCCGAAACGGATCTCCGAGATGGTCGGCCAATCGGAAGTCATGGAAGTCCTATATATTGCCATCGACGCGGCTAAGAAGCGTGGCGATCCGCTTGGACATATTCTATTGGACGGTCCTCCAGGTCTCGGGAAGACCACCTTTGCAACATGTATTCCTCGGGAGATGGGCGTACCCGTTTCCATGGCCAGTGGACCGGGCTTAAAGGCGCCGAAGGAATTGATCCCGTATTTATCGAACCTCGAGCAAGGTGCGGTCCTTTTTATTGATGAGATTCACAGACTACCTAAGCCGGTGGAAGAGTATCTTTACACGGCGATGGAAGACTTCCGAATCGACATCGTATTAGGCGAAGGCGTGAATGCCAGAACGCTCAATCTGGCACTCCCTAAGTTCACGCTTATCGGAGCGACCACACGTGCCGGCATGTTAAGCGGACCGCTTCGAGATCGATTCCAAATTCGCGAACACCTGAGCTTCTACAAGGACAGCGAGTTAGTCGAGATACTCTCCCGCAACGCGAAGAAACTGGAAGTATTTCTTGCGCCGGACGCTGCCTCGGAAATAGCGAGGCGTTCGCGTGGTACGCCACGATGGGCCAACAACCACTTACTATGGGTACGTGATTTTGCTCAAAGCAAAGCGGATGGGCGGATTACGCTACCTGTTGCAGAGAAAGCTCTAGCGATGCGCGGTATTGATTCGATTGGATTGGATCGACAAGACCGTCGATACCTAGAAACGCTCATTCGCGTCTTTGCTGGAGGACCTGCGGGTCTTGAGGCAATGGCTCACACAATGAATGTTTCATCTGATACTCTCGAAGATGAAGTAGAACCCTTTCTTTTGCGTAGTGAGTTGTTAACTCGCACTCGACGCGGCCGTTGCGTTACTCCAAAAACATTCGAACACTTAAAGATTTCACTTTCCTAACGACGACCGACTCGTTCCTCATGCGAAACTCTATTCGCTGTGTTGACCGGCAAACTTCAAGCCTCGAACAATCGACTCCCGAACCGCAGGGATATCGACAGAGGTAACGATTTCTACATTTTTCCGCTGCCGTGCAGTAGGACGATGATCGATGATCGTCGCCCCACGCGTCAACAGACCGACTTCTTCAATGTCAATGGTCGCTTCTTCCGCGACAAACAAATGCGGCTCAACCAACACCAAGAGCGCAACGGCAGCTTGTAAGGAGATCATTTCTTGCGCTCGTTGCTGACGCATCGTCCGAAACAAATGCGGAATCATCGAGTGCAACAATTTCCCAGCCCGAGTGTATCGCGGCGGAAGTTGTTCTAGTAGCTCGAGCCCGAAAGCGACTTGTTGCGTAATTTGAAGTGGAACCAGCGTCTTAGTCGTTGCGGATCGAAAAACAGTCGCAGCTGATGATGGATCAAAATGCATGTTGAACTCGGCCGCCGCAGTCACATCACCATAGCCAACATCAGAACCACCGACAATGATGACTCGATCAACCATCGCAACCAAGCTTGGGTCTTTGGTGAAAGCACGCGCGACTCCAGTCATCGGTCCCAAACATAAGATCGACACTTTTCCAGGTTCGGCCTTCAATCGATCTGCGATTAGCTTCTCGCTCGGCATGATATGCTGGCGTCCAACGGGAGTCAGACCAATGTTTCCCAATCCGTCATCACCGTGGAGGTCTCTGCCGTCACTGACTGGTGCATCTTCGGGGTCGGTAGCTTCGCCGATTCTCGGATGACGCGGTGGATCGAGTTGCTCAACAATCGCTTGAAGGTTTCGCGTACTAAGGACTGCATCGACCGTTCCCGAACAAGCAGTCGCTGCGACCACCTCTATCCGTGGGTCAAACAGTGCAATCGTGAGAGCAACCGCGTCGTCAATTCCTGGGTCACAATCGATAATGAGTTTTCGAGCCATTCACGAGGTCTTACTGAATGATGGGTGTTAGGAAGCAAATTGATTGTGAAGCATCCGCCCAAGTCGCCCCTATCGAATCCGATCCGACTTGTGCGATAATCAGGTTTTGCTTCCCAAAGCAACTAGTCTAAACGGTTTTTGCTTGCTCGTCGCGACGGAAAATCGATATCAGTCCGTTTTACAAGAGGTATCGCTATGTTTTTGGAATGGATCGCTCAAGCAGAATCCGGTCAAGATTTAGCCTCCACGGATATGGAGCTGGCAATTTTTGAGATATTATCTGGTCGCGTGGAAACAGATCTTACCGGAAGATTCCTGCTTGCATTGCGAGCCAAAGGTGAATCGGTATCAGAGCTAGTTGGAGCAGCCCTTGCGATGCGTCGAGCGATGACTCCGATCCATACCCGACGGAGCAATCTGCTCGACACCTGCGGGACCGGCGGCGATGGCTCGAAGACGTTCAACATCTCCACGGCAGCGGCGATCGTTGCCGCAGCCGCTGGAGCAGCCGTCGCGAAACACGGCAACCGCAAAGTGACTAGCGCGACGGGTTCCGCCGATGTGCTCGCAGAACTCGGTATCAAAATCGATGCGTCTCGAGCCGTTGTCGAGCGATGTATTGACGAGCTTGGTATCGGCTTTTGCTTCGCTCCTTTGCTGCACCCGGCAATGAAACACGTTGCCGAAATTAGACGCAGCCTGGGCGTTCCCACGTTGTTCAACTACTTGGGCCCCCTATGCAATCCAGCCAATGCTGCCTTCCAGGTCCTGGGGGTCGGGCGGGCTGATTTGCAGGAGAAAATCGCTTCCGCGTTGCTAAAGCTACCTGTTCAAGCAGCTCTGGTGGTCCGTGGAGAAGACGGATTGGATGAGGTAACTCTTTCCGCAAGAACGCAGGTATTGCACGTCCAACTCGGCTCGATAAATCGGATTGAATGGGTTCCAGAAACGTTTGGGAAGTCCCTTATACCCAGCGAATCGCTTCGGGTTGAAACTCCGAGCGAAAGTGCTGAAGTCATCAAAAACATCCTCGCTGGACAAACGGGCCCAGCCCGAGATATTGTCGTATGTAACGCTGCCGCCGGACTCTGGCTGGCACGTATCGAACCGACTCTCGAAGCAGCAGTTATTCGATGCGAAGCGGCCATCGATCAAGGCCTTGCAAGCAGAACATTAGACCAATTAGCTAAGATTTCTTCTTCTGTCCCATGAACTACTGTTTATTCTTTATAATCTTGAGATCGGTGTGCTTACATCTGCGCATCTCGAACCGCCAGCTAGTGGTTAATCAGATTAAACCGCTACCTTGCGTTTTGAGTGAATGTGAGTTGTTCCACATCCCGTTCGCCAGATAAATGCAAATGAACGTGGCTGGTTAGATCAAATTAAATAGGCTTTCTTGAACAGGTGGTCCATCATGCGTTGGTTTTGCTCTTTATTTCTTTCTGTTAGCTTCGCTTCTACATTTATCCCAAACCAACTGGTCCTTGCAGAAACAACACCCACCTGGACTGACACAACAGGAAAATTTTCCATCGTTGCCGAATTCGTTCGAGTCGATCGTGACAAAGTCGTATTGAAAAAATCGGACGGAACCGAATTGCGTGTCCCCCTCGCAAAACTAAGTTCTAATAGCCAAGTCCGTGCCCGAAAAGCAGCCAAAGAGATGGGGGATTCGGGAACAATCTCTAGCCCAACGGAAGAGGTTTCCGAAAGAAGTAGTTCCCCTGCAGTTCCATTTCCAGAGGGAATGACTTGCGAACAAACCGTCCGCTACCTTATAGAAGAACACGCAAAAGGAAACCACCGCGTCGAGTTCGATGCACTTCCTGCTAAGCATCGTGCCGATGTCACGGAGCTTATACGTTTAGCTGGAAAGAAGATCGACCCAAAACTCTTTAGCGAAGTTGAATCGACAAGTACTCGCTTGCTGAAAGTACTTCGTTCAAAAAAGAGTTTCATACTTGGATGTCCAATGCTCGAGCAATACAGCGATAGCAAGTACGTGCCTGTTTTTAACGCGGGCGTTAACGTATTCGCTGCGGTAATTGCGACGAAGATTGTCAATCCGAAAAGTATGCAATCAAGCGAACCGGGAGCAATGCTTGGCGCCTACTTGAATGGACTGATGCCCGCAGGCGAAAAGCTTATGAAGACGATGGAAGATGCTGGAATCGAGACGCCGCCGCCAAATGCGTTGCAGATAGACTTCGAGAAAAGTAGATTTTCGCCAAACTTCAAGAACCAAAAATTCTCTGTCGAGACAAAATCAGAATCCGAAGCGACCGTAACAATGGAGTTCAAAGGTCAAAAACAAGTCCAAACATGGCAACGTGTTGACGGTCGCTGGGATAACTATTTTGGAGATGTATCCAACTGGAATCAGAATATTCAGAAGGCTAAAGATTCGTTGGAGGCTCTCACACCACAAGCTCAAACCACGGCTCTTGAACAATTGAAAAATTTTAACAGCGATTACTTATCCAAGTTCGAAGCGGTTAAATCACAACAGCAATTCGATGCGATCGTTGTAAAGATTGTCGTGAAAGCCGGACCAATGATTCAGCAGATAATGAGTGGAGGCGGTGCGATCGGGGGTATGCCTAGTTCCATGCCACCCGGTTCTTTTCCGCCCGGTTCTTTTCCACTCAGTGCGATGCCACTCGGTTTGACGCCACCCGGTTTAACTCCACTCGGTGCGATGCCACCCGGTTTTACGCCACCCGGTTTTACGCCACCCGGTGCGATGCCACCCGGTGCGATGCCACCCGGTTTAATGCCACTCGGTTTGACGCCACTCAGTGCGATGCCACTCGGTTTGACTCCACCCGGTGCGATGCCACCCGGTTTTACGCCACCCGGTGCGATGCCACCCGGTGCGATGCCTCCCGGTTTGATGCCACCCGGTGCGATGCCTCCCGGCGCGATGCCACCCGGTTTGACTCCACCCGGTTTGACTCCACCCGGTTTGACTCCACCCGGTTTGACTCCACCCGGTGCGATGCCACCCGGTTTTACGCCACCCGGTTTTATGCCACCCGGTTTGATGCCACCCGGTGCGATGCCTCCCGGTTTGATGCCACCCGGTGCGATGCCTCCCGGCGCGATGCTCCCAGGATCAACACCACCGAACTCGATACCACTAGGAAGTATTACGACTGGTACAAAGCCTCCTACTACCATTCCTCCTATTACAACACCTCCTGGTAGCGTTCCTCCTATTACGATACCTCCAGGCATACAACGATAGATTGCAGCACGTTATCGTGTCTCTTTGCCATTGCCCTTTTCTCCCTTCTCACGGTTAGGATTGCTACAACAGCTCTTACCATGACGGGATTGAGCTCGGATACAGCAAGCTCAAACGAGGAAGTCGATTAAGGTTGTCCTCACATCGGGGGAGGAGACTTTTTCGTTCCCCATGTTGGTCTTCATTCCGGCAGCCTCCGGAAAGCTTACTGCAATCGTTCACATCAATGACCAAGAATTTCCAACCTTCGATTATGCTTGCTCTGTAGATAACGGGTTTTGGCCGGTAAAGGATTTGCTCACTCGTAGGTACGCTACTTGTGCGGTCTCCACTACCGCCATGGATCCCGACAAAGCAGAGAGCTTCAAACTCTTGTTTGTCGAGTTTGTCGTCGCCGTTGCTGTCAAGTCGATCGAATATCGGGCCCGAAGCATTTGCGTTGTTCGGCATTTGCTCGCGAATTTCGTCGCGAGTAACTAGACCATCTTCGTTTGTATCGAGTTGGAGGAACAATACGCGTGCGCCTGCCTCTCCGGTAGCCGCACGTCCGCTGCCTCGTGGAAAGAGTGAAGAACCTTCACCTGGTTTCTCTCCTGGAACGATGTATTCGACATAGCCTAGATGCATTTCGTCCTGAGTCTGCGGTCCCCATCGCACCGTTTTTGTTGGGTCGGGGTTGGGTCGGGGTTGGCTGGATTGTTGACGCTGTTGTAATACCAGACAGTGAAGCGAAGCAAATCGCCTGCCTTCAAGCTAACGGGTTCGGCATACTTGTATAGCAGCTGCCAATTGTAATCATATCGCGGCACATCTAGCATCGTTTCATTGCCTGACGCTGAAATCAAATCGTACCGAGCAGCTGTGGCTCTCAAGTGCATGTGAGGCAGAAAGCCAAGTACCTGTACATCCATCGGAAGCCGAATATTGGCAACCTCCTGATGATTTGCGACCCCAGGTGGAATGCTGATCCGTGCGTTTACGATTCCTGCGACATGGACCTCATGTTTGGGTGGCTCTTTAGCGAAGATCAGCCCGATACGCGTGCTATCTTCGGTCGCTGTCCCGTTTGGCGTGTAGTGCATTTGGAAACGCAGCTTTGCTCCTTTCGGAATTCGCTTAGCGTATCCGTCAGGATAAATGAGTGTGCTGTTCCCGGGCACATAGATGCCCCAATAGCCGGATCTCTCATCAGCCCCATCATCGCGAGGCCCATTTTCTTCGTCTGCTGCTTGGATAAATACAAGTACGTGGTGAACAACGCTCAAGTTACCGGGTCGAACTTCGATTGCCTGTACCCATTTGTCTTCCGGCAAGTTCGTCTCGACGACGACGTTTTGATACGGCATGGTTCCGGTCGCTTTGATCTGGACCGGCTCAGCGAATTAATACTCCGCATGCGGTTTTCCAATGAGCCAACCGCCGGGATAGGTTTTGGGCTGAGGTGAGTCTATGAGATCACCAGCAACTTTGCCATTCGCGATCCAGCCAAGGATTTCTTCTTTCTCAACGGCCGATAGAGAGCGATCGTTTATCCAGGGAGAGGCGTGTCCTTTAAACCTTTTTTCAATCGCTTGCTGTGCGTAGGTTTGCCTCGCAACCACGAAGACAAAAAGCAAAGCGAAGATCACTGACAAAGTGATAAGGTATTTTCTGATTCTTATAGTCGTATTTGTACAGTTAAAAATTGTCGATCTTCGTGGAGCAAACTTGATTGGTGCTGGTTTCTACTGAGTAACTAACGGATCCATTTTTCAGAGGCCATACCGTTCCACTACAAGTATCATCATATTGCAGCAAAAAAGGAGACTTCTCGCTTAACGCCACCTCAACAGATAGCTGCAACCCTCCTGAAACGTGGTTTTGGGAGGGTCGGCGGTCGATAGCCACGCCGGGGAGGGGAGGATGTCGTGATCCAAACAAATTTTACCCTGTCACGTCTGCTACTTAGCTATTGCCTTGCGTAAGATCGGTTCAAAAACATCTGCTTGACGCATAAAGCCTAAGTCATTGGCGTGAGATGCGTCGGTTGCTCCTTCGGTATCAGTACCAAATAGATCATCGCCGGGGATATAATGAACATTCACAATACCGCCAGATTGAAGCGTTTCGTAAGCAGCTTTAAGTGCAGCATGATTTTCATCGTGGAATTTGTGCTTCGCTGGAGTGATCCAATCGTTCGTGAACCGACGGTCTTCAACTAATACGATCGGTGTTTTTGGTTGGGCGTCACGCAGTTGCTTCACCAAGGGAATGCATTTCTCGGTGACATCAGCTGCGTCCATGTTGGGCAAACAATCGATGACGTAGACGGAAGCATCAATTTGTACTAGAAAATCTCCGACAGCACGGTCCATTCGCCCATTACCTGAAAACCCTAGATTCACGACGGGCATGTCAAAGCGCCGACCAAGGATAGCCGTATGCACCATACCAGGTCGACTCGCACATGCGCCGTGCGTAATACTTGTGCCATAAAAGACAATCGGCTTTTCGCGGGGCGCGAGTCCTTCAAATTTACTCCCTTTCGGAACGCCAATACTGAGGAATTCGACTCCGTTGTAAAGTGGAAGGTAGGCAGCATATTCGCGATAACCTGGCGCCAAACCTTGAATGATCTCCGCCTTGACTTCTTGATCTGCAGGTTTTGTGACTTGTACCCACTTCCACTTACCGTCCGAATCCCTCGCATACAGATCGACACCGCTCACTCCGGTGGCGGGCATATGCGGCATCGCCAATGCCGCTTTGAACAGCTTGTAATGGACATGAATCTCCGTTCCATCGGTCGTGAATCGAGCCAACATTCCAGAGCTATCGCGACTGAGATTCCAAACGTTAGGGGTAACCGATTTCTCTGCCACACTCGGTAGTCGATCAAACCATCGACCTCGCTCCTGATCTGGTAGTATTCGGCCCTCCACACCCCACGTTGTGACATCATACCAACTGAGATTGTCGCCTGCGACTCCGCTCTTATCCACGGCCGGATCTAGCTTCGAGACGGATTTGGACTCTTGGGCAAGGATACAACGTGCCCCTAAGACGATTAGTAGCCAAGTAGTAAGAATCTGATTTGTTGACATTACGAAACTCGTTGTGGAGTGCCTTCTAACGTAAACCCGCACTCCACGTTGTACCAAGTTTTAGAACTTCGGAGCAGAAACATGGGTAAATCAATGACGATCGATTCACTTTTTATATTCGGAAGAATTCTGCGGTCATAGCAATTGTTGCAATATCGGCTCGGTCACGTTGGGGTATAGCTGAGTCGATGCCCGCGGCCATTCGCGAGTCAATTACGCGATGATCTCGGTGATCGGCTTTCCGTGGTCGATGTCGAGACGTTTGCGGCCAGGGATTTCCATTTGGCGGGAGTCGAGGCCGAGTTGCTTCAGGATCGTGGCATGGATGTCGGTGACGTAGTGACGGTTCTCGACGGCGTGGAAGCCGATCTCGTCGGTGGCCCCGTGGACGACACCTCGCTTCAACCCGCCTCCGGCCATCCAAACTGAGAAGCCGAAGATGTGATGGTCTCGTCCGTCTGACCCTTGCGAGCCTGGTGTGCGACCGAACTCGCTGGCAAATACCACTAACGTCTCGTCGAGCAAGCCGCGACGGTCTAGGTCCTCAAGCAAGCCTCCGATCGGCTGGTCCACGGCCAGTGCGTTGTCCGCATGATTAGTTTTGAGGCCTCCGTGTGCGTCCCAAGCGCCTGCACCGCCGGCTCCATGTTGAATTTGGACGAACCGGACGCCACGTTCCACCATTCGCCGTGCTGCGAGTAACTGCATGCCGAAGTCCTTCGAGTGAGGCTGATTAATTCCATACAACGCCTCTGTTTCAGCTGTTTCCTTCGAGAAGTCGACAAGTTCAGGGACCGATTGTTGCATGCGGAAAGCAAGTTCATACGAAGTAATGCGAGCGGCAAGAGCGGGATCGTGGGGATACTCCACTCCGCGCAGGGCATTGAGTTGACCAATCAAATTGCGTCCCACGGCATGAGCTTCCGGAGAGTTCTCTTTCGCGGGATGGCCAAAGTCAAGCGGGTTACTGGGATCAATACGCAACGGAACAGCATCGTGAGCTGGACCGAGGTAGTGACCGTCGCGTTTGTTCCAATACTCGCGATTACCGATAGAGATGTACTGCGGCAGATTGTCGTTCAACGACCCTAGTCCATAGTGGACCCACGCTCCCAAGTTCGGGAATTCGCCGTCATTCATGTGACGTCCCGAATGAAACTGAGCCTGCGCTCCATGATTGCTGTCGGTCGTCCACATGGAACGGACGATCGCTAGCTTGTCGACTTGGTTAGCGATATGCGGGAACCAGTCGCTCACTTCGATTCCACTTTGCCCATGCTTTTGAAACCCGACTTGTAACGGATAGAGCGTATTCCGTTGGTTGCCGTTGCCATCCGGAACGATTAATCGCTCGAGTGCGAGTTTCTTTGGATCTTGGGTATCGGCGAAAGGAGTTTCCGCAATCGTCTTTCCACCGTATTTGGTGAGCATCGGCTTCGGGTCGAAGCTCTCCATATGACTGACGCCGCCATTCATGAACAGCCAAATCACGCTCTTAGCTTTGGGAGCAAAATGAGGTTGGCCGTTCGGCGGAGCCCAGTGTCCGTCACTTCCGAAACCATCTCGTTGCAGCATGGCCGAGAGGGCGAGGCCGGTGAATCCCATGCCGATGTCGGTGAGAAAGGCACGGCGGTTATTTATGTTCATGACTTCCTCTTAGGTTAACGCAATGTCACGAAATCATTATGATTGATCAGCGTCCAAACGAAGTTGGTTCGGGCTGAATTCTCATCCCCACCGTGGAGCTTTCCCCACGCTTCCAGTGCAATCGTACTGGCGTTGATCTCGTCTTGACTGGGAAGGATGCCAGTGACAACTCGAAAAGCCGCGAGAACGAACGTAGCGTCATCGGGCTTATTTTCGGAGAGTCGTAGGGTAATTTTCTCAGCGGCATCGAGTGCGAGCTGGCTGTTCAAAAGCGCCAGTGCTTGTTGAGGGACGATGCTTTGCTCGCGGCGGTAGCAATCTTTTACGACAGCTTCATCGAAAGTTGTGAGAAATAAGTTGCGTTCGTTGTTCGAGTGATAGAAGTAAAGGCTGCGTCGTTGCGAGTTCGCCTGCTGGCTGGATGGGATGGAGGGGCCTCCTCGCGTTGGATCGAGCGTACCAGCCAGAGCCAGCAATGAGTCGCGGACGAGTTGCGATTCCATTCGCGTCGGCACGCGTCGCCACCAGAGATAGTTCTCGGGATCTTGCTTCGACGTGGCATCAGCTCCGGCCAGCGACGAACTGAGCCGATACACGGTCGAAGTGACAATCAGCCGATGCAGGTGCCTCATGCTCCAGCCGCTGTCGATTAGTTCGCTTGCGAGCCAATCGAGCAACTCGGGATGCGTCGGTGGCGTCCCTTTGCGTCCGAAATCGAACATGGTAGGAACAAGCGGTTGGCCCATATGTCGCGTCCAAATGTGATTGACTGCTACTCGCGCGGTGAGCGGATTGCGGCGGTCGGTGATCCAGCTCGCCAGAGCCGTACGACGACCAGAGCTGTGCGATTGGAACTTGACCTCAGGATCGTCATTGCCCGAGTTTAAAAACCGAGTCGGCGTCCACATCGCACCACTGAACTTCCCGTATCGATCGGTTGGTGCGATTTCAGCTTCAGCCGCCTTGACGGCTTTCTCCAGTGCTTCTTGGGCTTCCTTGAGTGTCTTCTCCGCCGCCTCCGTTTTGTCGGCTGCAGCGCGATGCAATGTCTGCTCGGCGACAGCAATACTGTGGCGAGACTTGGCCACTGTCGCCAATCGCTCGGCACGGACGGCCGCGTTTACCTGTTCCTGAAGTGGCTGTTCCTGAAGTGGCTGGTCCTGAAGTGGCTGGTCCTGAAGTGGCTGGTCCTGAAGTGGCTGGTCCTGAAGTGGCTGGTCCTGAAGT
>Ga0105045_10000401_pt1 | contig 30518 bp, 23 predicted proteins | sample MAT02_FD_78089 | JGI IMG/M metagenome (GOLD analysis project Ga0105045, IMG submission 78089) | Freshwater microbial communities from Lake Fryxell liftoff mats and glacier meltwater in Antarctica - MAT-02 (megahit assembly) | ecosystem: Environmental > Aquatic > Freshwater > Ice > Liftoff... | reverse complement strand
TCAAGGATCGACATGAGCAAGGCTTACTTGAAAGCAAGGAGTTTTTGAAGCAGTTATTAGAACTTGCCAGGGATGTTCTTGAGGCTGAGAAACATGTCGACCCAATCGATGAACAAGACAAGGCCAAAGCAGCGCTAACCGATTTGTTTCAGCAGGTGAAGACGGAGGACACGCCCGTGATCGTCGAACGCATTGTCGCCGACATTGACGAGATCGTCCGATTGGTTCGATTTCCAGGCTGGCAGCAAACTTCAGCCGGCGAACGCGAGGTTCAAAAGGCGTTGCGTAAAACGCTTTTAAAATATCATCTTCACAAAGATCAAGACCTGTTCGACCGAGCCTACGGATACATCAGACAGTATTATTGACGCTTGTCGCTGATCGCCAGCACTGGCTCCGCTGGAGCGTCGCCCTCCCGATACTCTTGGCTGATGAAAATGCTGACGCCGAGGCAATTCGGGGACTGTACTGAAATAACTTTATAGCCCAAAACCGGGAACTTATCTCGGGACAAATTCCTGACCGAAGAGTTCAAAGTCATCGAACTCGTTCATATCGTCGAATGAGCCGATGCCGACTTGTCCACGGCCAAAGGTATCATCTTTGGCTTCCATGAGGGGATGATCCATATCGTCAAAATAGATTGCAATCACACCTGTATCTACATCTCGCTGGAGCTTCACGACATGCCACTGGTCATCCCATGGAATTGGCTTTTCATTAATCGTCAGCGGACGTCGCGCAGCATCATTAACAATCATGATTTGCCCACTCGCAGGATCGGGCTTGGCACCCATATGAACATAGTAAAAATGAGTTGGGTCCTGGTACCCGAAAAAAATGCAGCAATCGCGATGCGCTCCTGTATCTTTGGTGCTTCGAACTCGGAATGTTAGCTTGAATGTACCAACCTCAAGATCCTTCACGATGGCCATGTGGAGAGGGCTTCGAAACTTGGGCTGGTAATTGCTTTCTTGGGATGTGATTTCAAAAGTCGTTGCACTATCGACCTTTTTTAGTCTCCATGTTTCTGGGTCCTACAGTTCCCATCGCGAAACCCCGTTCTCAAAATCCTCACGGAAAACAGATGGAAGCTCTTGCCCGTTTGTTTTCTGACTCAACAAGGCAAACGCACCGACAACCAATATGAACGTATTGATTAATTTCACCGTATGACCACCTAGGAAAACGACAAGACGATGCATAGCGAAACCATATGTAGCTGACAAAGCCTCGGGTGAGACCCGAATTATATCTGAACCTAGCCCTCGCAGATAAAGAACGAAACTACGAGCGAGTTTGGACGTTTGAGACTTATAGGCCACCTTCACAGCGCTATCCTCGCCGGCGTTCCAATAGTGCCATCATGACAATGCTAAGCAGTGCACGTAATTCATCATCCGGCGGGACGTCTGAAAGCTTTTCAATTTGAAAGCTCCGTTCCAAGAAGCTCGCCTTCTTTCTAATTCGTAAGATTTTCTCGCCGCTCGGGCGAGCGATAATGTAGCTCGGATTTAAGAGATAAATCGCAAGTAAACCGATGAGAGGTATCTGACCAAGTACTGTCTCAAGAACCTTTTTCCACGGATTCTCTTCCGACAGCGTCATATCGATTTGCTTATCGTTCATAATCTGATAGTGGGCTCGCCACAGGCTCTTCATCCCTTTCCGACGTACACTTCCCCAGTCGGATCCATCTACGGCGGTAAACGAATAACTAGCAGAGAAATCGATAACGTTCTTGGCCCGAATTTCAAACAGCAATTCCTTTTCGCTTGAATCGCGAAAAATTTGAATATACTCTCTCAATCGAAACATTTTTTGTCGAATGAAAAAAATAGGTGTTCCAGCAGCATCAACAACCGAGATTCTGGTCGCGAGTGTAAAGAGCTTGAATATGATCTTGACTGGGTACTGGATCATTGGTGTCGTCAGATGAATTCTTTACAACAAGGGTTAGGCGAGCGACAGATAAAAAAGTATCTAACGTTAATTTGGAAGTAGTCACAAGGTTACCCACCCTCCGGTAGGGTCGGGCCTTGGCCCGGGGAGGGGAGGTAAATAATGCTATGTCGAACTCACGTCGCCCTCCCCCTCGCTGCGCTCGACCCTCCCAGAGGGAGGGTGGCTTCGGGTTAGGTAGTTTTTATTCCGCTGCTTGTCTTACGAACTACACCTAATCCTAGCCGGTTCCGTTTGTCCGCGTCACGATTATCAAGTAAAGCTCAGGAGTTTTTGCGGACTTTCTCGAGCCACACAGTTCACTACCGAATTCGAATGGACAACCCTTTGGATGTCGCTCAAAGGGGCCAATTTCGTTGCAGGCAACTGGCGACCGCAACGGTTGTGGCATGTATATCGACGATATCTTGAACGTCGGTTGCATAACCTCCTGCCATTGCGACGGCCACTGGGATTCGAAGATTTTGGAGCGAGTTGAGGACCATTTCGTCCCGTCGCCGCAACCCGGACTTGGTCAAGTTCAATCGGCCTAGTCGATCTCCTTTGAAAGGGTCCGCTCCTGCCAGGTAGACAGCCAAGTCAAACGGTCCTGCGGCAAACGTCACGCTGAGTCCCTCCTTCAACCGCGATAAGTACTCTTCGTCTTCCGTGCCGTCTTTCAACTCGATATCCAAATGACTCGCCATTTTACGAAGTGGGAAATTTTTCTCGCCATGCATGGAAAAGGTGAAGACGTTCTGATCATTTCTTAGAATATCTGCTGTCCCGTTTCCCTGATGAACATCACAGTCAATTACCGTTGCTCGCTCGATAACACCCTCTTGGACTAAGCTGCGAATGGTGACGGCCGCATCATTGAAGACGCAAAAACCTTCGCCAGCGCCCCGCATAGCGTGATGAGTGCCTCCCGCAAGATTAACGCTTACGCCTTCTGTCAACGCGACTCGCGATGCGGAAAGCGTTGCTCCACTGCTCCGACGCGATCGCTCCACCATCTTCTCCGACCACGGGAAGCCGATCCGCTTTACTTCGGCATGAGATAGTGCACCCGCGATGACGCGTCGCACATAGTCCGCATCGTGCGCCAAGCATAGTTGTTCGACAGTTGCGGCCAGAGGCACGACCAGCGTGTCATGATCATGCAGAGGATTGTCGACGATCGCCCGCCGAAGTCGCCTATACTTCGACATCGGAAAACGATGTCCTTCGGGTAGCGGAAGATCAAAATGGTCCGTGTAAAAAAGCTTCACTAGCAGTCTTCGATCTAACTCGCTACGAGAGATATCCCACTGTTTTCACGCTACCGTTTGTATTTCCCACTTCCTAATGTGTATAAATCGTTTTGTGTTTATTGGTTACGCGATCAATTCCGCGATCGGCTTTCCGTGGTCGACGATGGGTGTTGGTCGGCCATTCAAGTCATTGATAAACGTATTAGCGGCGTCGATCCCCAAGTGGTGATAAATGGTGGCTAGGAAATCACCCGCTGAACAAGCGCGTTCAATCGGATCTTCGCCTCGTTTATCGGTGGCTCCGATGAAACGTCCTGTTTGGATTCCACCTCCGGCCCAAACGTTTGAAAAGGCGCGAGGCCAGTGGTCACGGCCAGGCTGCATTGTTCCGGCTGCGCCACTTCCATTTCCTTCGCCCGTGCTGGCAGAGTGCTCGATTTTCGGAGTTCTTCCGAACTCGCCTGTAACGACAACCAGAACTCGTTTGTCCATGCCTCGTTCATAGATGTCTTCGATTAAGGCCGATACAGCTTGATCGTAAGCCTGGGCACGGAATCGCATGGCATCAAAAACATGATGGTTCACGGCATGGTCGTCCCAATTACCAACACGACCACATAGCGGACCACTCAGGCTAGTCGTCATGACTTCGACTCCCGCTTCAACGAGTCGACGAGCCATCAATAGTTGTTGCCCCCAAGCGTTTCTACCGTATCGATCACGCGTGCGGTCGTCTTCTCGTGTCAAGTCAAAGGCTTCTCGAGTTTTAGTGCTCGTTAAGAGCGACATGGCTTGCGTTTCAAATTGGTCCAGCGCTCCCAGTTCACCTTGACGATCAAAAGCACGATTAAGAGTATCAAGCTTTTGTCTCAAAGAAGCACGCCGATCAAGTCGTTGGATCTCGTTGGGGTCGGAGAGTCCGATGTTTGGAACCGAAAAAGTGGGCAAGTTCGGATCCCCTGAAACGGTGAACGGCGAGTACGCGTCACCCAGATATGCTGGCCCGTTGTACTCGAGCGGAGGGTTCACACCGACATAACGAGGTAACGGATTACTCCGAGCTTCTTTTTGAGACCGCAAATAGTTCGTCACCGTCATCCAATCGGGATACTTTGGCTTTGGCTTGTCGCGAGTCTCGGGGTCACCTGAAAGCAATTGCATCGAGCCAGCTGGATGTCCGGGTGCCGTCTGGTGCATCGATCGTAACACCGCCAGCTTGTCCGCAATGCGGGCTTGCATCGGGAGTAACTCCGTAAAGTTCATTCCAGGAACCTTGGTTGAGATGGTTGCGAAAGGACCGCGGTATTCGCTTCCGATATCAGGTTTAGGATCGTAAGTATCTAAATGCGAACATCCACCCGGCTTCCAAACCATAATAACAGCTGACTTTTCCTGGCTGTTAATGGAATCAGCATGAGCAGATCGAAGACGTAAAAGTCCAGGCAAGCTGAGGCTCGCAAAACCGGCAAGCCCCATACGCATGAATCCACGGCGACCACTGTGTCCGAAGATCGAAGGTCCTGCGCAAGGAACAGAAGATGCATGAAAAGGGTCGCTCATTTTGTCTCCGCGGATTTGACTCGAATGGTGATTGGTTCTGACACTACGATATCGACTGTATCTTGTGGAGGTCCATCGGGCTTCAATCGATACTTAGCTACCGCGCCACCATAGAAGGCCAAAGTATACTCGCCTGGTGGCGTCTTGAGTGCCGCTAGATCTAGGGTTGTTTCCGATGTCAAAGCATCCAGCGAAACATTAAATGGAGGAACACTCTCAAAACCGTCGCCCAGCGTCTTCATCTGCATAACGGAGCCAGAGAATTCGCCCCGCTTCGAATGGGTAAGCGGAATTGTCAGTTTTTCACCAACGGTTGCCTCGATAACAGCCGAATCTTTGATTGCAATCGATAGTGGAGCGGATTCGTTGTCCGTGACCGACAGTAAAACACCTTCCACCAAGCGTGGGCTCGGAATTTCACTCCAGGAGTCAGGGATAGGCCAAGCCATTTGGGCCATGTGGACCGGACGAACAAAGGACTGTTGCTCGACGGTTGATAGCCCACTAATTGTTACATTGGCGAGGGCCGGAGGTGCTTGTGGATGAGCCGTGATGAGGACTATCCCACGCAACTTACCAGCCGGGATCTTTAATCCTGTTGCCGTTACACCATCCGGCAATCCGTCTACTTGAAGTTGAATGTCGCCATCGAAACCATCGCGACGTATAGCGACAACTTCCACTGCAATGGTCGACCCGCTGCGAAGGGAAAGCGGTTTTGAGAGAGCGTTTCGATCCCCATTTCGGAGTTCCATATGCAAGCCCCATGCTGCGAGAGCAAAGTCTGGGGCCGCCTTACGAATAATCAATCGGTAGATGTTCCTTAGATCATTGCGTGTCCCTCCGAAAAGATCTGTCAGTTGCAGTCGATGCAATCCGTCCTGTTTGATCTCGAGTTTGCCAAGGATGTCTGTCGAGCCTCCATCGAAAGGCGGTCCATCATAGGCATAACCATTAGTCGATGGCTTTATAGGACTAGGAATATCAGAAAACTCCGCAACATCCGTCGGAACTTCGCTGTGAACTTCCTTGCCTAGTTCCGTACCGATGTGCTGTACGAGAATCGACGGATCCGTCGGACGTCCCAGACGTTCCGAAGCGACCTCGACCCACCACACTTCACCTTTCGTAGCGTTAAATTCAAAATAATCCACATCTGCCGCCGGATAGAAGGAGCCCGAGATGTCGCAAGGAAGCGATATCTTTTGTGAACCTGCGGCCGTCTGATTGGGTTCTAACTCAGTCTGAGGCGATTGTGGGTCGAGTCCATAGGGAGGCCAGGAGAACGAGCTAACCGCTTTGGTCGATGCGTAGGTTGGAAGAGGTGACTCTAAAGGTAAATCTTGAAGACTTAGTCGGTAGAAGAAGGCCGGACCGCCTTGGAATGTTAGTTCATGAACCTTCACAATGTGTTTACCGTCTACCTTTGCGGTAAAATCGAGCGTGTTTCCTTGACGTTCGACCACAAGATCGCGCCCCTCTCCGTCAGCGATGATTACCACCGGATCCAGTTTTGAATCGATCCCGCGAGACGAGCATTGAACGACGTAGCGATGTCCGATCTGTGCCTGGAAAGAATAGTAATCCACTGCTTTTGCCGTAGCGATCGCATTGATGATCGAGCCAACGCTTAACTCGATAGCGGTCGCAAGAGAAGTGTTTGGTGTTATCTGATTTACCTCAGGGAGCGTATCGACTGAGAAGATCCTCGACGACGAGATTCCAAGTCGACTCATGACTCGCGCTTCATACAATCCTGTCTTGCACTCAGACGAAATGCTGATCACAAATCGGTTCGGTTCCACTTGACCGTTAGCATCTAGCTTTGCAACAGCAACGATACCCGGATTATTGAACACGAGTGCTGTGGCGTTATCGATATGCTCACCCGTCACGGTTACTTCCGATTGCGTACCAGCCGTTCCACCCATCGGCATCGTCGTCAATAAGCGAGGCAGTGGTAAACAAACGGATTGAGCAGCAAGTATTCCAACGTCAGCACAAGTGACAATGACAGATAAGGTCGCCGCAAAGGAGAGGGACAGACGGGGTGATCTGAATATCGAAAGGGCATTTTTGAGCATGAGTTTCGACCTAATGATTGAACAAAAACTCCTTGGAATTAATCAAGGCCCACAGTAGGTCTTGGAAACGTTCGGCCGTTGGCGGCGTGGGTGCAACTGCTGTTCCGTTGGCATCCGGAGCAGGAATCGGGCCTACCAGGTATTCAAGGGCAATTTGCATCTCTGCTTCGGAAGGAATGCGTCCAAAGGCGACGCGGTAGAGTTCCACCGTGCGCTCCGGAAGAGGTTTATCAGACGTGGCCATTTGCTGGGCTCGTCCGTTAGGAGTCGCAAGCTTCGACTTGACATCTCCCGCATTCATCAAGTGGAGGCTTTGTGCAAGGCTGGAAGACTGAACACGCTCACATTCGCAGACGCTTTCGTTCTCTGGTCGTCCGAACACTTTGAGAAAAGGGGACGCACCGTTGTAGCTATTGTCAGGTAGAGCGATGGCGCGTGTGCCAGCAGGCAAGTTTGGGAAGTCGGTTTGCGCTCCTGTTAAGTCGTCTATTGCATCCAACAGAACCTCCGCCTGGAGTCGCCGAGGATAGAATCGAGAGTAATTCTGCTGGTCAGCTAAATTGAATTCATTGGGGACCGAGCTAAGTTGATAGGCATTCGAAAGAACAATGACTCGAACAAGCTCTTTTAGATCAAATCCGCTCGCGATGAAGTGTCGTTCTAACAACGAAAGTAATTCAGGATTCGAAGGAGGATTAGTGTCTCGAATATCATCTTCGGGTTCAATAAGACCACGACGAAAGAAGTGCTTCCAGTAACGGTTTACAACGGCTTTTGAGAAGAATGGGTTTTCGGGAGAACGCATCCAGTCGGCCAGCTTTAGCCGAGGATCTTCATCGGCAGCTATCGTAGGAATAGAGGTACCAAGTGCTGCCGGCAGTTGTGTTTCTCCAGTTTTAATATTCGCGGCGCCAGCGTTACCTCGCTTGTGGAAAATCATATCTTCGCCACGTCTAGCTGTCGGCTTTCTTCCCACTTGACTAAAGAAGGCTGCAAAACGGTAGTAATCGTTTTGGCTCCACTTTTCAAACGGGTGATGATGGCATTGGGCACATTGCATTCTTACGCCCAGGAACAGTTGGGCAACGTCCTCGACTTGTTGCTTGGGTTCCTTGACTCGCTTGTACCAAGCGACCGGTGGATTGGTCATCACTGTTCCGGTTGCCGCCAAAAGCTCACGGGCCATTTGATCATAAGGCTTGTTCGCCAAGAGTCCATCGCGAACCCAAGAGTAGAATGCAAAATTCGAAGTGATGTCGCTCGCATCATCGCGGCGATTTTTCAGCATCGCAGTCCACTTGTTCGCAAAAAAATCCGCATACTCGGGACTGTCGATCAAGTTGTCGATGTACCGATCGCGTTTATTGGATGCTTGATCGGCACTAAACGCATTCACTTCCGCCTCTTTCGGAAGTCGGCCGGCAATGTCCAATGTAACTCGACGGATAAACGTGGCGTCATCACAAACGGTTGACGGAGGTATCCCGAGAGTCTTTAGATTTGCAAATAGAATATCATCCACAAAATTGTTTGATGGCGGTAGGGTTTCTACCGGAGCCCCCAGTGGGATCGATGCATTCAACACGGACACAGATCCTTGATACCGGACCATGATCGCAACCTTACCTGGGATCGACATCACCTTCATGAGCCCTTGCGCAGATACCTCGGCCATACTCTTTTCATTTGATTCGTACAAAGCCAGTTTGGTAACATCGCGACGCTGTCCGTCTGAGTAGTTCGCAAATGCGGTGAGCTGGAACTCGCCGTTAGGTTGAATCGTGATCTGATTAGGTTGCGTTTCAACTGAGAGCAGTTTTGGAGCAGTGTCCCCATCGTAGTTTGCGCCTTGCTGGATCCAGGCGAGGAGTTGGAGGTATTCCTCAGAACCTCGTTGTAATCGCGCGCCTCCACGGTGGGGCGTCTCACCTGTCGCCTTCAAGAGTACGAGGCTGGACTCTGGAGATGCCAATGAGACGCGTCTACCACGCCCCTCTTTGACAAGATGAGTGAAGTCCTCTTTGGGCTCGAAACCGAGCAGTGACAATTGGAAGCCGTTTTGACCATTTCCAGCCTTTGCATGACAGGCACCCGAATTGCACCCCGCTTTAGTCAATATTGGAACAACATCATTCACCAAACTAGCGATGGGCGTTGCTTCACTTGCGACTGCAATGATTGAACAAAACGAAATCCAAGTCGTCGCAACAATGATGCGAAAACTCAGTCTATCGAGGCAGCGGCAGACGCATGCCATGTCATAACGGCTGTGTGCCATAGTGACTGGAAAGTCCTTTAGGTGGGATGCTTGGAAGTAGAAATAAACCACTCAGCACATGGGAAAGGAGGCTGGACCGGCAGTTTAAGTATAGTCCGACACCATAGGCCGAGTCAATCGGCGTCTTATTATTTTGTTTAGTCCAAAACCCATTGGAGCTTCCCAATCATCCAATTCGCCGTCAATCCGTACCCTTTGGGTTGGGGGGGCGTTCTGTTCGCTGTAGATGCTTTTTCAAGAAATCGAAAGTCCCTTTTCCGTTAATCGTATGGGGACCATCAAACCATTCGATTTGGCAATCGTCTGGACGTTGGAGAATGGTTGTATAGAGACGCTTTACCTTGGCATACTCCGATGCGACACGTTCATCCGATGCAACGCCATCATGATGACCACGTTCGACCATGAAAGGGCGCGGAGCAATTAACGCAGCCATCTCGGAATAGTTAAAACTACGTCCTAATCCGAATTCGAAGATCTCATACTCGTTCGTCCATACGTAGCTGTAAGGACTCGTCGTACTCGCATTTTTCCAAACCCAATCGTTAAAGTCTGCCGAACAAATTGATAGACAATACTCTGGAACGAGAGCTGGGATTCTCATCGCGCTTTTTCCACCGTACGACAACCCATAGAATGCGATTCGTTTGGGATCAACTTCTGGTCGGCTTCCCAACCAACGAACAACTTGCCGGTGTTGCGGGACAATCAGGGAAAACAAAGTTTTACCTAGCGGATTGCTTTTACGTTGTAGAGTTCGAAATCGGTCGTGGAACAGATAGAGATTTTGGGGTGCAAAAACAACGTATCCCTGCTTTACTAACTGCACTGAAACGTCGTGATAGGCTTCGTGATTCCCGGCTATTGTGTCCTGCGGACGACCTTCCAGGCCATGTTGAAACACGACACAAGGGCGATTGACTAGGGGTTTCCCATCGCGTGGTAACAAAAGTACGCCGTAGGCAAAAACTTCATCGAACACATCCAAGACCACTTCATAACCGACCCACTTGGGTTCTTCATATATCAAACGTGTTCTCGGACGAGGATCGCTAAGCACTTTGTCCCAGTCACCGATAACTTCATCTTGAAACATCTCGCGAATACCTTCAACGGTTTCAGGATATTCATCAAAATTGGTTGCATTCAATTTGTCCCAGATATACTTCCGTTCGATAGCGACCGATTCTAGGATCCTTTGCTGATACCTGTCCCATTTTGAAACGACCTCCTTCCGCCGTTGCTCCACAGATCCGATTGCATGGAGTGCCTCAGGGTCAACGCTAATATCTGTTTTGACTGCGATCGGGGTTAGTTCAAGAAGATTCAGGCAACGGTCGAGGGCTAGTTTCGAGGGGGCAGACGAAGCGGTCGGGGGTGTTTTATGTTCTATGAATTGCAAGCTTTGACGTCCTGCTTCGGCAAGTAATTCGGTTGCGACGTCAAATTCCATTCTTGCATCCTCGTAGCTTGGGCCAGATAGCGATCCAGGTGCTCCTCCTTCACCGGCTATGTCGACGATCGGTCCTGGTATCGGATCGATGACTAGCCGTCGCGGAGCAATCATGGCTCCTAACTGTGCGTCTCCAAAGTGCGTTAGCAGACCTTGCACGTTGCGGTGAATTGGCTCCGACCAGATACGCTCTCGCGGGCCAAAATGCCCCGAAACGCAGGTCACCGCGATTCGAGTATCGACGACCCCAGCGTGCAGAGCGATCCAGCCCCCCTCGCCCCAACCTGCCACCACAACGGGGGCGTCTGGATACTTAGAAGAAAAAATGTCAACGGCCGCGAGTGTTTCGTTTACCATGTATCCGAGAACATGCCTGCCAAGGACAAATGCGGAGCGATAAATGTACTCTTGATCGGTCATCACCGAGCGTCCATTGCGAGGCAAACGGGTCCGACTGAGCACGCTTGGGACGACAACCAGACCGCCTTGATTCGCAAGATACACGGCAACATTCATTGATTCCTCCCCGATTCCGCACAGTTGCTCTGGAGATTGGGACGCATCCGGAATGAGCACGCAGCAAAACCGGATCGGTGCGTTAGTCGGTGCTAGCATCATGCCGCTTGCATCGACCCCTTCAAAAACAGGCCAGCTAACAGAGTAGATCTTGCAGGCTTCTCCGCTGGCGATCTGACTGGAGACGACGTTTCCTGCTGCAAAGTTACTTTCGATTCGAAAGCTTCCTGCAGTCAGACGTGGATCAACCATTCCAATCTGTTTTCGTAAGCGTTCCCGGCGAGCTTCGATGACTACTTCAAAATCGGAACCTGATCTACCGAATACAGGCCAATTTGCAATGCGAGCCGAGACGGAATCACTAAGTTGTCGCAGGAGGAAGTTGTCGGCTTGCTCAACCAATTCAGAAGCGATATCGCCTTGCATTTCTAGAAGATCTGTTTCGCTGAGGGAATCGCTCAGTTCCTGTGAATAACCAATACGATCGCTTTGGAGCAAGCCAAGAGCCAAGCAATAGAACACAAATGCCAGTAATGCGGGACGACCCATGGTGAACTACCCATCGCTAAGAGGTTGTGAACTGCGCAAATAGGAGACGAGATCAATAATCTCTTGATCGGTTAGATTATCTAATAGGCCCTCAGGCATTAGTGATTGCAGTTGCCCTTTCATCGATGCTACATCAGTCATGTCCAATGTATGCGATAATCCATCGATCGTTTTTACAACAACTTGGTCCTTCGTCTGACTCTCGATGAATCCAGAAAGCACTCGGTCATCTTCGGTTAAAAGCTGAATCGTTCGATACCCTTCCCGAACTTCGAGGCTGGGGGCAATGATGTTTCTTACTAGAGTTGGTAGCTGATCGCGTTGATAGCCGGTAAGGTCGGGGCCAATATCGCCACCGTCATCGAAGAGTTTGTGACAGCGCCCGCATAGCGACTTAAAATGCTTTTTGCCTCGATAGGGATCACCGTTGCCGCTTAAGACCAAGGAAGTCAACTCTCCGCTTCGTCTCTGGGCGACTGCGAAATCAATTGTGGAGGTCTCTGGATAAAGACGATTCAAGCCCTCTTGAACGTTCTGATTAGCGTGTTGTCGCATTGCACGAATAGCCTCGAGTGACAAACTACTCGCTTCTACAAGGTCTCCCAAACAACTCTCAATCCAGGTTTGACTCCAAGACTCACGCGATGCTAGTAGTGCACTAGCGGTTGGCCTCAAAGCGTCTGGAAGTTGTCGCCAGCCTGCAATAATGCTGGAAGCGACCTCCGATTTGTCGAAGATTGCGAGTGCCGCAATGGTTGCTTCCCTGACCATCAGGTTGTCGTCCTGGTCAAGTGCGACGCCTAGTAGAACAGGAAGCAACGGTGCAATCGCAGTCGTATCCCGGAACTCGCCGGCAATCTTTGCGATCTGGATACGGACACTTGGAGGACTAGACCGATTAGTAAGTTCTTTTGCCGCGTCGGTGATCGCTTCCTTGTCACCACGTCGGAGGCGTAGAGTGATCGACGGTTGTCCAAGCTGAAGCAAAGCGTCGATCATCTCGTTGGAGACACCTTGGAGAGATTTGCCTTGATAAGCCTTTTCAAAGGCAGTGACGGCGTTGGTTGCTGCATCGACCCGCGCTGCGCCGGTTAGCTTATGGATGGATCTAAGCAACTGAGTGCACGCGGCGGTTTCGCTGGGCGATGGCGAAGAGCACCAGCGTCGAATGAGATTGGGAAAAATGACGTTTCGAGCAACTGCATTTTCCCAGAGTGATGGATCGGACAGCAGAGTCTCTGCGACAAGATCGGGTCGATTGGAATGCTTTTCAACCGCCCACCAAAGCAGCATCGGAAAAAAGGGGTCGTTTTCTGGTAGTGGGCGAGAAAGTAAAGCTCGGACGATTGCAAGTGCCGACCCAGGTGGCAATCGTTTTGCGGAAGATGCGATCTGGCATAGCACTGACGGATCCTCTTCTGTGCGAGCGCGAACAACTAGTGATTCGTTTACTTCAGAAGTGACTTGCCCGTCGTCGCAAACCAGCCTTATCAACCAACCGCGAACCGAAGCGTCTGGATGATTAAAAATTCCGAGTTGAGATGTCGAATCCGCTCTCTCGCATCCAATCGTGTCGTGAAGCCAACCGCAAACGTGAGCCGTCCAAAGGTACTCCAGCGGGTATTCGCCAACGCTTATCTTGCCGACAATCACACTCTTGATCGAATCCTTAAGGGGATGAGCTGCGATCAAGCGACGTGCCATCCATCTTTGCCACCGAATGGAACACTCGAGTCGATCTAACAGGTAGACAAGCGAAGCATCACTAGAGGCATTCGCTAGTTTAGCATCCCAACCAGCAGCGACTGTACGATCGGTGCTTGGTTGATCTGGAGTCGATCCGGAATCTCGGCTTGATGCTTGGGGGCTCAATCGATAGACGCGACCATGCTCCCGATCCATCTTGCCCTGATGGGCATAGAGATGTGCAACTTGGAAATCGTACCAGTCACAGACATATGCACACCCATCAGGCCCATCGACGATTGCAACCGGACGAAACCATTTGTCCTCACTCGAAATCACATCGCGAACGTCGATCGTTTCATAGGTAGAGCCAGTCGATTTCAGCTCGGTTTGAATCAACTTCCCGTGGAGTGGGTCGACAGCTAGCATCGATCCAGGAAAGCTGTCAGCGAAAGCGGTCCCCTCCGTGAGCAACATGGTATGAGTGAATCGTTGCAGGGGTGGGTGATGCATGGGGTTGAGGTAACCAAATGCATTCGGATTTGATAAGCTACCATGCTTGTCAAATCCCTTGCGATAATATCCACCTTGGTAATAATGAAACCCCCGTGTATCCCCTCCATTGTGGCCTGAAAAAATTTCTCCTCGATCGCTCATCGCAACTCCGAAAGCATTTCCGCCCCCTTCGGCAAAGACTTCATACTGGTGTGTTGTTGGATGGTAACGCCAAATCGCTTGTCCCAATGTTTTGATCGGCTCATCGGTTGACTGAAACTTGCGGACAGCTCCAGAAACAGTGCTTCCTTGAGCCGCATAGAGCCAACCATCAGGCCCCATGCACAAGCTGTTGACAACCGAATGTGTGTCCTCTAGACCAAAGCCTTCCAAATGAATATCTGGCGATCCATCGGCTACTGAGTTCCCATCCTTGTCGTGATAGAACAAAAGGTATGGAGGATTAAGGACCCAAGCACCTTTTTCGGTTGGCAAAACGGCTGTCGCAATGTTCAATCCGTCCACAAAAGTCGAATGAGTTTCGAGAGTACCATCCGAATCACGATCCTCATGAATAGAAATCCGATCCTTCCCAGGCAAACCACCTTTTCCAGGAGGCAATGGCATGGCGTCATATACAATACGCCAAAAATTGTCACGGCTTAACGGTTTCAACCCCGCAGGTTCAGGATACTGGCGATACTCAACAACCCATAAACGACCGCGAGAATCAAAAGTAGCCATGAGAGGCTGCTCAATCGTTGGCTCCGTAAGCAGTTGTGTCCATTCACACGATGGATCCACATTGAAAAGTTTTTGCGATTCGATCGGTGCTAGTGCGGGACCTTGTCCCTGGTCTTCTAGGCCTTGAGAGAGCCCGTCTGAACCAACCAAGACGAAATAAACTAAGCAAACGTAGGTGAAGGCACGCTGGTGCCAAAAGCTTTGTAACATCATGAGATGAACAATTGCGGTAGAATGGGGAAGGTGGGGTTCGCGAGGCGAGTTTCTTTCGGGATTATCGATTGTAATCTATCGGAAAACTGTTCGCAAAGCCTTGTTACATGCCTTGGTGATTGTTTAAGACACTTGGCTTACGACACTTATTGTAGAAAAATCAACACTTTAAAATAACTAAAATCCACACAACGATCGTTTTAATATTTAAACCAGAACAAACTTTAATGATTCAAATCATCTTTTTTTACCTGCCTTGGTCGATACGGACGATCGCAATACTCCTGATTCAAATTGTTGTATCGTTTCCGTGTTCTGCTTCAGAGATCATTGTGAAGACTACACGACAAACACCGGTAAGCGGTTTTCAAAACCGATTTCATCGACTTCAATCCGATGAAAATTGGAATACCAAGGAGGTTGCGGTCATCATTTGCGACGTATGGGATTCGCACCACTGTGTGAACGCGGTTCGTAGAGTCCAAGAGCTTGCCCCTCGTATCGAAGCATTGGCGGCAAAGCTTCGCGAGGAAGGTTCCACGATTATTCATTCACCAAGCGATTGCATGAAGTTCTACGAATTGCATGAGGCAAGGTCTCGTGCGAAGGCTGTGCCTGTGGCTGCCAATCTACCATCGGACCTCAACAAATGGTGTGATTCCATCGCCAGTGAAGCCAACACGTTGTATCCAGTCAATCAAGCCGATGGAGGCGAAGACGACGATCCCGTCGAGCACGCTCAATGGGCTCAAACATTAAAGGATCAAGAACGCGATCCTAGAAGACCATGGCGACAGCAAATTGAAACGATCAAAATCGATCCATATCGGGATTTTATCACCGATTCTGGCAATGAAGTATGGAATATCCTGGAGTCGCAAGGCATTCGTCATGTAGTGATCTGCGGAGTCCACACGAATATGTGTGTTCTAGGCCGCCCGTTCGGCCTGCGACAACTTGCAAGCCACGGAAAGCAAGCGGTTCTACTGAGAGATTTGACCGACTCGATGTACAACCCCTCGAGCTGGCCATTCGTCAGCCACTTTAGCGGTACCGATCTGATCATCGATCATATCGAACGATACGTTAGCCCTACAACCACAAGTGATCAGTTCTTTGGCGGGACAAGTGCAGCGATTGATCCCGAATTGCTTCTCCCCTTCACGTTCTCGCATGATCATCGTCCGCATCTGGCGATCATCATTGCGGAAGACGAGTATCAAACAGCGAAAACAGTCCCTACGTTCGCGATGGTACATCTGCAAGAGAAGGTCCGATTGTCATTTGTTTATGGCGACACCGATGACCCAAGCGAATTACCTGGATTAGAAGCGATCGATGACGCAGATGCGTTGCTAATCAGTGTACGTAGACGTCCTTTGCGCCCAGAGGACCTTCGTCGTGTTCGAAGGTTTATTGAATCTGGAAAGCCCATCATTGGTATTCGAACGGCAAGTCACGCTTTTTCGTTGCGTGATGGTTCAAAGATTCAAGGTTTAGAGCAATGGCCCGAATTCGATAGCTATGCTTTCGGCGGAAACTACACAAGCCACCATGCCAATGAGTTCGCCCCATTCATTGAGCGAATAAGCCCTTCCGAAGAACTGTTCATTAGCAAAGGTTCCCTGTATCAAGTGCGTCCACTTAGGGAAGGGGCTCGGGTTTACTGGACAGGCCGAATCGAAGGGAAAGAGGAAGAGCCGGTAGCATGGACTTACATCCGACCGGATGGAGGATTTTCTTTCTATACTTCGCTTGGGTGTCCAACCGATTTCGAGGTGCCTCCCTTTCAAGAGCTGTTGTCGAATGCGGTGTTCAGCGCTTTGCAACTCCCGCACACGAATGAAGTGGCGATCGTGTCGAGGTCCAAGAGCTACTCCAGCGGGACCGGGCGACAGCGATAAACGAGACTGTTGCTCGAGCTCGCAACCTCCACTATACGACTTCCCCTACCCGACTAGTTGCGGGAGTTCAACCAGTAGCCTTTCATAAGGCGAGCGGCAGAATGGTTTGTACCGGGAGGGGAAGGCTCCTGCCGATCCAAAGCCAAGCTCGGGAGGAGCCTCGGTCTCCCATCCGAATCACGGGCAGGCAGATTTCAGTCTGCCGCCCGCCTAAGTACAAAGAAACTACAGAGAAACTAACGGATGACAAATGAATTTAGGGACAGTGACAGGGACTCAGTTGCCATTGAAACGAAGCCGCCAGCGGCCGCCGTTGAAGTGGACGCGAGAATCTATTTGGCTGCGGAAAGAACTTTTCTCGCCTGGATTAGAACTGGAATCGCCTTGATGGGGTTTGGATTCGTAGTCGCTCGGTTCGGATTGTTTCTTCGAGAGATGTCCGTCACTCAAACACAATCGTATCCGCCAAACGCAAGTTCGTCGTTTCCAATCGGAATTGGCCTCATCCTATTCGGGATTGTAGTAAATTTAGTGTCGGTCGTTCGGCACCGACGCTACATCATGGCGATTGACCAAAACAATTTCCGCTCCGCTTTCAGCTCGATGTTTCCAATTTGGGTAGCCGTCTCGCTTGCAATCGTTGGAGCGGCGATGACCTTCTATCTTGCGAAGCTCTAAAAAATCCATTGATGCAGCTTAGCCGATAACTTGGAATGGATGTCCCGAGCTTCGCTCAACTTAATTGTGGAAGCCCAAGCCTGCGTTCACGACAAGGTCATTAGACGAAGCATCGCTGGTGTGTTAGGCAATCTGCTTGGCTATTTCAGCAGCGAAGCTATTCGCTGCGGGAGGATGGTAACGCAGCCAGAGCTCCGGTTCGATTAACTCGAGTTCCATGATTAACCATTCGTCGTCACCACGAACCATGTCAACCCTTGCGTAGACCGGTGTAGTACGACAAGCCGAAAGGGCGCGTTCTGCTAGTTCAATTTGCTCGTGAGATGGGACTCGCGACTCAACCCTACCGCCGTGATCGTCTTGTACCCGAAAATCGCCACTTTTCGCTATCTTTCGAATTGCATGGGAATACTTTCCGCCGAACAACATGAGGCTGTCTTCTCCTTCATGCATGATGTTTGGCAAAAACGGCTGTAGAAGCATGGCTTTACTCTCGATCAACGGTTGCACTTGTCGCTGGACGTGAATCGCGTTGTTTCGGTCGACTCGATATGTATGGCGAGCACCTCCGGAAATGCACGGCTTAACAACCACTTCCTTCCAACCTGATTCATTCAGAAGTTCATCGAGGATTATCGTGCTTTCGCACTCGATATAGATTGAGGGAACAGTAGGGATTCCAAGCTTTGCTAGCTCGGCCAGGTAGTGCTTGTCTATGTTCCAGCGGACTAGTTCCAAAGAATTCAGTAGATTTGTTCGGGGCGCAACGGCGCTAAGCCAATCAGAAAACTCTTCGACTCGATCGAAGTAATCCCAGACCGTGCGGAACACGGCACAACGAAACATTGTCCAGTCAGTATCTGCACGGGCCCAATCGACCCGCTCCGAGGTTAATTCGAATTCAGCCAACGCATCGCTGAGAAGTTGGTCATCTCGGAGAATATTCCTAAGGTATTGATTCTCTTCCACTGCACTCGAAGTCGCATAGCGATTTTCGGTTAAAAGTGCGACATCAATGAAGGGGGTGGTCATGGCTGTAATCTAAACAAAACATTGTCAATCTCGCAAGAGCGGGACAACTCGAAGGGTTAATCGCTTGTTTGAGCTTTGAATCAAAAATAAGGATAGCGTCGTGATTGATACCCGTACCCCGACTGTCGGTCACAGCGCATTTGCCTATGATTGTCTCATTCTGGCTTGAGTCCCCTCTCCCGACATCCATCATCCGGACCTGAAGGAATAGCGATACATGAAGAAGCTGCTTGTTGCCAATCGAGGAGAAATCGCAATCCGCGTGATGCGAGCTGCTACCGAGCTCGGTATGCGTACCGTTGCCGTTTACACATACGAAGATCGGTTTAGTCTGCATCGATTTAAAGCGGACGAATCCTACCTACTCGGCCCAACCAAAGGTGGGGAACCCGTTAAGGGATATCTCAACACTAAGAGCATTGTTGCCATCGCAAAGCAGGCTGAGGTCGATTTAGTACATCCCGGCTATGGTTTTCTATCGGAGCGAGCGGAATTTGCAAGTGAATGTCTCAATGCGGGAATCATCTTCGTCGGTCCGTCAGCTGACCTTCTCGGAAAATTTGGCGATAAGACCGCAGCGAAGGCGCTCGCGGATGCTTCTAATGTCCCAACGATTCCGGGGACTGGGCACGATTTGAAATCCGTCGATGCGGTAGCTGCCGCGTGTCAGGAAATCGGGTACCCTGTCATTCTCAAAGCGAGTTTTGGTGGGGGTGGTCGAGGCATGCGAGTCGTCCTGAATAAAGAAGAACTAGCAGGAAAGCTCGAAGAAGCCCAGCGTGAATCATTAGGTGCCTTTGGCCGTTCCGAAGTCTTTGCGGAAAAGTATATCCGACGGGCCAAGCATATCGAGGTTCAGATCCTAGGCGACCAACACGGAAATCTTGTCCACCTCTGGGAGCGTGACTGCAGTGTGCAACGAAGGCACCAAAAGGTCGTGGAAGTTGCTCCAGCCTCCAAGATGGACTTAATGCTTCGAAAAGATATTTGCAACGCCGCCAAACGACTGATGGCAGAGGCCGGTTACTTCAACGCTGGTACGGTTGAGTTTCTCGTGGATGACGATTCCAAGAAATTTTACTTTATCGAAGTCAACCCGCGAGTGCAGGTGGAACACACCGTCACGGAGATGGTGACAGGTATTGATATTGTTCGCTCCCAAATTCAGATTGCGATGGGACACAATCTCCATGAATCGCCAATGAACATTCCTTTGCAAGAGGGAATCATCACCCGAGGCGTCGCGATACAATCGCGAATCACGACCGAGGACCCGGAAAATAAATTCATTCCGGATTATGGAAAACTTACTGCATATCGCTCGCCAGCAGGTTTTGGAATCCGATTGGATGGAGCCAGCGCCTATGGTGGCGCGGTTATAACGCCCTATTTCGACTCGCTTTTGGTCAAAGTCACGGCCTACGATGCAACGCTCGAAGATGCATGTCGTCGAATGGATCGAGCGCTGAGAGAGTTTCGGATCCGGGGAGTGAAGACTAACATTCCTTTTGTTGAAAACGTAATTCTTCACCATGAGTTTCAAGCAGGCGATTGCACAACGACTTTTATCGACAATACGCCTGAGCTCTTTTCCTTCAAGCCTCGACAAGATCGAGCAACGAAGCTTTTGAACTATCTAGGCGACGTCATTGTTAACTCAAGGTCTGATGTACGTGCCAAACTAGACCCAACTCGAAAGCTGCCAGATATTGTGATTCCGAGTTTCGACGTGACGTGCTCCATTCCCGATGGTTCGCGAACTCAGCTTCTTGCGTTAGGACCAGAGAAGTTTAGTGAATGGATCAAATCGCAGAATCGCCTTTTGCTGACCGATACCACCATGCGAGACGCCCATCAATCGTTGCTTGCGACACGATTGCGTACTCACGACATGCTGGAGATTGCGGACTACTATGCCCGTCATGCAAGTCAACTTTTCAGCCTCGAGTGCTGGGGGGGAGCCACATTCGACACCTCGATGCGGTTTCTTCAAGAGGACCCCTGGGAACGCCTTCACAGACTTCGTGAAAGAATTCCAAATATTCTTTTTCAAATGCTTCTACGAGGCGCAAACGCAGTCGGCTATACGAATTATCCGGACAACGTCGTGAGAGAATTTGTCATTCGCTCCGCAGAAGCAGGAATGGATGTCTTTCGCATTTTCGATTCGCTTAATTGGACGGAAGGCGTGAAAGTAGCGATGGAGGCGGTTCGTGAGGATACTAATGCGATCTGTGAAGCAGCCATCTGTTACACAGGCGATATTCTAGATCCGAAGCGTGACAAGTACACCCTGAAGTACTATGTTGACCTAGCAAAAGAATTGGTCCGCATGGGAGCGCATATCTTAGCGATCAAAGACATGGCCGGCTTGTGTCGGCCCTATGCAGCAAAGCGACTGGTCGAAGCAATTCGAAACGAAGTTGGAGTGCCAATTCACTTTCATACTCATGATACCAGCGGTCTCAATGCGGCAAGTATTTTGAGTGCCTGTGATGCAGGCGTAAATATTGCCGACGTGGCGATGGCTTCGATGAGTGGTCAAACATCGCAACCGAACTTAAATAGCGTGGTCGCCGCTTTGCAGCACACAAGTCGGGATACGATGCTTGACTTAGAAGCACTAAATCGTATCTCTGACTACTGGGAGCAGGTCCGAAGCCACTACTATCCATTTGAAGAAGGTATCAAATCAGGTACCGCAGAAGTGTATGTTCATGAGATGCCTGGAGGGCAATACACGAACCTTAAGCAGCAAGCTAAATCCCTCGGACTGGAGCATCGATGGCGCGAAGTGGCAGACACTTATGCGGCTGTAAATATGCTATTCGGCGATATTGTCAAAGTTACACCTTCCTCCAAGGTGGTCGGTGACATGGCCCTGTTTATGGTGACCAATGAGCTCACGGTTGAAGATGTACTCGACCCTAGCCGTAAACACAGCTTTCCAAAAAGTGTCGTCGAGATGATGCAAGGGATGATTGGCGAACCGGTTGGGGGATGGCCTCAAAATATCCAAAAGATCATCCTGGATTCGGCAGGCGAAAAACCCGTTCAAGGGCGTGCAGGTGCGGGGATGAAGCCGGTCGATTTTCCTGCAAAAAACATAGAGTTAGAAGCAATAATCGGCCAGTCGGCAAACGATGAGGATCTTATGTCGTACTTGATGTACCCAGTAGTTTATACGGATTTTGCAAAACACACGAAGCGATTCGGCAATACGAGCGTTCTACCCACCAGCGCGTTCTTCTATGGCCTTACGCCTAATGAGGAAATTAGTATCGACATCGAGCCTGGCAAGACGCTGGTTGTAAAGCACCTTAGTACAAGTCAAGCTCATGAAGATGGTACTAAAACGGTTAGCTTCGAACTGAATGGACAGCCTCGCGACATTACGATCGTCGACACAAGTGTTGCCGAAACCGTTCGTCGACATCCCAAGGCAGACCCGGATAACGCGAAACATATCGCTGCTCCAATGCCAGGTAAGGTAAGTGATGTGGCTGTTAAAAAGGGACAGGTAATCGCTGCCGGGGAGCGACTGTTGAGCATCGAGGCAATGAAGATGGAGACCGCTGTTTATTCGCCGCGCGATACAACTGTTGTAGAAGTACATATTGCCCCTGGAACGATCATTTCCGCCGGGGACTTGCTAATGGTTGTTGAATAGAAACGGAGTTATTTGATGACAGCTCAACAGATACCAGAACCGCTGGAAATCGACTGGCCTGGGCAAGGGATCTATCCGTTCAAGCTTCTCCGGTATCCAACACTTGCGAGCACCAATACGGAGGCTGCGGTGTTGCTTCAAAATAAGCTTATACCACCTCCTTTCATTGTCTTTACGAACCATCAAACGGCAGGACGTGGGCGTGGCACTAATACATGGGTGTCGACGAACGGAGTTTTAACGGTTACTTTTGTTCTTACGTCGGATCACTTAAGACTTCCTCAATATGTTCCACTCTTGGCGGGCTTAGCCATAAGGGATGCCTGTGTTAGCCTCGGAGCTAAACCAGTTGGACTGAAGTGGCCTAATGACGTCTTGGCAAATGGTCTCAAAGTAGCGGGTTTGCTTTGTGAAAGAGTTTATGGAGGCGATCTGATTGGGGTTGGAGCGAATGTCAGCAATCACTTAAGAGACTTACCAACTTCGATTGCTAGACGCTCAACGACTATTTCCACGCTGGCTGGGAGAGAAGTGTCTACATCCGAAGCTATCCAAGCCTTCACGAAGTCGATTGCGTCGTATTTTATTGAACCAAAGCAAACGCTCGAGCAGGCTATGGAAAGCTATTCAAACCACCTTGCAATGAAAGGACGTAAAATTCGTGTGAGTGATCCAGGACTTGTTAAGTCTATCGATAATGTCGAAGGTTACTGCGACGGTGTTGATGATTCAGGAAGATTGGTCGTGACCAATAGCCTTGGACGGCATGTCATAATGTCCGGAAGTGTGAAGATCCTTGATTAACTTCGCTTTCGGCTGGAAAATTGCTGTGAACACGCGTTCTGCCCCAAGCACTTCCCTAGCAACGACAATGTTTGTATGACACAGCCTAGATCAATCCGTTCAAGTCCACCGTCTGTTACCTTTTTGGGTGCAACAAAGTCGGTCTCAGGTTCGATGCATCTGATCGAGTCGGGACCTTATCGATTCCTGCTTGATTGTGGCTTACATCGTGGACCCGGCGAAGACATTAGAAGGCGCAATCGATTCTTTAGTTTTAACCCGGCGACCATCGACGCTCTATTTCTAAGTCATGCTCATTTAGATCATTGTGGCAATATTCCAAACCTGATCCGTCAAGGTTTCGTGGGACCCATATTTTGTACCCATGCGACGCGGGATCTCATTGCGGTAATGTTGGAGGATTCAGAGCGGATTCAAATGAATCGTATCCAAATGAATACAGCGCCCTATTCTCGTAGTCGCCAAGTTGGAGGGATAAAGCCCGATACCCCCGGTGAAACAACTAGCTCGAGCGTTAAGCAAGCGATTGCCGCTTGTGTTGGTGTCGACTTTCAGTCGAACGTTCAAGTGAACCCGGATGTTCAGATACGCTTTATCGAAGCGGGGCATATTCTTGGTAGCGCGATCATCGTTGTAAAGCTCATACACGTCGGTCGCGAATTTACAATAACATTCTCGGGAGACCTTGGGCGTCGTGGGTTACCATATCTTTGCGACCCATCGCCTCTGCCATCGGCTGATCTGATTATCTGCGAGAGCACTTACGGAGGGAGAACGCATGACACTGTCGAGCAAATGTCGGAGAAGATGGCTGGATTTGTCGAGCAAACGCTCGATCGAGGCGGTAAGGTTTTGATACCCGCCTTTAGTTTGGGTAGGACTCAGTTGGTCCTGCACTATCTGCGAAACTGGATGAAACGCGGCATCATGCCGCGTATGCCAATCTATATCGATAGCCCGCTCGCAAAGAAGATTGCGACCATACACCAGCAGTATGGAAGTTTTTTGGTTCCCGAGGATGAAGAGGTTACCTGTGAATGGATTGACGATGAAGAGGATGCAATGTATCAATCTACCCAGCGTGACCCTTGTATCATCCTCGCCTCGGGAGGTATGTGTGAAGGTGGGCGAATCGTATCTCACCTAAGAACTCATATCGACGATCCTCGCTCGTCAATCGTATTGGTCAGCTATCAAGCATCAGATTCACTCGGAGCGCAACTGTTGTCTCGGGTTTCCACTGTTCATTTTCAGAGAAGAAGATGGAACAAGTGGATCAACGTAGGAGAGATTAAAGGGTTTTCTGGACACGCAGACGAGAACGATTTCCAATGGCTCCTCGCGGATGCAGCTCAGGCTACTCGCCATGTCCGGCTTGTTCATGGCGAGCCGAAGCAGATGACCGCGCTCGCTAAACAAATGCGGCAGATGGGGTTCTCTGATGTTGAATCGCCTAGCGAAAATCAGTCGGTACTACTCTGATGTTTGGATAGAACCTCCTCAGCAACTTTCAGTCCGCTCTTAATGGCTCCTTCGATACTGGCTGTTTCGCAATAGTCACCGCAACGGTACACGCCTTTCCTGACTAACAGGCTTTGTTCCGTTCCGTTGGATGACGCAACCGTGGGTGTTATGTCGCTAGGCTTTTGAGCCGGTAGCGCGTGAACGATCCGATACGTTCGAAGAAACTTCCATTGATCCACTTGCGGACCAAACCACTGGCGAAGTTGCATTACTGTCGAATCAAGTACCGATTGGGGAGCCCAGTCCAAATTCCCCCGAGTTGTGACGCTCAGTAAGTGTTGCCCCTGAGGAGCATAACTAGGTTGAGCAAAACTGGGAAAACAAAGGCTGTTAATCGGGCCTGCCAACTCGCCATTGAGAACCAGTGTCGCTTCCTTCAATGGGGGACTCTTCACTGCGAAATAGGTGCACGTGGTTGAGCATGAGTCTGAGTCTTTATCGATCCCCAAGAGTTTGTTGGCCGCCGGCTTTTCTGTGGCGACTATAACTATGTCCGCGTTCAAACGCGTTCCGTCGGAAAGTACGACAACTTGTTTACCTTGCGTGTTCACCGGGGGCGAAGCAATAGTCGCTACGGTCGTATTAAACTTGATTGTTCCTGAGTTGAGTCTTTCTGCTAGCTGCGCGGGGATAGCTTGCATTCCGTTTCGTGGTAGCGCTGCCATCCCAAGGCTGAAGTTTCGGAAGACGAAATCCATACGTCCGGATGAGGTTTCCAAGTTCTGCTCTAAAAAGATTCCACCAAAGAATGGTCTAAAGAAGCAAGAAATGATCTTTTCTGAAAACCCATCGAATCGGAGTCTCTCTAATGCCGACGTTTGTGATTCCTGTAGAAGTTCATGATCTGTACTTCTCGTAACACGTCGTCGAAACCTAGCAATCCGCAGTTTATCAAAGAGCGATCCAATCGGAGCTATCGCAGTGGCTAGCAAATGCTCCGGACTTCGCCAAGGATCCGCCACTCGGATAAATTTACCTTTGCAATAGACCAGTGCGCCGCTGGAAAAATTCCCCAGTTCAAGCTTTGCGCAGTCGAGTGCTTGCGAGGCTTGTTCGTACGCAGTCAGGAATACTTGAAAACCGTGATCGAGCAGGAATCCGTCCATTAAGTCCGTTTGTATTCGACCACCGACGCAGCCTCTATTTTCCAAAACTTCAACCAGCCATCCACGCGATTGAAGGGATTTTGCTGCAATAAGGCCGGATAAACCGGCTCCAATGATGATGACGGAGCGATGCATAATTATTGCGAGTTGGAGACGATTTTTCTGAGGGTAGACGGTTGCGAAAGCTTCATGAATGACACTATAATAGGAATGCAATCTTTGCAATCGAAGTTGCAATCCACTCGATGGTCGAACGATTTAGTCGTTCGACTTTTGGTGAACCGGCTCTTTACTGGCATAGACTCCTCCACCTCCTTATCTCCTTCCTGATCATTTTCGTCGGTTCTAGTCTGCCTTGGGCGTTCGTTCGGTATTAAATACTGTATTTGAATTGGCGAACCTTGGCTGCTTCGGTTTTGAATCCCTCCTATACAAGTATCGTCGAATTGATCGACATGGACTTGTCCTTATCAAAAACACATTCAACCGTTCCTCCCATGAACGCTCCTCGTCCACATTCCGCTGCGGCGTTAGAAACAAGTCAAAACATTGAGATCGCTCAACGTCTTCGCGATTTAAACCATTCGAAGGATCCACTTTCGATTGCCGAGCAAATCGCGTTAGAATCGAAGCGCCGCCCGACAAAAGATCCTGATTTGGCACTCCAGGTGAAGCTCCCTGCGGATGCCGTACCCAAAAAGCTGATCGAGCTTCAGCAAATGAGCTTGGCTCAATTGACCGAGTATGGGGAAGCACTCGGCTTACGTGATGTCTCAGAGTTAAGTAAGCAGGACTTAGTCTTTAGAATCCTGAAAGAGCAAATTCGCTCGATGGGGTTGATGTTCGGCGAAGGCACGCTTGAGATACTTCCGGACGGATTCGGCTTTTTAAGGAGTCCAAAATATCACTACATCTCCTGTCCCGACGATATCTACGTTTCGCCTTCACAGATAAGAAGGTTTGGTTTGGAGACGGGAGTTACTGTTTCGGGCCAGATTCGCCCGCCAAAAGAAAATGAAAGGTATTTCGCGCTTCTGCGTGTGGAAGCTATTAATTATCAAGAGCCTTCAGTGCGTCGAGAGAGAAAACCGTTCGACGCTTTGACACCTTTGCATCCCCATCAACGAATCATATTGGAAACCGACGCGGATTCCATTGATATGAGAGTCGTTGATTTACTGGCACCGATTGGGTTTGGACAGCGAGGGCTTATCGTTGCTCCTCCTAGAACTGGTAAAACCGTTCTACTTCAGAAGATCGCGAAGGCTATCTTAAAAAATTATGAAGAAACTTCTGTCATCATGCTTCTCATTGATGAGCGGCCAGAAGAGGTCACGGACATGCAGCGAGAAGTTCGCGGCCCAAGGTGTGAAGTAGTAAGTAGCACCTTTGACGAAACAGCATCACGTCACGTCCAGGTAGCCAATATGGTTTTGGAGAAGGCGAAGAGAATGGTCGAGTACGGTCGTGATGTGGTTATCTTGCTCGATTCAATCACGCGATTAGCTCGAGCTTGGAATAGCGAATGCTTGCCGTCAGGGAAACTCCTAACCGGAGGCTTAGACACTGCCGCTCTCCAAAGGCCGAAAGCATTTTTTGGATCGGCTCGAAAGATTGAAGGGAAAGGCTCGCTTACGATCCTGGCGACAGCACTAGTCGATACTGGTAGTAAAATGGATGAAGTAATTTTCGAAGAGTTTAAAGGGACTGGAAATTTAGAAATTGTCCTCGACAGAACGCTCGTCGACAAACGCATCTGGCCAGCAATTAATCTGCAATCCACGGGAACTCGTCGCGAGGAAATGTTGCTGGATCCCGAAGAATGGAAACGCATCGGATTGCTGCGACGAATGATGAGTGAAATCAGTTCAGCGGATGCAATTGAAATGCTAACGAGCAAACTAGCAAAGACCAAATCGAACGCTGAGTTCCTTTTAGGCCTTAAGCCGAAGTATTGAGTCGTTGAGTTGTGGAATCTGCGGTCGATTTAGGAGGTCGTATTCAAGGACTTTGCGATGCTTTGGATCTTCCACTCGCGTCTTAGTAGAAAGACTGGAAGCGCAAAAGACATGCCGACCAGAAATACGACTGCAAGATTCCAGCCAACACCAGGCATCGAGAGCCGACGAGACTCTGCGCAAATCCAGATTACGAGAGTCGTTGCAGTAATCAACAGATCCCATGAAAAGCCAGCCGTTGCCCAAGTGAGCCATGGAGCAGCAAAAAACTTCGGCCATGCGTCAGCCATTCCCGAGCCAAAATGATATCCGAAGCAGATCATAGGTAGGATAAATCCGATAATCGCCATGAAAGAGTAAATAATGACGATAGGACTCCAGCGAAGCGGTCCTAAAATGTCCATAGATTTTCGTTCCTAAACAGGAATGCTGCCCAAAGTTTAATAATGACTCTAGCTATACGTTGTAGCATACTTGGCAACGAATCGAAGGCCAGTTCAAAGGCACAGGTCTCATACTCATTGTCGCAGTATAAACTACCAGGAGGTGGCGATAGTTTGTCACTTTTAGATATCCCCAAGATTGGTAGATAGTGAGTGGATCAGTATGGCGCTTGGCCGATCATTTTAGTCGTCCGCTGCTTGAGATTGGTTGGACTGACGTTCGAGATTGAGCGTTTCGATTCTCCCGCGGTCGATGGGATCGACGCATTTGAGTTTGCTCCGCCTGCTCAGGGCGACGAGAGCGTCTTTTGGACAGTCTGTCCCTGGACAAACGCAACTACAAAGCTGCCACGGACTGTTGCAAAATTGTTTCAATTGCTCGTGTAAAAACGGTATTCATGCCGGCGATCTTTAATGGTGATCGGCGACAAAGCGTAATCATCGCGTTTCGTTTGTCACGTAACAAAAAGAAGCGAAAGTACTTCGCGTTGATCGCAATAAATTTGCTCCGCACAAACCAGGAATCACCCTTGTTATTCAGTTCATATGCCCTATGATTCGACTTAATCGATCGAGGCAGCCTACGAACTGGTTGTCTTCGTTAACGACCGCCAAATATCGGAAGACAATTTAGAGAGCAACTGCTAGTTCCAAAGGAACCTTCGCTGCAGGGGCTCGATTCACGTAAGCCGACGCATTACTTCACCAAACTTGGTGTCGTGGTGCGTCGGCTTTTTTCGTTTTCAATGGAAACCCGTGGAATTGTAGGCCGAGACTTATTTACGCTTTGCCCGACTTGAATTCCCTAACACGTTGGATCAAGCGATCCTGGAGAAACTGTGATGTGTGTTGCAACGTATGCACTGCTCAAAATTGCGGAGGCGAAGTTTGCCCTCGAGGAGTGGAATGCTTCTGTTGAAAATAGAACCTCTCCAAGATCGGTCGCTGAGCAAGTTTTGTGGAACTCAGTTTCTACGGCAATGGCGCACGTTGACGATGACGAGGAGGCAATGTTGATTGCCTATAGTGATTTAATCAAATCCAACATTTCGAGTGAACTAAGCAATTCGAGCAAAAATGCGGGTTAGTTTCTTGGCACGCTAGTTGCTTTGATGATTAAGTTGGAAAACTAGATGACGCGTATTCTAACTTGTTGTTAATCAATGCGTCGTAAAGTAAGCCGTTGAACTTGAGTGTGAGCGCTCATTGTTTCACCGGCTTTTTTTGGTTTCGTTCACTAAGTATGAGGGATCTGATGATGTTTCGAAGAATTGCAGTGGTCTTAGCATGTAGTGGTGCGTTCATTTTCGCCAGTAGCGTGACCCACGCACAATTTGGCGGCCTCCAAGTTCAAGTGGGTGGTTTCGGATCGGGGGTTCGAATGGGTAACTTCGGGTATGGAAATGGCTATTACGGTCGATATGGAGGCGGGCTAGGAAATCCGTACTATGGCAATCAATTTTCAAGCGGTTTTGGCGGGTATAACACCTATGGGAACCGAGGATACTACGATAATGGCAGGACCTACGGTAGATACTCCGGCTCGAACTACCGGTACCTATCTCCACGGGTATATGCAACACCAGGGCGTACTAACACAATGCGGCGATACCGATATCGATAATCGACTAATTCTGATTATTTAAATCCAGCCTCTACGTAGTAACCACGTTTTAACAGCTTGAGTCAGCAGCACGTAAGAAATCACAGACATCGCTAGGAGCGGCCAGTACGACCCGGGTAAGGCCGTAAACCCGAGATAGTGGGCAATCGGTGTGAACGGAATTGTATTTTAGAGTGCTGAGGGGTTTCGGTATGAGCCAGTACGGCACGATCGAGAATGTTTTTCAACCCGGTTTGAAAGTGGTTAGTTGTGTACGCAAGAGCAAGTACGCCTTGAACATCCTTCAGCATAACGCTTCAGTATCGTTCTAAAATTACCCGGTCCATGGTTTTTGTCCCGGTCTTATCCGAACGAAGTACATCCATTGCCCCCAGATTCTGAATTGCTTTAAGTCGCTTTACAATCACTTGTTTGCGGCTCATCGCAGTTGCCCCCTTAGACAAACATATCGTCACGATCATCGGCAGCATTTCAGGGGTTAAGCCGACACATTGTTGATAATCTCCATGAGACCACCGAACCCGAGGATCATTTGCTGGATGTAGTTGCTTCCTGAAAATGATTGACCCATTCGAGTTGCATCCACGTTCAATTGAATCGATGGCGATTTTCCATCCAGTTTATCGCGTTGAAAATTTCTCGGGCATTGGATGTCTGACTATACCGTCAAAGGCGGACCCAGAGGGATCGCAGTTTCACCGGAGAAGTAGTCGTTGCAGTAAATCTAGCAGCAATTTTTGAAACGCGTGTCAGTGACATCCGGCCGCAAGGCAGACTGACGAATTCGGAGCAGTTGGCGCTAGCCAAATAGCAATCGCTTTGCGCAGATTTGAAGCGTCACGGCGTGAACCGTACGATGAGTTTTCTATGAAATCGATCTCGCCATGTTAGAACTTCCGCCATAACTTTAAAACCGTAAGCTGGGAATTGACACGAAATTGGCTGCATGTTGGTATTGGGAATTAACTTTGTGTTTCCAGTCGCGAGTCCCGTTCGTGTGGCT
>Ga0105045_10000399_pt1 | contig 30574 bp, 22 predicted proteins | sample MAT02_FD_78089 | JGI IMG/M metagenome (GOLD analysis project Ga0105045, IMG submission 78089) | Freshwater microbial communities from Lake Fryxell liftoff mats and glacier meltwater in Antarctica - MAT-02 (megahit assembly) | ecosystem: Environmental > Aquatic > Freshwater > Ice > Liftoff... | reverse complement strand
TAATGGGGTTTTTCCATGTAAACGGAGAAAATTATAGTGCTGCTGCTGTATTGCCAAAATCTGTGTGGACCATTCTCATTACGATTGGCTTTTTTTTGATTTGGCTAGACTATCCTACAACGATACCACAAGTAAAAAAATATAGTTTGATTATTGGTGGTATTCTGTTACTGGCTTTGATGGCTTTCCTTTTTAAAGGTGGCGATACTGCCAGCCCGCATTGGATGCAGCCGGAGTGGTGGGGCATACTTGGCATTATTGGCAGGGCTTATCTGGTTTGCGCTACAATTTTCCTTTTAACCAAAGGGAATTTATCCATGCTTTTGGTAAGTCTTGCTGTGTTCATTTTAATCAATGTCACAAAGCATCTGGGATTAATTGATCTTCAGCTTGTAGTCATTGGCGACGCTTCATCTGTAACATTGGTGATGACTGGAATTACGATTGCAGGCATATATGAATAACTGGCTGGTAAAAGAAAAGATGCATTGCTGTGGTTTGTACTTACTTCAACCGGAGTAATTTTCATCATAGCTGGTTTTTTTATTCGTCCTTTTGCTGGTGGCATTTCCAAGATACACGCTACGTCGGCATGGGTTTTTATTTGCGCCGGAATCGGCATCCTCATTTTTGACTTGCTGATATGGCTGATTGAAATAAAAGATAAAAAAAATTGGTTTCATACAATCAGACCTGGCGGCACCAGTACGCTTACCTGTTACCTTATACCCTATTTCCTTTATCCGATATTTAGCCTGATACATTTTAATTATCCAGCATTTCTAAACGAAGGCATAGGTGGGTTAATAAGATCATTCGCAATTTCCTTCTTGGTGATTGGTATTGTGGGCATCATGGAAAAATACCGGCTGAGGCTAAAGATATGACTGTATAAATTTCAGCAAGTCATGTATTTGCACTTTAGCAACTTTACAATGAACCACCCTCTACCAGCAGCGATTCGAGGGTAATTTCCTGTAGGAACGTATTTCCATTTAAACAGCTCATCATGCGCTTAAAGGCAAGTTGCCCCAGTTTATAACCACTGGTTTCAACATAAGTAACAGCCGGGTTATAAATAGTTGGTATAAATCCGTTGCTGATGGAAATAACTGCAATGTCGCCAGGTACTTTCAAACCCATTTGATAAATAGCCTGCATGACACCAATCAATATTTCATCTACCATACAAAAAATGGCATCCGGTTGCTCTCTTTCTTCAAAGGCTTTTAAAGTAATATTTTTAGCTTCTTCCACACTTAACGGAAAGCCAATGATGAGGTTGGCATTGGGGGCATTATTGCCAAATGTTTGTTGAAAAGATTGAAGTCGTTTTTTGGAAATGGACAGATTTAGGTGTCCAAATAATGCCAATACATTTCTTTTATTTTTGGCTATCAATGCCAGCGCAGCAATGTTTGCAGCGGCTTTATCTGAAAGGCAAATTTTATTGCATACCCCATAATCAGGCACTCTGTCAAAGAAAAGAACGGGAATATTTTGCTCCTGCAGTTTTAAAAAAAGGTCAATATTTTTTGTTTCCTGTGTGATGGATACAAATATGCCGGCGATGCGATTATTTTTCAGCAATTTTAAATTAGCAGACTCTGCTGCTGCACTTTCACCCGATTGCATGATGAGTACCGAATACTGGTGCAGTCTTGCTTCCTGCTCTACTGCAGCAATAAAAGAATCATAAAAAAAGTTGTTGATAGAAGGCACCATGATGCCAAAAATATTACTGGTTTTATTGCGCAGATGAACGGCAAAACTATTGGGTTCGTAGTCCATTAGTTCTGCCAGTTCGGTTACTCTCCTTTTCGTTTCGGCAGAAATATCCGGATGGTTTTTAAGGGCTCTCGAAACAGTAGATACACTCAATTGCAACTTTTCTGCAAGTTTTTTTAGCGTACTATTTTGTTGCATACTAACTCTCTATAATATTGGTACAAACAATGTGAAATTATCTCTGGTTATTTTTTTGTGAAGCCTGGCTAAGATTGATGGTAATCAAAATTTTTGGATGATATTTTTTCAATACCTGCTTCAGTAATAGTGATTACCAGGGTATCCAGTTGTTTTGTTACAACAAATCCATCCTGCTCCAACAACTTTAAATGTTGCTGAATTATGCTCCAGTCCTGAAATTGCCGTAAAATAATTTCCCTTGGCCTACAGAGGTATGATGCAGGATGAGAATCCTGCTGGGTGATGTTGTATATAGTTTGCAATGTTTGGTAACGAGCTTCCATTTATTAAATATATTTAAAATAAAGGTTTGAGAGATAAAATTTACTAACATTCTTTCAAGTAAAGAGTGGATAGAAAGTTCTAAAAAAACAAAACCCTCTACCAACAAAGGTTTACCAGCAAATTTGAACACAGAAAAAGCAACTATTATTTTTTTCACGGAGATCAAATTGTGTTTCATAACCGCTGAAACCACAAATACCTAAGAAAAAGGGTTCAGTCACTTCCAGGCATTTCTTAAAAACCGCATCCAATTGCCATGCATTATATTTTCAATATCGACATTTTTATATCCTCTTTTTAACAGTAATGTGGGAACATTTTGCAAATCAGCGATGGTATCCAAATCATAAGGACTCTGTTCTTTACCAAAACCACCGTCTAAATCGGTACCCAGTCCTACATGTAAGGTATTACCGGCAAACTGGCAAATATGATCTATATGATCAATCATTGATTCAAGATTGCAGTGCATTTGTTCCGGTAAAGATTTGCCCCGGACCCAACCTGGCACCATCATCCAGGCATCCAAAGCACCGCCAATGATGGCGCCTTTTTCAATCAATGCTTTAATCATCGAATTACTAAACTGCCGGTTGTGATTCACCAGTTGCCGGCAATTATTGTGGCTTGCCCATATATGGCCGTTAAATACCTCCATAGCGTCCCAAAAGGCATCATCACATAAATGAGTCGCATCTAATATTATATGTAGCCGTTCCATCTCTTTCAACAGTTCAATTCCTATTTCATTTAAATGGCCGGTGGCATCCGTGCCGTTGGCATAGCGCCCTGGGCCATAATGCGCAGGACCAATCACACGCAGTCCATTCGCATGTGCAATCTGTAAATAATCAAGATTCACCAGCGAGTCGGCACCTTCGAGGCTTAGGATATAGCCAACAGGTTTTGCATTTGTTGGACCCGCTTTCATCCACAATTCAAGGTGTTGTTCAAGGCCCGGCAGATCCTTAATCATGACCATTTCGCCGGCGGACTCCATGGCTTTGTACCAAGCCAGTTGTGCTTGCGTGGCTGCCCATGCCTGCTCGGGCGAATGCCATCCTTGTAGTGGGTTACCGGGTGCCACAAACCTTGCTATTTGCGTAGCTACCACCAAGCCGATATTACCTTTTCGCAATTCGGGCAATGCAACTACACCGCCTCCCCTACCCGGTAAATCAGTCAGTCCATTTTCTCTTTCCCTGATTTCGGATACAGGTAAACGCAAGTCACGATTCCATTCTATGGCATTCATGCTGAGATCTAAGTGTGCATCAATTGTAAACATTCGTAGCTTATTTATTTTTTGTAACCCAGTAAGAAGCGCCTCCCTGTGAAATATAAATTTATCCTTTTTATTTACTTCTTGCAGACAGGCAGATTAGTCGGCCACCCAAGCCAACGGGTTTGAATTATAAAAATTGATTGATTTTTAAATAGTAATTTTCCGCTTTCTTGCCACTACCTGCCATTCTTCGATGGCTGAATTATTTTCGATCACTACTGCAGTTTCATACAAGGCCACGGTTGGGCAAATATGCACCGGTACTCCATAAAATATATAGCCTGGTTTATATAACGTAGAATTAGCCACTTTCAACACGAGGTGCTCTTCGCTTTGCGACACCGGAATTGCATCCGGCGCATTCAAAAAATGTATCCTTGGCAGAGGATTTTCTGCAGCAACCGATTTATGACCGACATCGACCGTGATGGTAGTTTCATCAATGATGGAAATTACCCTGGTGATTACCAATGCTGCATAATCGAATGGCTCATCAGGCATGGTCTGCTTGTAACCCCAATCCCAAAAGATGAATGTTCCGGGGCTGCACTCAACAGTATCATGTCTGGCATAAATGGGAAACGTTGGCGAACCACCCGCAACAATAAATAATTGGGTGCCACTGACGGCCTTAATTGTCTCTGCAAGTACTACAACCTTACTAAATCCTTCTGCTGCTTTTTGCTTTCGCTGCACAACATTTGTATCGTGTATTTGCCCATCATACGCATGCAATCCAATCACTTTTATGGAGGGTAATAATTCGATTGCCTCAAACAGCAATGAAGCTCTTTTCGGAACAATGCCTGTACGATTCATGCCAGTGTTTAAATCTAACAAAACATCCACAGAAATATTTTTTTCGATGCCCAGCTTTGATAATTTTTCCGCAGATTGAATATTATCTACCAGACAGGAAAAACGGGTAGCTGGATACTGAATTAAAAGCTTCATAAAGCGCTCTGCTTTGGGGCCAACGGGCTGGTAAGCCAGCAATACATCCGGCGCTGCAATCATAGCCAGCATTTCTGCTTCTGCAATGGTGGCGCATTTAAATTTAGTAATACCTGCATCCATCATCAGTTGGCATACTTCCGAAATTTTATTGGTCTTAACATGCGGACGAAGCCGGTCAACTTTATTATTGACCATCAATTTAAGCAGGCGGATGTTTTCAATCACCCGCTCCTTATACACAACCAATGCAGGTGAATCAATGGTATCAATATTTTTAATTTCATACCAGTTCATAGGTTAATTTTTTGAACAAAAAAATGGTTACAAATTACACAATTAAAGTTCCTCAAAGTTCCAGAGTTGAACGGAGCATCGCCATCCGATCGCTATCGGATGATATCCTACAAAGTTCAACCGCTAAGTACATCATTTTATGCCAGTTCAAAGATGCATTCAATTTCAACCGGAATGTTATCTGGAAGCGATCCCATGCCCACAGCGCTTCTTACGCCAATGCCATCATCATTACCCCATACTTTTGCAAATAATTCACTACAACCGTTGATCACATAAGGATGCTTTTCAAAACCGGTTATGCAATTTACCATGCCCAATACTTTAATGACTCTTTTGATTTTATTGAGTGAGCCAAGGTTGTGTTTAAGGGTAGCCAGCAGGGCCAATCCAACCTGCTGTGCGGCCTGTTTAGCTTCCTCTATATTCATATCGGTGCCAACCCGTCCGATGATCAGCGTGCCATCTTCTTTAACGGTTCCATGGCCGGAAAGATAACAGAGATTGCCCACCACTAAAAAGGGTTTGTAAACACCGATGGGTTTTGGTGGAGGTGGCAGCGTTAAATTTAAAGCCGCAAAATTTTCGTCTGGAGTCATATTGAAAAAAATTATCAATGAATTAAATAATTGAGCATCAAAATTACGATTAGACCAGTTACAGAAACCAATGTTTCCATAAAGGACCAGGTTTTAATGGTGTCTTTTACGGACAGATTAAAGTATTCTTTGAACATCCAGAAGCCAGGATCGTTTACATGTGAAAACATCAGGCTGCCGGCACCTGTTGCCAATACCATCAGGTTGGGGTCTGCACCGGATGTAAGAATCATGGGCGCTACAATGCCGGCGGTTGTTAATCCTGCAATTGTTGCAGAGCCCAATGCCACCCTAATAACGGCCGCTATACTCCAGGCTGCAATCAAGGGTTGAATATCCATGGTGTGGAGGGTTTCAGCAATCTGGGTGCTGATACCACATTCAATTAATACCTGTTTTAATCCACCTGCTCCACCCAATATTAAAATGATCATAGCGATGTCTTTAATGGCCTCTGCCATGGGTTGCATTACATCCTCTATTTTTTTGCCTTTGTTTAAACCAAGACTGTAGCAGGCAAATAATAAAGTAATCATCATGGCAACTATTGGATCGCCAATACCCTGTGCAAGTTTTGAAAGCGCATTGGGCGTATGCACCGTTGACGTTACAATGGTATTTACGGCAATTAATATTACCGGAAGCAGTGCGGTAAAAACGCTGTTGAACATGGATGGCAATTCTTCATCGGGAATATCTTTTCCCTTAAATGTTTCAAGCGGTTTTACCGTGTACTTTTTTAAAGTGAGTGCAAACAATGGTCCGGAAACCAATATAACTGGTATGGCTATCAGCAGGCCGTACAATAAAGTAAGACCAAGGTCTGCATTGAATTGTTTTACCAGCGCTGTAGGCGAAGGATGTGGCGGAAGGTAACCATGGGTAACCGACAAAGCGGCCAGCATAGGCAACCCAATATACACCGCAGAAATATTATAGCGATAAGATAAAGTTATAATAAGCGGTACTACCAATACGAAACCAGTGCCATAAAACAATGGTATACCTATAATGAAACCGGTCAACAGCAACGCCCACATGATGTATTTTTTTCCAAACACATTCATTAAGCCGCCTGCTATTTTTTGAGCAGCGCCACTATCTGCAATAATCTTGCCCAGCATGGCACCCAGACCAAGGATGACAATGATAGACCCCAATAAATCGCCTACTCCTTTTTGAATGGCATTGGTGATGGTAGCAATGTCCATCCGGTTGGCCAGGCCGATTAATATCGATACAAAAATAAACGCCAGGAATGGATTGAGCTTTGCCCATGTAATTAATAAAACCAGCAAAACGATACCGATAATAAGAATGATAAATAACATAGAAAGGAATAAATTGAAGCTAAAGATATAGATTTTTTTATGTTGGCGGGCTGAATCGGAGATGCGCTTATCCGTTGAGAAGCTCAGACAGCGCAGTGGTCTTTTATTTAAAAAATAAAATTGGTTTTGAGCGAAGTTGTACATTAAAGGCAGATACTAAGATACTTCGAAGTTTAGCAGATGATAATTTTTTAACGTTAATGTATAATGCTAAACAAGGTTGTGGCATTTTATACCATAACATAATCTTCTTCTTTTTCAGAAATGGAAAGGCAAAATCAAGATTTGCCTTTATTTTTTATTTCCCTTTATGAGCGAAATTCTTTTTAGCTTATTTTTATAACTACAATCGCAACTATAATTGCTAGAACCGCCAAACATAATTTAGTTTTAAACATGAAATTTAAAGTCGAAAAATATAAATGCCTTTTTATTTTATTGCTAACCATTCAACCGGTTATCAGTAATGCGCTGCCGCGATTGCCGTTGGTGGAAAACTCAAAAAGCCGGTATGTAATCATCATTCCTAAAAATGCATCAGCTTCGGAGAACAAAGCTGCGGTTGAATTACAACGTTTGCTAAAGGCTTGCTCACAGGCATACCTGCCTATATTAAAGGATCATAACAAATCCGTTGACTATGAGATAATCATTGGTGCCTCAACCCATCTTGCCCAGCAAAGTATAGCGGTTGATTTCAATGCGCTAAAGGAAGATGGCTATGCCATCCGCACACATAAAAATATCGTTGTCATCGCAGGCGGCACCGGTAAAGGTGCCTTATATGGCGTTTATGAATTCCTTGAAAAGTATGTTGGATTTCGGTGCTATACGCCGGACGATTTTTTTATTCCTAAGAAAAAAAATATATCCCTTCCTGTAATTAAAAATGAAATATCCGTTCCCGTGATTGATTTTAGAACATTACATTACAGGAATGACTCCGATAATGATTTTTATCGGGATTGGCACAAACTTACCCACCATCGCACTGAGGGCCGGATGCCGGGATGGGGCAATCTTTGGGTACACACCTTCACATACCTGCTTCCACAGGCTGAATATTATAAAACACACCCGGAATATTTTTCATTGGTTGATGGCAAAAGATTACCACTGCAACCCTGCCTTACTAACCCGGCAGTACTAGAATTGATGGTGGATAATTTAAAAAAGCAAATGGATATGGAGCCGGATGCTAGATATTGGTCGGTAAGCCAGAATGACAACACCTCCTTTTGTACCTGTCCAAATTGCAAAGCGATTAATGAAAAAGAAAAAAGCAACAGCGGCACAATCATCAATTTTGTAAATGCTGTTGCAGCAAGATTTCCTGATAAAATCATTTCGACACTCGCTTACCAATATTCAAGAAAAGCCCCTGCGCACATCAAACCTTCAAAAAACGTAAACATTATGTTTTGCAGCATTGAATGCAACCGGGCTCTTCCCATCGCCATTGATAGCAGCAGTGCATCATTTCGGAAAGACATGGAAGACTGGAGCAAGTTGACAAATAATCTGCTGGTATGGGATTATGTTGTACAGTTTAAAAATCTGGTAAGCCCTTTCCCCAACCTGTTTGTTTTGCAACCCAACATACAATATTTCGTGAAAAATCGTGCAAGGCAAATGTTTCAGCAAGGCAACCGTGAAAAAGGTGGCGAATTTGCTGCTTTAAGGCAATACCTGATTGCTAAATTGCTATGGAACCCCAATATTAATTTGAATGCCACCATGAATGATTTTCTAAAGGGCTATTATGGCACAGCCTGGCAAAACATCCGGCAATACATCGATTTCCAACAGAAGGAGCTATTGAAATCCGGCAAGCGGCTGGAAATAGCAGGCGACCCTGAAGATCATGCAGCGAATGGATTTCTGCGAAAAGAAATGACAGATACTTATACTAATCTATTTGATAAAGCCGAGCAGTTAGTTAAGGATGATTCTACCATTCTTTTGCATGTTAAAGAAGCCAGAATGCCTTTAGAGTATGCGTTGCTAAAAATCGGTGCAGCCGGCGCATTTACTAACCGGGGATTTTTTAAAAACGCCAACAGTGGATCGCAGATTGTAAAAAAAGAAGCCGTTTCCCGATTGGAAAATTTTTATAAATTATGCAAATCAACCGGTGTTACCAAGCTACGTGAGTGGGACACTACCCCTGATGAATTTTATGCTATCATGCAGCGTTCAATGAACAACGATTTGATGAGTAACCTTGCCTATAAAAAACAGGTTAAGTACGCCACCAGCTTTCATGAAAGCTATCCGGGTGGCGGCGAAAAAGCATTGACAGATGCCATCTATGGCAGCTATGACATATATAAAAACTGGCAAGGCTTTGCGCTGATTGATATGGATGCCACAATAGACTTAGGCGCATTAAAATCCATACAAAAAACCAACGCCTCCTTTTTACAGCTTTCAAGTAGCTGGATTTTCCTACCTGACAAAGTAACATTTTACACTTCGTGCGATGGTATCAATTTTGAAGTTCTGGAAGAAATAAACAATACTGTTTCTGAAAGAGAAAGCCTGCTGATAAAAAAATTTGAAAGTAATAAAAAAATTAAAGCAAGATACATTCGGGTAGCAGCAAAAAACAAGGCTTTCTGTCCGGATTGGCACGAAGGTGCCGGTAGACCATGCTGGATGTTTATCGATGAAATTGCAGCCTGGTAATCTTCCAAAAATAAAGATTGATAAAAAAAATCGCCGAATGCGAAAAGGAATCCTGATCCTTAGTATTAAATTAGATAAGTAGCGTACGGGTGCATCGCTTTATATCCTTTTAAAACAGAACAATCCTAAAAACTATACTAACCAGGTAGCAACCCGGCCAGTATGGCAACTAAAACCCTTATAAATTTCATATAAATTTAAAAGTTCGTTTGTAATTTGATTTAAAAAAAAATCGTAAACAATCTTTTGGGATCCACTTTTTTGGGAGTATTAGCAGTTGGTAATTGGGATACTTTTACATAATCATTCATCGCCTGGTTGATATCGACATTCATAGAGTCATTAAAATATTTCAGCGACAGTAACAGATTATGAGTACCGTATTTCATTTTCAATTAAACGGTATTGTTGAACCTACAATTGATCTTTTTTCACTTATTTCTTGTAGCCCCTATGAGTTATTTCGCACAAAAAAACCAATGCAGGGTATATTTTCAGGTGATAGAGACAGTCGAACAACAGAACAGAGTTGCGCTATTTTGATTTACCAAATTCATCTGCCATTTTATTCAAAGCTGCCTTCGCAATACTTTGCTTACCTTCATCAACAATAATCCGGTAGCGAAAGCTAACGGACTCTCCTTTTTTAAGCGAGAGATTTTTAGATGATTTACCATTGGTAAATACTTTTTCGCCCAGCGGATTGGCGGCAAATAAACCATACCCACGGGCATGCCAAAACGTAGGATAATTAGGGTTGGAAGGATGATCCATTATCGTTACACTAATTGAGTCATTCCCCATTTTACCATACACTTTGCACCAACGGCCCCTGCTACTCCATACATCATCGCCCTGCTTTCCTTCACTGCTTGCATAATTACCATTTGCAACAATATCAGTTCCTCCTTTTATGATGGTTACATTCCCTTTTTCATCGGTAAATTGCTGATCCTTATCCGTTGGCATTTGCAGCGCATGCGCCAGCCTGATCCCAAGCATACCATCTTTCACATCCGTAAAAAGTGCATCTACAGTTGCTGTTAAAACTGTTATCCGGTCAATGATGCGTTGATGTTTGGTACCACTAAATTCAAAGCGGGTACTTTCCTCAACCTGCACTTCATTGTTTTGATTGGTCCAATTGGCATGGTAAGATAAGATGCCTGTTGAGCCATTTGACAAATCTGTGATTTTATCCGTTTTTATCCAACCATATTTATTTTTTCTTTCTGTGGGAATTGCGTAGGAATTATTCCAGAAATCGATTCCGTTTAAATTTTCATAATTAAACCAGATGCCGATGTGGTGTGGATGATCATTAGGATCACCTGGTTGAGGATTTAAAGGGAAGCCCCTGGTAACAACTGTTCCATTCGCTGAATGCACGGGATAAAGCACTGGCTTTTCCAATGTATCGGGATATAGAAAACTGGTGAAAAATTTTCCAGCAATAAAAACATCTACTTTTTTTTCCGTTGCAGAGCGTACAATTTTTACAGGTTGCGCTTTTTGTGCAGTCAGGTTTAAGACATAAGCCGCACAAACAAAATGTACAATTAAATTTTTGATGATAGAAGGCATAGTAAAACTATTTAGAGCAAATTGATGAATGAAAGCAAATCGTTGATACCCTGGCGCAATCAAATTGAATTAACTGATTCTATAATTTACCGCCAGCTATTAAATTCAGTATTAAAAGAGAATAGTATTCGTTGTTGCGATATTGACTGATACCAGGATATATTGTTGCATTCATTGTTATGATTTTATTTACAGCTTAATCAATAAACCAGTTACAATTGCAAAGCCAATACTCATTAAAGTACCCACCACCAGGTATTCTGTTTTTATTTCGGGACGATCTCTTTCATTAAACCGGATGATGCCCTTTGCAGCAACCAGTAATCCAATGGCGGAATACTGGTCCTGCATTACAAAAATCAGGATCACCACACGCTCAATTATTCCGATCCATTTGCCGGCATTGGCCAGACTTTCAGCGTCCACTATTTTATTACGCCAACGGCTTGTAAACTGCCCAATTAAAATGCCTGTTGGGGTAGTTAGAAAAACGAATGCGGTGATGGTTTTCCAAAAAGCAGGCTGTTGATTTAACAGATGAAATGCATCCATTACTTGTTGCCATTTTATAAAACTAAAATACCAGCAACCAAAAATAACCGCTACATGCAGTAACTGATCGGTCAAAAAATACAGGATTGTTGGATTTTGATAGGATTTCCAACCATCGATGAGGGTATGTGTAATTAAAATAGCAATTGCCACCAGCCAATACTGCCACCCGATCATTATCCAGGCCAGCAAGGCTGTAACCAGTCCATGCATGTATAACTTTCCAGAGGCAAAATGCTTTTCAGTACGGTCATCCACCCAGCTTTTTGGTTGCAAAATAAAATCGCTGATAAGGTGTGACAGTAACAATTTTGTTAGCCAGACTATTTCGATTATCATAATAATTGATTGACAATATTTTGATATTGTTGCAGTAACTTTTCAATTTCAGCCCATCTGCCGGCACTAACATGCTGATGGATCGTACTTTTCGACTTCTTCAGTTTTTCAGCTACTACTTGCTGGGTTTGTCCTTTAAGTAACTCAAAAATTACCGTTGCCTGCTTGGAAGTCATCACTTTAAAAATAGCGTTGATATAGTCTGCAATTACTTGTAGTCCTTCATGGGCAAGCACATTGGATGTACTTATAGCCAGCCTGGTATTGGCTTTTGAAATCTCATCAAAAGATCGGCCCGACAAAATAAAGGCCTCTCCTTTTGCATTACTCAACGTTTTTACGGGTGCCTTTACCGAAGCAATACCGATGCTGATGCGAACATCGGCTGCCGTATTTTCATCGATTCCTGGCGTTATACAAATGGCTGCGGTACGGCACAACAATGCTGTTTTAAGAGCTGCTGTTGCATTCCTTTGATATACCTGAAAACTGTCGCCCCTGTAAAATTCAAACTGATACGGCGACAATACATCCTGTAATATCATTAGCAGCTTTTTTTCTTTTGCTGCTTTAAGTTTGGTGGAGTTTACAATATCTCCGGTGATAACTGCTTGAATAGCCATTGTCAATAATTGATTCCACCTAAATATACAGCTTTCGTTTTGATTCGTATAAATAAACGAACTTTTAATTAATTCGTGTAAATGAACGAACTTTTCTTTAATTCGTATAAGTAGACGAACTGTTAGAAATCCGGTATTATCAGACTTATTTTTCTAAAACTCGTAAAATCATAGAACTTAAAAACCAGGCAGCTACTCCATAAATTTAAAGAGCAGATGCAAATTGTAATTAATATTCAATCAACAGATAACAGCTTCCTGCAATAAATAATCCCAGAAGCTTTACCGGCGATTTACTTTTAAAAGCAGGCATTGATTTCGAGTTGCCATCATATATTATTTCAATAAATCAAAACAACGTAAGCCGGTTATTAGCAGTTATATCCGAGACAGTTGCAACTAAAATGAAGCAGCAAGTAAAAGATAACTAAATTTAATTCTCAAAAAATGCCTACTTTAAATCAACCAATTAAAAGAATGGATCTCCAACCAATATTCAGTAAAATAAAAACCAACTGGAAAAGTATTATTGTTTACAGTTTTCTATTACTCATCATTTTCAATCCGACGGCGAACGCATGGCTGCTTCAACGATTGATTTCGATCGGGTTGTTTAATGCTACCATCGAAAAAGAAGGCGTAGCTGAAATGCCTGAAAACATAACCTTTCTATACACAACACCCGATGGCAAAACCAGTAATATTTCTGAACTAAAAGGGAAGGTGGTGTTTATCAATTTTTGGGCATCGTGGTGCCGGCCATGCAGCGCAGAAATGCCTTCCATCGCAGCTTTGTACCAAAAACTTCAAAAGGATGAACGATTTGTCTTTCTATTGATAAATGAAGATGATGATAAGGAAAAAGCGATTGACTATCTTAAAAAAAATCATTTCAATCTTCCAATTTATAAAAGGGCAGGCGAAGCAACAAATGCGATTTTCACTGGCACTTTGCCTACCACGATTGTAATCAACAAAGAAGGAAAAATCGTATTAAAAAAAGAAGGAATGGCAGGCTATGATTCTGACTCATTTATTAAGCAGTTAAACGATCTGTTGTAAAGCTTACTGCATGCGTTTAATTACGACAACCTCCCTTTAGGTATTTATTGTTATCAATTATAGTTCCCGAATCTTAATATTTTTAAAGGATACCTCATCGCCATGATCCTGCAATAAAATGTTACCTTCTTCCAACTCCCCAAAAGTTGGATATTTTGAATACTTACTATACGCAACCAACGCCTTCCATATTTGCGTACTACGCTCATATTCTACTGTTTTTTTATCATTCAGGTAATGTGTTACTTTATTCCCGTTCACTACAATACGGGCAGTATTGAAATCTGATTTACGGAAAGATTTATCCTTTGGCGCAGGGATCAGATCATATAAAGAACCCAAAGTACGATTGCCATTAACGCCCAGTTTGGCATCCGGATGAAGCTGGTCATCCAATATCTGAAACTCACATCCAATGGAAGAACCTTCGCCTTTGTTGAGATCGGTATCAACAAAATATTTGACACCACTGTTAGCGCCGTCCGTAATTTTAAAATCCACTACCAGCTCAAAGTTTTTGTACTTTTTGATGGTAACAATATCGCCGCCATTGGTGCTTTCTTTTCCACCTGCACTTACCACATTTAAGATCCCGTTGTTTATCTTCCAACCTTTCTCAGGAAAGGTAGTCAGTTTAGCACCTCTCCAACCAGCAGTTGTTTTTCCATCCCATAACAATTTCCACCCTTGTTTTGCCTCAGAGGCAGATATTGAATTGTCGATGCAATTTACCTGATAAACAGCATCATTGGCAGGGGTAAGAAATTGCTCAATATTCTGCGTACAAATCCTGATGTCTTTCCATTGAACCGTTTTGCCCTCATCTGTTGGTTTATCAATTGCATGCACCTGCAAGGCAATAAAACCTTCAGCAGCTTCGGGCAAATTATCCAGTATATCTGCACAATACACGCCATTCAACCAGGTTCTTACATTGGAGCCATTGGCTTCAATCCTTGCCCTATTCCATTCATTTGCCTTGAAGGCAGGTTTTGCAGCAACATTTTTTTCCATTGGATAAAGCCAACCCCTGCGGGCTTCATCATAGATACCGCCGCTCCATGCTCTGGATGAAGGGTCTATTTCAAACTGGTATCCGTGTACACGGCCATTCTTATATTCTTTGTTACTCAAACTACGAAACTGCACCCCGGAATTCAGGCCATCTTCCACCTTAAAAGCAAATTCAAGAATAAAATCACTGTAACGCTTACCCGTAGTTAAAAATGTGTTGGGTGTTTTAGATTTGGAAGTGCCTATTATTGCACCTTCCTTTACCGCATAGTCTGCAGTTCCGTTTAGTTTATTCCAGCCCTTTAAATCTTTCCCGTTAAAAAGTAGCTCCCATTTTTGCTGCGAAAAACCAGTGGAGAAATTGACCAAGACAACAATTAAAATCAAAATTCTTTTCACACGAATTACTTTATTTTTAAAAAATTAATTATTCATACAGATACAGACGATGGTAAAGTTATTGTATTGGATGTGAACTTTAAAAGCAAACATGTGTTCAAAAAAATAAAGCGCAATCCGAGTGATGTATATTTGAAGAATATGGTATCCTGCTTAAAAAATAAAACTTGCAAAATAGTTTACCGGACGTTTTTGCCTGCCAAACTATAAAATTTTTAAAGTGTAAAATTAATGTTACCGAAATACATATTCACCTTTGCCCAGCCTTATGTAATTCGTTGTAAGTATTGGAACGTTTAAAATTTCCAACCAAACATAACCTATTAAAGACCCCTACGTCTTTTAACAGATAGTTTATTGTTCGGCTTTTGCAACCTATCGCTCTGATTTTGTACACCAATTTTAACGACAAATTTCTCTGTAAGCATCCATTCCATAAACCTTTCGATCATCCAATTTGCCGCTACCTTTAAGTACCTCTTTTGCCATCAATCAATAAATTATCACGCCATCTTTCTCAACTGCTTCATCATTTTACACCATTAGAAATATCTGCCAATCATTCGATGATCCACAATCCACTTTTTCATTTGCACCGGGTCGATGGGCCCCTGCTGACTATAAACAATTTTGCCACCCGGTTCCACCAGCAATGTATAGGGCAATGCACCCTGCCATTTTGGATCAACCGCCTCAATCATTTTATAAATATCGGTATCACCATAAATAAAATTTTTGTTGGCAGCCTGTAGCTCTTTCAAAAACTCCAGTGCTTTTTCCTTTTTTTCCGGCTTATCAGTACTGATTGATACAAACTCAAAATCACGTTGCTGGTACATCCGGTCAATCGTAATAAAATCGGGAAACTCCATTGTGCATGGTCCACACCAGGTTGCCCATATATTAATTAACCGTAGCTTTTTACTGTTGTTTTGCACCAGTTCTTTTATACCCTGTTCTGTAATATTATTGATTGAAACTGGCATTGCTGCCCATTTTTTTAATTGTTGTTCAGTAAGGTCTTTCTTCCATGACCATTTCATAGAACAACCGAAAACCTTTGTAGTAGCAGGATTGGGAGACTTTCCGGCTAAAACTGCATCAATTGCGTTGCGCAAATCATCGCCATTGGCGGTGCCAGGTTTTTCAGAAGCATCAATCCTTCCAGCGTATTGTAATTTTTTTTCCGCATCAAATACATAGGCATGCGGTGTAACTACAGGGCCATAGGCCAAGGCAGTTTTTTGATCGTCACCATCATACAAATATGGAAAGTTGAATTTTTTATCCCTGTACCGGAATATCATATCCTGGTAGCTATCTCCAAGATCAGTATAGCCTAACTCAGCCAAACTTATTGCAGGCATACTGTTAGAAGAAATCAAAACAACTGACACCCCTTTTGCCTTGTAATTACCAGTAATATCAATGATGCGATCTTCGTAAGCCTGTGCTGTTGGACAATGATTGGCACTGAAAATAATGACCAGTGCTTTTGCTTTGCTAAAAGTAGCCAAAGCGTACATTTTACCATCCGTACCCTTCAATTTAAAATCGGGCGCCGACTGACCAATGGCAAGTGTTACCGGCATAGGATGCGCTGCTTTTTGAGCCATTGAAGTCAATGAAATGATAAAAAAAAATATAGTAAAAAAAATGCGAAAAATATTCATAAGAATGCGTTTTTTTAATAATCTCAAACAATTTAATGACACTGGTGAAGCGTTACCGGCTCTTTTCCGGATAATGAAAAACATTAAAAAAAACAGCAACCAATAGACATCTTGAGTCCGTTAAATATACAATTAAAACAGATGCGAAACAAGCAAAACTTGTTAACGAAATGCCTTTTAGGGTGGTGTAGCCAGGATTTTATTTTACAAATGAATATCCTCAGGTAAATACTCGCATTGATCTATAGAAGCTTGATTCAGGTTTTGATTAACTAATCTTGATAGCAGTGATTTTGCAATTAACTTCATTGAATCATACTTGAATTTTATCAAAGGATTCGCATCTTTCAAATTATATGAGTAGAAAATATCAATTTTGAGCAGGTCTTAAAAGCCTTGTTTAACAGGAAGCAAAATTATTCTGCGATGATTGATATTTCCCGTTATTTTTGTTCTGTATGACCATCGTAGAAATAGCAAAGCAATTAGGTGTATCTCCTTCAACTGTTTCGAGGGCATTAAATAATAGTCATCAGATTAGCCAGAAAACCAAAGACAAAGTAAACGCACTTGTAAAGCGTATCAACTTTCACCGGAATCCGCAAGCATCCAGTCTTAAAGTTGGTGCTACCAAAACCATTGCGGTAATAGTGCCGGATGTATCCAATTATTTTTTTACGCTGGCGCTGAATGCAATTGAAGAAATTGCCAATAATAAAAAATACCACGTGTTGATTTATCAAACCCACGAAAGCCATGACAGAGAGGTTGAGATCATCAGTGAATTGAGTAATGGCAGGGTAGACGGGGTTATTATATCGGTAGCCGGCAGTGCGGAAAAAGACTTTCGTCATATAGAAAATCTAAAAAGACTGGTGCCGGTTGTTTTCTTTGACCGGGTGATTGACACACCAGACATCCCAACCATTACATGCAATGATTACGAGAGTGGAATGGAAGCTACGAGACATTTGCTTGCAAAAAATTGTCGCAATATTTTATTCCTTGGTATTTCCAAACAGCTTTCCGTTACCAACGAAAGACTACGGGGTTATCTGGATGCCCACAATGCGAACGGAATAAAGGTTGCTGCCAGGCAAATTTTACTTTGTGAAAATGAGGCCATTGCTACAGAAGCAATTAAAAAAGCATTGCAAAATAACAAACCGGATGGTATTTTTTCATCTGTTGAAAGGTACACGTTGATATTATACGCCTTGTGCAACGAATTAAATATCAGGATACCTGATCAATTAAAAGTGATCAGTTTTTTCAATTCTACTACAGCACCCCTTTTGGCACCACCACTTTCCTCCATTACACATCCGGCATTGCAAATGGGTAAGGCTGCTGTAGAATTTCTGTTTCAAAGAATTAAAAAAAAGACAGTTTTCCATGAAAAAAATATAGTACTGAATTGTTCTTTTCATCTCAGAAAATCAAGTGAATAAAAAGAATTGGGTTTAAAATTATTGACATCTGCCATCGTTACATTCAATTTAAAATACACCCGACTACTTTGAAAATATTCATCACCGCACTTTTTTTGACCCTTCCAATTTTGTCACTCGGCCAGTTGGACTCAACAAAGTTTAAATTAGTTGAAGACCTAACTAAATACATATACAGGACCTATTTGAGTTTTGATATAGCCAAATCAATGACCGACACTGTAAACAATAAATTATCAATTAGAGGATATGACACAACTCTTAATCTTGATGAATTTGTTTATGAAGTCAACAAAGACTTAAGGCGAGTAAGTAAAGACTATCACATAATGGTATACCCCGCACATTATAGGCAATCAAATAATTCTTACGAAATCAATTTTAAAGAACATGGTTCGAGATATTGGAAACGTCACTATAAAAAAGTAAACAGACGGTGGGAAAAATTTTTAAAAAAATATACAAAACGAACAAAATATGACATGTTTACTTACGGGGAAATAAAAATCCTACCAGGAAATATCGGATATGTGGAAATAAAAGACTTCAACAGTACTTCTTTTATCAAAAAAGAAAATCGAAGGCGCATAAGTTTTAAATCTGTACTTAATTTTTTAAAAAAAACAAATTCTATAATTATCGACTTTAGAGAAAATTTAGGTGGATATGTATTTCTATCAGCTAGGTTGTGTTCCTATTTTTCCGAGAAACCAAACTCATATTTTATAACAGCGGAAAGCGTATTTAGATACGACTCCCTTGGCACCAGAAAGGAAAATATATACAAGGATAAACTATATACTGACAAAGACATTACCACTAGCCTAATTGGTAACAAAAAAATATTCATCCTGACAAGTAAAAGAACTTTTTCAGCGGGAGAATTGTCGACTTACAAGCTTAAGCAATTCAATAATAATATCACAGTTATTGGTGAAAAGACAACCGGCGGTGGAAATGCTCATTTTGGTGGTATTAGAACAAAATATTACTCTGCGGTTATCCCGAGTGTTAAGCTCTTTGATGAAAAAAATTCTAATTATACATTAGAAGCGAAAGGAATTAAGCCTGATATTCAAACATCCTCTGACAGTGCTTTGGTTATTGCCTATAACCTATGTCTTTCAGGAAATATGAACACAAAACAATCAAAGACGAAATACTTCAAAAAGCAAAAACTCATTCTTGATGAAAGAGAAGAATTTTTTAAGAAAAAATATGATGATTATGTAGGAGGGTATAGGAAAATAGTAATAACAAAGGAAAATGAAAAACTATTTATGACTTATGACTTATACTCAAAGCAAATTTTGGTTCCTGACGCTAATGATTTTTTTATAACCAACAATTATGCGTTTATACGCTTTACGAGAAATAAAGAAAATAAAATAGTAGAAATACAAATCAGGCACAAAGACGGTTATTTGGAAAAATTCCGTAGACAATAAATCATTGGCAAGAAAGCTTTGGCAATATACAGTCGGAAGTTAGTTTTCGCCGGCATTTGTAATTCTGCCGGTTTGGTTCAAGGCTGATTTTTAACTATTCAGTTTTTTGTTATTATTACAGGTAAAAGTATTTCAATCAATATTTTTTCCGGAACTGAAAAGCTCCTATTCTACTACTTCACCAAAGCACCGAACTTTAAATAAAACAAAAACTTTCCATTCCAGAATTTTATAAATGTTATTGGATGCATTATTTAGCAGCATTAATATATAGGTGATTGTTTAAATTAACCCATTACAACTGGTGTATAATTCGCTACCTGCATTTATCCCCTCCTTTATTTGAACTCCCATGTTTTTTCGATGTTAAAATTACCCAGCTTTTCAATTCGGATTTTCAAAAAACCCTGAATTATATGTGCTTTGCTGCCAATTGCTAAACAGTTTATGGCGGTGACTCAAAATGTTCGAAATCTTTCGGAGTGGGTATTTGTACTTGCCCGTTGTTATCATCCATTGTAGGGTAAATACTGGAAACTTTTTTTAAACAACTGAGTTACTAACTTTTTCATTCCCGGGTATCTATGTAGAGGGTCATTTCGATTTCCTTGCTTTTATAATTCAAATGAAGGACTGAAACATGAACAGTAAATTTAATCGCAACTTTCTTTGGCGTGATTTACCGAAAGTACTTTGATCGTAAATTGATTGAAGGGTAGTTTACCGCACCCTAAAATTAAAAAAATACAAATCACCTCTCAGCGGAGCATAGTTCATTTGCATATTTTGTTGGCTTTGCGGCCCGAGTTTATTGGCTGGTTGAACCTTTGTACCGATCGGCGAAACACCATGCATAAACCCGATAGTACCTTTCGGAAAAGGAGGACTGGTATGGTTGTTCTTTGCACCTTTTGATTTCTCAGGTTGCAGCATTTCTAAAAAATATATTTTTGTGGCTGGTGTTACACCGACTTTTTAGCAGCAGTTATTTATACCACCACCTTGTATGGAAGTATGATTGCCGGAACATTTATATTACCCGATTCACCACAAATGGTTTGCTGGGCGGCCTGTCTTTTTTTACTGATTGGCATCACCACAGATACAAGGATTAACCGGATAAAAAAAAGGATGTTTTATGGTTTGGCTTAATTGCAGGGTTGGCATGTTGTGTAAAATACATAGTTCATTTTTATGGTTTGGTTTTTTACTCTACATTCCGGGCTACAACAGGTAATGGTTGAGACAACCTGTTCTTTACGTTTCGGCAGCCATTAGTTTGCTGATGTTTTACCCAGTGATCAAATGGAATATTGATCATCATTTTGTAACCTATGGCTACCATAACAAAAGAGTAAATGTAGCCGGCAGCGGAATAAACATCGTTTCATTTTTTACATTTTTTACCGGGCAATTTTTTATTTAAACCCATTTATTTTTCCTTATTTGATGATTGCTACATTTACAGCGTTTAAAAATAAATTACAAATAGTATCTTCCCAAAAAAGTATACTGTTGCTTTCAGCCTTACCATTGATTGGCATTGCAACACTCATCTCATTTTTTAAAAATAGACTCCCCCACTGGACGGGACCTGCTTATACCAGTCTGATCTTATTGGCTGCCTGTTATTTTTCATCAAAAAAAAGAACAGCGGGTTCGCAAAAATGGATTGCTCATAAACCGGTGGAAATTACCTTTGCAATGATGCTGTCAATCATTGTTTCAGGTATTATTCTTATCAATTATTATCCGGGTACTTTAGGCAAAAAGATAAAGCATTGCTGGGCGAAGACGACTTTACGTTAGATATGGTTGGTTGGAATAATTTAAAACCAGCTGTTGAAAAAATATTTCAAAACGATGTTCTATCCGGAGCGATGAGAAAGGACGCCGTCATCATTAGCAAAAAATGGTTCCCTGCAGCCCATATAGATTTTTATGTAGCCATGCCGTTAAAAAGAGACCTGATTTGCATAGGTGATGCCAGTAATATCCATCAATATGCCTGGCTCAATACAACAAGGAAATTATTGCAAAAGGGTGATGATGCCTACTGTATTGTTCCTTCTATTAATTATTTTGATGTAAATAAAGCCTACGCTTCGTTGTTTATTACAATAGCTGCTCCTGCCGTTGTAGAACAAAAAAGAAATGGGAAAGCATGCCGGAGATTTTATATTTATCGGTTGCAAGATTACCCCGGTAAATGATAGTGTTAAAAGATTGTACATAGTCTATCCTAAGGGTGCATTTCAGGTCGTAGCTCTTGTTTACAGTCACTAATACTAACTGGGGCTAAACCTTGGTAACTATCCTCATAAATATCCGTGGCTGCTATAATTTCAAATACAGTCCAACGCTACATTCCATTCTGCAACAAGTGAAAAACCTTATCTTTAGGAACATTACATGAAATTTATTATTCTTTATACTTTTCTGCTCTTTAGCTGTTCATCCGACAATGGCAGCATCGAATCCAACAATTCTTTCACCGGCAAAGTAATAAAAATAGTAGACGGCGATACATTCGACCTCCTTACAGAAAATCGAATAAGCATACGTATTCGCATGAATGGCATTGATTGTCCTGAACGGAGACAGGATTATTACCAGGTTTGCAAGGATGCATTGAGAGAGTATATTTTCGACAAAAATGTTTCCATCATTGCGAAAGGCAAAGACCGTTATAAAAGAACCCTTGCCACGGTGTACATCGGTAAAGAGAATATTAATTTAAAAATGATTTTCAATGGTTATGCCTGGCATTATAAAAAATATTCATCAGATACGATAATGAAGCAGGCGGAGTCAAAAGCAAGAAGCAGGAAAGCTGGTTTATGGGCTATGCAAAACCCGGTGGCACCATGGGATTTTAGAAGACAAAAAAAATAAAGACGGCTTCAAATTTTGGGTGTTAATTGCAACTATCAATGATGTGACTGAATTATTAAGAACTGGAAAAGTTGATAAAAAAATAAAAAATTGAGCTGAATAAATCGGCTGAAATATATCTAATAATTCGTAGTTTTTTAAAAGCGTGTTGCATAATTGATCCTTTAAATCAATTTTTGTACGCCACTGATAGGTCTACCTTGTCGCTGCTAAATAAAAGTATAACGCATACAACCAGCACAAACTACTGCGGTATAGCTAACTGAATTTGATCTGCCAACCGGTAATTCAATTCGGGAAGTTTTTGTGTGAATAAATTACAATGAGATAATTTTTTGAACCAGCAAATTATCAAATCAAGCAATGGTCATTTATCATTCCTAATTCAGTGCTATTCATAATCTCTTAAAGCATTAGTTGAATCTTCACAAAAGAGTATTCATTTCAGTAACGGCATTCATGTGAGGCGCAACAAGACTACCTTTAACGTATGCAATTTATTAGACGAGCTATTTCTATATTAATTGCGATTACCATTACAGTTTCTATAAAAGCACAAACTGTTTTTAAAACTCCCGTCGGCCAAAAATATCATTTAGCATCTTGTAGAATGGTTAAAAATGTATCGCAGGAAATAACTGTTGGGGAAGCAAATAAAATGGGTTTGGGGCCTTGCAAAATTTGCAATCCTCAAAATATTTATAATGGTGCTCCTCCGCCTCATAAAGCACAGGGGCAAAACAGTACGGCTCAGTGTATTGGATATACAAAGGCAGGCAACCAATGCAAGCATAAGACAAGTATTGCCAATGGATATTGTTACCAACACCAGCCTAAATAGCTTCACCTTCAGTTTTCGCTATCAACACGCAGCCTTAACACAACGCTGAACAATTAGATTTTATTCATCCTTCTTTTATAACCACTCTGCTATCCTTTTCCACCACAAATCCTCTTTCAACAGCTTTATCAATTCCCTTTTTCATTGCCATTTCAACATTGGCACCAGAGCGGGCAAAGCCAAATAATTTGGAAGCCTCTCTCACGAGATCTTCCTTTGGTAAACTAATTTGGTGACTCAATACTTCCTTTACACCATTGGCAATTTCTTCCGCCGGAATATCTTCCGCATCTCTTTTTTGACCAGCTATCGTCATTACTCTAAAGTCAATGAAATTCTCAGGATGCCGTGTGTTTTTCCAAAAAACGATGTCGTTATTTTGACCAGTTTGAGTGAGTTCGGATTCTGATAGCAGTCTTTCAAGTTGCGCATTAATGCGTGCTCCTAATTTTGAAATACCCCAGGCTGCCAGGACACGCTTAGCCAATAAGTTTCTCGTTATCGGAGCTTCTATTTCCAATACCTGGTTGATTTGGTTTTTTATTTTTTGAGCATTACTAAACTGAAGAAAATCTTCTGATGAATTGGACAGCACTATATCAAGGTTACAAACATCGTACATGCGATTCGGAATAGCAGCTATTGAAGAAAGGATCGTTGTTGGTTGAGCAACACTATTCAGAAAAAGCGGATCCATTTTAGGAGGTTCGATAAACGTGTTTTCATTTACAGCCTCTATCATTTCTTTGCCCACATTGGCTTCCGCAATTTTAATTGCTTCCAGAATTTCCTGAATCACCCGGTCTGAATTTTCCCACCAATCGGTTGACCATACTTTGTGCAATGTCCACCCCAGCAATTTCAACACCTCTTGCTGAATGATCTCCCTGTCTTTCGCTGTTTTGGCCGCATGATAATTTACGCCATCGCATAAAATACCCAGCAAATATTGCGAAGGTTTCTTACTATCCACAATACCAATATCAATGCGATAACCTGAACAACCAATATTTGTATTCACCTCGTACCCATGCGAACGAATTTTCGCCGCTAATATTTTTTCAAAACTACCTTCCATATTTTCGGCAACGATTTTACGCAAACCCAAGGTAGACCTTCCTTTCTCCGCATATTCTAAAAATGCTTTTATACTTGCCACACCTTCGGAAGCTGACCGGGTAACATCAATCTGGTCGGCACGAAGTGTTGAGAATACCTGCATCTCATACCTAGCCCTACTAACGGCCACGTTCAGCCGCCGCCAGCCGCCCTCCCTGTTTAATGGGCCAAAATTCAAACTTACTTTACCTTCTTTGTCGGGCCCATATCCCATCGAGAAAAGAATTATATCTCTTTCATCGCCCTGTACGTTCTCCAAATTTTTTATAAAGATGGGCTCAGCCACATCATTGGCAATGGCTTCCAGTTCAGGATTTGTTCTTAACAATTCATCAAACATATTCTGCATCAGCGATTGCTGTACCGAACTAAAACTTACCACCCCGATACTTTTTTTAGACAACACCGGATCGCTCAACCTGCGCTTTATTTCATCGATCACTGCGGTTGCTTCAAAACTGTTCTGTCTTGTTTTGCCCCTGTCATAATAACCTGGCACAGGTATCAATTTTACCTTGGTGGCAATATCATCTGGCGAAGGAAAAGTCAGCAACTTATTGTCGTAATATTTTGAATTACTAAAGGCAATCAGGCTTTCATGTTTACTCCGGTAATGCCATAGCAAATGTTTGGAAGGCATTGATAAAGCAAGGCAATCATCCAGTATACTTTCAAGATCTTCGTGTTCAATATTTTCTTCATCTATATTACTGGCGGACGAGAAAAAACTGGTGGGTGGCATTTGTTTGGGATCGCCAACGATAATCATATTATGCGCCCTTGCAATGGCACCTACCGCTTCACAGGTGGGCATTTGAGATGCTTCATCAAAAATCACCAAATCAAATTTTGCAATACCGGCATCAAAATATTGCGCAACCGAAATCGGGCTCATCAACATGCAGGGTGCTATCCTGGGTAACAGGTTAGGAATCGCATCAAACAATTTGCGGATCGGCATTCCACGGCCATTATTTCTAATTGTTTTTTGCAACAGCCCTATCTCCGAAGACTGCGCAGCTTCTTTGGTAAAGTCGGGTATTTTAGATGCCAGCTTTGCAACCAATTCTTCCTTGGTAAGCTTTTCAAAATAGCGGGTCATCTCCCGGAAGCGTCTAATCTTTTCTTCAAATAATTTGCCATTGAATAAGGAGAGTGCTGGTTCTTTTTGGATAATGTAATTGGCACAGGAACGATATAAACCTTTCTTAAAAGCATTGATCACCTGCGGGCTTTGAATTCTTCCATTTTCATAAGCAGCTATAACCGGCGTCAGTCCGGCCTGTAGTGCCGTGTCTTTTGTGTTAAGCCAGCTAACCCAATCTTTTAATTGCTCCATTGCTCCCAAGGCGCTATCCAAAGCATGCCTCGCAGTTGAAAGATAATCAACGGAGTCTGTTTTATACGGAGCAAAATCAACCCCCAGTATGTGGGTTATTTTTCTTTGAATCATATTTACCACTAAATGTGATTCAGCAAAATCCTGCAACGACTTTCCGTGTATCACCATGAAATTTTGTGTGCCTTCTGAAAGCGCATTGCCTATGTAATTTCTCCATAATTTAGCTTTGGCCGTGTCACCGCTAACAAAAATAATTTCCCGGTTTATATGAATCACCGTATTGGAAATCAGCACCAGTTGAGTCCAATTACATTCGCCATTTTTCCAAAGAAAACCAAGTAGCGGCGATAAAAAAGCAGCGTTACTTTCTATTACCTGTTGCTCTTTTTTACAAGCAATTATTTTTTCAAGCGTTGGTAAAACTTTGCTATTATCAACCTTACCGTTGTGTAAAAGTTTATTCAGCAATTTTTTTATACTACCCTGTTCTAAATATCTCGGCAGAAACCATTTTGTTGCCGCAAGGTTCCACTTTGTTAATAATTCTCCGCCGTTCAATTGCAAAATTGATTCCTGAAAATTTGTCAACAATTCACTCCGCAACCGGTCTCTTTCAGTTCCATGCTCACTTATTTCTGTAACCTGTTTTAAAACCTGCTCCACATTATCTGTCATAAAAATCGATGCAGGTATATCTGGCAACGATGCCAATAAGCGGGCAATACTATTGAGTGCTTCAAATTGCTTATCGTAAATTATTTGTGTATCCAACTGTTGCTTAGCACAAAGCAAATCACAATTGGTACGGTAGTCTTTTATTGCCTCCTGGTATTGACCCAGTAGCACTTTCGCTTCGCTTTTACTTTTTTGGCTGTATGTTCTACTACTTACAATTTGCAACGGATGGTTGTGTGGATGTGGCAGGGAGGAACCTGCTACCTGTATCTCTTCTACGATATCGTTCCAGCCCGTAACATCGGTTCTGCTAAGGGTTTCAAGCGATGCGTCCGAAAATTTTATTTCATCGGGTATGGCTTCCAGTTGTGCATCTGTAGCAAAACAGTCAAACACGGAAAAACCAAAAGGATATTTTTTATGCAGTGCTTTTACATACGCATTTAATTCAGCCCGCAACAAATGAATCCTTTCCGCTTCCGACCGGTAATTTTCAGGAGAGGTGGTCCTTACAACTTCTACAGTTCTTTTTAACTGCTCCAATACAGCAGACTTCTTTGATTTATTGGAATGCAGTTCAAGACAAAAAGGCCCCACACCGATCTTCTCTAAACGGTCTCTTACTACCGAAAGTGCCGCCATTTTTTCTGCCACAAAAAGCACTTTTTTACCATTGTACAAAGCATTTGAAATGATGTTGGTAATAGTTTGCGATTTACCGGTACCGGGAGGCCCATGCAATACAAAACTTTGATCTTTCACTGATTCCGTAATTGCTTCCAGTTGCGATGAATCAGCACTGATGGGCAATACAATGGTGGCGGGATGGTGTAAGTCGTCAAAATCACCACTATCATTTTTCTCCGGAATATCCCATTCTATTTTTCCTGAAATCAAACTGGAGACAATTTTATTTTTTGATAGTAACTCCGTGTTTTGGTGAATATCATTCCACATGATAAACTTGCTGAAAGAAAAAATGCCCAGGAATATTTGTTCCTCAACATCCCATTTTTTATTCGTCATGATGGCCTGCCGGATGATGTTGAATACTGCCCGTACATCAACACTTGTTTCATCCTTCGGTAAATTTTCCAGCCCGCCAATGATGATGCCGAAATCTTGCCGGAGCATTTCAAGCAGGGTAATATTCATCATCGTTTCCTCCTCCCGGGTGCGGATGATAAAGCCTCTTTGTGCAGACTTTTTAATGATCTCGACCGGCATTAACAATAACGGCGCATACCGTGGCCGCTCACTCTCCGTAGTTTCGTACCACTTCAACATGCCCAGCGAAACGTACAAGGTATTTGCTCCGTTTTCTTCCAGTGATAAACGGGAGGCCCGGTACAATTGGGTAAGGCTTACGGCCAACTCATTTTCCGGCAAATAAGATCGCAATCGCTTTTGGGTAAATTCATGATTGATCAGATCAGTAATGGGATCCGTAACATTGATGGTTTGATAAACTCCGGCATTCCTTAATGGATTGTCCCAGTCGTTTGGTTTACCTAATATCTGCAGTTCAGTACCTGCCGCCAACGCATCTTCCAGTTTTGGTGCCTGGTTAAAAATAATTTGCACCGTATTCCTGGTAATTCTGAGATTGAGCAGGTTGTTACGTAAGGTAAGGTCAAGCAGCTTTCTTTCCCAAATTTGCTTTTTAGATATTTCCAACTTTTCTACATCCACCAGTTTTGCAGTCGGCACTATTTCTTCCGGTATTCCGTTGTTCCTTGTTTGCGATGCAGGCTCTACAATTTCTATCCCGTTTAATGTTTGAATCCTGAGTGGCAGCGGACGAATACCGCTAAACCTTGCACGCTTTATATCTACGAACAAAATAAAATCATCCTCCTTCATCAACTTATAATTGGCATCCACCACGGCTTTATCAAACCCTGCCGCATTACCAGCACTCATGAAAGTGGCTTCCACCAATACGATTTCGTTGATGCCATCCACTGTTCTTTTTGTAAGCAATGAAACATCATCATTTACACTATCCGGAAAAGTCTCATTGATCAGCCAGCCACCAACAAATGCATGGCCTTTAATAACAATGATAAGTGAATGTATCCCGATGGCTTCCAAACAACTGGCATACAATAAAGAGATGTCCAGGCAATTGGCCATCTTCTGAGAAAAGATCTTATCGCAGAGGCGTATTCGCTGGCCGGCTTCTTCAAAACTAGCGGGCACACTACAGTAAACAAGATTGAGCTCCGCAATGGCTTCATAGATGGCAGCCATTTGTTTCCGTACCCTATCAGGATTCAGACTCTGGTATTCATCAAAGGAAGGTTTACCCGTCCATTTTTGTAAGATCTCGGAAGCCCTTATAATGACTCTTGCAATTTCAGGATGATTAGGTGTGATAAAAGCCGCCAGCATTTCAGGCAAGACAGACACACCATTCCATTGTTCATACGACAGCACATCAATGGAATAAACATCTTCAAATAAAATTTCATTTTCGGCTTTGATGATTAGGCGAAAACTTCCGGCAATCCGCTCCGTTAATTCAGCCAGGTATTTTGTGACGGACTTAATATCGATCGCTCCTAAATCTACCAGTTCATCCTGGGGCAGGCTATCCATGTTTTTACTCCATACAATGGCAAATTCCGGCTCGGGTATTATTTCAATATTGATATTTTTTAAATCAGTGGTACCAATATTTTTAATGGTGAGTTTACGGATTACCGGCACATGATTTTGCTGCATCGCAAAATTGATGATGGGGGTGTAGATTAGGTTGACTTCGATGATGGGTGATGTTTTATTCATGGAAGATTATTGATAAAATGATTTATTAAAATCTATTATTCTGTTGGCTAAATTATTAACAAATATTACTATTTTTTTGACCAGAGTTTTCTGGTTATGCGTTTGCTTGAAAACTAAACTTCTTTAATCAACAGTCAATATCGTTTACTTAATGATTTTGGGTTGATTGCTGCCCAAGGATTCATCTGAACAAGTGGGTGACTACCGATAAAAAATCTGGACAGGCCAACGATGCTTAATTGAAATATAAATGCTGGTCAACAAAATATTTTTCTTAAGTAAAACATATTGATCACCCTTGCCCCAACACCTCCACCCTGCTCCTCCCACTATTCTCTTTACTCACTTTAATCTGCACCGGTATCCGCTCCGTCATTTCCTGCACATGGGATATTACGCCCACTTTACGGCCCTGGTTGTGCAGACGCTCTAGTGCATCCATGGCTATGTTCAATGTGGCCGGGTCTAAAGAGCCAAAGCCTTCATCAATAAATAAAGATTCTACCTGCATGCGGCTAGAGGAGAGTGAAGCCAATCCCAAAGCAAGTGCCAGTGAAACTAAAAAGGATTCACCGCCGGAAAGAGAGAACACCGTGCGTATTTCATTGCCCATATCCTGGTCAATTACCTGTAGTCCGAGGGTATCGGGTATGCGTTGCAACAAGTATCTTTTACTCAGCAGTTCGAGGTGTACGTTGGCATAACCAAGCAATACATCGAGCGTATATTCCTGTGCAATCTGCCTGAATTTTTTTCCATCGGCGGAGCCAATGATATCATTGAGTTTAGCCCAGTTTTCTACAATCAGTGCCTGGCTATTAATAACGTTTAAGAGACTGCCAATTGTCTTCTTATTCGCTGCATCCTGTTCCAATTGAAATTGGAGTTGGTTTTTATTTTCAATTGACGTTCTTAATAATTCTCTGGCGTTACTAAAGAGTTCATTTAATTCATCCTGTTGCTTTTCAGAGAGGCGTTGCTTTTCATGCGTTTCCAACGATCCTTTTCTTTCATCTAATACCGATATTGCCTGGGTGATGGCATCCTCTATGGACCTTAAAAAAGCTTGTTCTGTTTCTATCCATTCCTGCGACAGTTCCAGTAATCGCATTAACTCTCCTTCATCCAATGTGGAAGTATTTTTTGTATTATGAGCCATCAGCCAATCCTGTATTTTTTCAACATTTATTTTTAGTTGCAACTGTAATTTTTCAATGTCAATGTCGGTTTGTTCTTTTTGCGTTGCAAGCCTTGTAATAGATGTTTGCAGTGTCTCCTTGTTTACGGAATGTTTATCCAAAGTGAGTTGTGCTATATCAACTGCCTGTTGTAATTCAGCTTCTATTTTTATCACAGCTTG
>Ga0105045_10000398_pt1 | contig 30579 bp, 27 predicted proteins | sample MAT02_FD_78089 | JGI IMG/M metagenome (GOLD analysis project Ga0105045, IMG submission 78089) | Freshwater microbial communities from Lake Fryxell liftoff mats and glacier meltwater in Antarctica - MAT-02 (megahit assembly) | ecosystem: Environmental > Aquatic > Freshwater > Ice > Liftoff... | reverse complement strand
GTTTCGATTTTTTTACGAAAGAACTTCAGGTTTTTCCAATCTTCAAAAAGATGATGCCTAAGAGAATTTTCTTTCCGCTCTATTATTACCCGAAATTGACGTTCCTGCAGTTTGTCCTCATAGTCATAATCTGTACAGCAATTCCCGCTGAAAATCAACTTAATGTGTTGATTATCAAATAGATGTATAAAAAAGTTTACGAAAAACTTATTACGTAAATTACTGTAATTTAACACGATATATCTTCAGTGTAAATTGCTGGTCCGGAAGAGATGAAAACGCTGCTAAAAATATTTTGGCTCTTGGACTAGATAGCCCGGTAGTAATACCAAGAAGCCTTCGCCTTCAGGCGAGGGATTAGTCACTTAACTAAGGAATAGATTTAAAATAAAAGGATTCCAATAAACTAGCTAGTAAGAAGCAGATCATGCCAAAGCTAATTAAATAAGGATAAAATGAAAAATATCTCAATGTCATCGTGCTCCCCACAAAACTTTGAGGAAGTTGACTCTTTTCCAATTGATTAATTTTTGTATAAATTTGTGCCAAATCTTTGCTTTCATCAGCTAAATAAAATTCACCACCTGTTAATTGTGTAATCTTTTGCATTTGCCTGCGATGGGGTGCATACTTTTCAGTAGCAAAAGTCGCATCAATATTGATAACGTAAATTTTAATCTCTTGACTTTTAGCAAATTCAGCTGCTTCTTCTAATTCAATTGTTCTTAAGCGATTTCCCTTATCCAAATAATTAGGATCTTGCATCCCATCGGTAATGGCAATAATAACCGCACTATTGATTTGATACTGGGGTTCAATACCTGAGTCTGTTTCTGCATAATGACGAGTAGCGGCAATCAAATGGGCTGCTTTAAAAATCGCATACCCTAAAGATGTGCCATCTTCCTCCTGCCCCTCTACAACTTTTAGTCTTTGTAACTCTTTTACAAGAAGTTGATGGTCTAATGTTAAAGGAGCGATCACTCGCGGGATACGCGCAAAATAAATAAGACCCATCAGGTCATTGACTCTTTCTAAAATAAATTTTTCTGTGACTTGTTTAAGTAGTTCGATTTTCGGAAGTTGTTGGTATTTTCCTTGTTCTTTTATGGAAATTGTTTGAGCCATGGAACCGGATTGATCCAATAAAAGATAAATAGCAACTCCTTCTGTTGGAATAACTTTAGACTCACCGACATTTGAAGGATTATTTTCCGGATTTTTGTTTGATGCGAGATGGGGATCAACAAATGCTAAAAGAAAACACAATAAAGCTAAATAATACAGTGCGCGAGGAACCCAATAAAACTTAGCGCGTAAACTTATTTGAGACCCCCTATTTTTCAAACTGGGAAAAGCAAACGACTTGATAATTTTTTGTTTTGCAAAGATAAGTTTAGCGAAATAAGACAAAAGGCCAATAGCAAAAACTAAAAGAAGAGCAAACCAATCAATCTGGACAAGCATAATTATTGATCCACAATCATAAAAATCGTTTCCATTTCATCACGACCTAATCCTCCATGATTTCCATAAAAATGATTTTCAATACTATTTTCTTCATACCAATAAACAGATTGTCCTTCTAATGGCAAAATCGTGATATTTCCCACACGATTTAAAAAAATCGATGAAAGAGGCAAAGGCCCAAATAATCCTTGCTCAATTAAGGTATTAGTATAATACACACGTGCAATTCCTGCTAATTTTTGTGTTAAAAGCAAAAATGCCACTTCTAAACTTTCTTGCTTCACGTGTAAAAAAAAGTCTCGTGGTGAACCTGCTGGGATAAGCAATTCTCCATTTTTGTTCTGCATTAAATAGGGAATCACTTCGGGAATTTTTAAATTCACATAAAAGGTTTCCGTAGGATTTGTCGCGGTTTGCCCATGATCTGCAATTAAAACTACAGCGGTTTTAGGATCACTAAATAAAGGATGCGTTCCCAATATCAGTTCTAAATCTGCAAAATAGGTACGAATAATCGTCTCGAGTTCTATAGAATCTGGCCCATATTGATGGCAGACACTATCAATTTGAGAAAGATAAAGAAAAAAATAACCTTTTGAATTCAACTCCACTTTTTGATTGAGCTGACTTAAAGCATCTGTGAGCGATTCATAAGCATAAATCGTTGCACCTCGACTTGTTTCTAGCGAAAAAGGAGAAGAAGCATAGGAATGATGATAAAAAATATGCGAAGAAACTCCCCCCCCTTTTAGCTCTTCATAAAGAGTTGGAAAAGAAAATATCTTCTTTGCCGCAAGCTCTTTTAAAGGTTGGGCATTTTTAGCATAGGTAAAACGCAAAGGGCAAATCACTGCATCTACTAAAGGCTCATAATAATACCACTCATATAACCCTGACTGTCCAACTGACTGACCTGTGTGCATGCATGTTAAATGTGCGACTGTCGTTGAAGGAAATTGTGAAGTAATTTTAGAAATCACTCCCTTTTCTAAAAAGCGTTTTAGAAAAGGAAACTGATGCAAATAGTTTTGTAAGAAGCGCCAACCGAACCCATCAATAAATAAAACAATCACACGCTCATAAATACGTTGTGAATCTATCAAAGTATCTAAAGGGAGCCCTTTATTGGCTTGCTGCCCGCAAAAAAGGCCTTTAATAGTGGCAGGTATTTGTGAAAATCCATAAGTCTCATAGAGCGGCTTACAAAAAACGTCGTCAAAAATCGACTGATTTACAGCTTTTACAGAATTGTCATTAATCATATTAACCGTAAATCACTTGTATTATTTATATGCACATTTTGTAGGTTAAGTGGGATCTGCTTTCTTTTGAAGTGTTTTAGCTATCAATGCTGTCCAACCTGTTTGATGACTAGCTCCTAATCCTTCACCCGTATCGCCATGGAAAAATTCATGAAAAAGAATTAAGTCTTGCCATTCTTCATGTGTATTAAACGCACTATCATGTGCAAAAATAGGACGCTGACCTTTAGAATTTTTTAGAAATAACTTTAATAATCTATTGGAGAGTTCTTTGGCAATTTCACCTAAATTCATCAATTTTCCAGACCCAGTCGGAAATTCAACCTTAAGGTTATCTTGATAATAATGATGGTACTTTTGCAAAGATTCAATAATGAGATAATTTAAAGGCAACCAGATAGGGCCACGCCAATTTGAATTGCCTCCCGCCATTTCTCGATGCTCGGAATCCCCTGGCTCGTAACGAATACAGTATTCTTGTTCTCCAACTTTTAAATGATAAGGATGGCTCTGATGATACTTTGAAAGAGAGCGAATGCCATAATCAGATAAAAACTCATTCTCATCACACAAATAACCAAGTGTGCTAATCAAGTTTTCTTTTGTTAAAATTGACATCAGAAATATTGAGCCTTGATCAGAATCTTCTGTACAAGTCATCATACTGGCATAGTTCGAACGTTGGCTTAAAAACCAATTCATGCGCCTTTTAAAAGTTGGCATGGATTGTAAAATGACTTGTTCTATTGTTTCTACAGCAAACAAAGGAAGCAGGCCTACCATAGAACGAATGCGTAGAGGAATTGTTTCATTATTGATATGCAATGTATCATAAAAGAAGCCATCTTCTTCGTTCCAAAGCGCATACCCTTTCGTTTCGGGTAAAATCATCGCACTTGCAATGCGTAGATAATGCTCGAAAAACTTTGTTGCACAATCTTGATAGTTCTCATTCGTGCGCGCTAGTTCGATAGAGATTTTCATCATTAATGTGCAATAAAAACCCATCCAAGCTGTGCCATCTGCTTGGTCTATGTGTCCTTCAATAGCTAAGTTACTGCGGTCAAAAATACTGATGTTATCTAAGCCTAAAAATCCGCCTTGAAAAACGTTGTTTCCATGCATATCTTTTTGATTTACCCACCACGTAAAATTGAGTAAGAGTTTATGAAAAATCACCTCTAAAAAGCGCGTATCTTTTTTGCCTGCCTGCTTAGAATCGATTTTATAAACACGCCATGCTGCCCAAGCTAGTACAGGTGGATTCACATCGCCAAAGTTCCATTCGTAGGCCGGTAGTTGTCCATTGGGATGCATATACCATTCGCGTGTAATCAAAATAAGCTGGCGTTTAGCAAAGTCTGCATCGATCATAACTAGTGGAATGCAATGAAAACATAAGTCCCAACTCGCATACCAAGGATATTCCCACTTATCTGGCATCGAGATAATGTCAAAATTTGTTAAGTGTATCCAGTTTTTGTTACGCGAAATGTTTCTGTGAATAGGGTTAATAGGATCACCACTTAACCATTGTTCTAAATCATAATAATAGATCTGCTTACTCCACAAAAGACCTGCAAAGGCTTGCCGCTGAATAAGCTTCTCTTCTGCATTCAGATGGTTTGCCTGAATCTGGCTATAAAAAAGATCTGCTTCGTCTTTCCTAGCTTGAAAAATTTCTTCAAAATTGGTAAAGGGTTGGGCATTTTTTTGATCCGTTAATCTTAAACAAATGCTCCAAGTCTCATTAGCAGAGATGTTTTTAAAAAAATGTGCGGCACACTTTGTCCCATTCTTCTCAGGATTGACTGCTCCCTTTTCATTTTTCGTAAAATAACGATGAAAAGCATCTTTGACATAAGGGCCAGCATTAGGCTTGCCAAATAATAGCTCATTATTTGTCTCATTTTCTGTAAATAGCCATTCCTGAGGAGAATCTGCATAGAGATAATAAGGTGACTCTGCTGAATGCAGCATCTCGACACACTCATCTGTGATATGACGCACTACAGGTTTCACTAAAGTATCATTCATGGGGCCGGCTTCATACCCCCAGCTCCAAGTGTTTCTAAACCAGGCAGTCGGTAGTAAATGCAAAGGAGCAGCTTCCGGTCCCATATTTTTGGCTGTGATTTTGATAAGAATATCATTACAACTGTCTTTCGCGTACTCAATGTACACATCAAAATAGCGATTTTCATCAAAAATGCCTGTGTCGCCCAACTCATATTCTCGTTCAGAAGCATCTCTTTTTTGGTTTTCTTCAATAATTTTTGAATAAGGGAAAGCTTTTTGAGGATACTTATAGAGCATTTTCATGTAGCTATGGGTAGGAGTAGAATCTAAATAGAAATAATACTCTTTAACATCCTCTCCATGATTTCCTTGGCTTTGATTAACGCCAAAGATACGTTCTTTCAAACTTTCATCTTTTTCATTCCAAAGGCTTAAAGCAAAACAATGGTGCTGATAACGATTACAGATACCTGCTAATCCATCTTCATTCCAACGATAACAGCGACTTTTGGCTTGTTCATAGGGAAAATAATTCCAAGGGTTACCGTCTAGGCTATAGTCTTCTCTGACTGTTCCCCAAGCACGCTCACTTAAATAAGGTCCCCAATTTTTCCAATTAGCTGTCTTATCATGATGCGCACTGAGCCTTTGCTGTTCTGGATTAGACATGTAACCTCAATCTGTTCTTACAAATTAGAGAAATTTTTTATTTAGCTAAGGCAGTAGTCAAGATTGCACTAAAAAAAACGGACGTGATCAATATAGCTGCTGCAGAAACTAATGGAGCAATAAAGCTAACAGTAAATCCCATCCCCCCTGTCACAGCATAGGCACTCAAATAACCCACAAATACTGCAAAAAATGCATTTGTAATCAAACAATTTACATTTATTTTATGTGCTAACAGAAAAACTCCCATAGACAATCCAGGGGTTAATCCACACAAAATTGCAAACCCTGCTGGTAATACTGAAGGGCTAATTAAACTGACACAAAAAGCTCCTAAGTAACCGATACTTGCACTTGCAACAGATACTCCCACAATTTCTTTATAATAAATGTTTCTTAAAGGCTCTAAGTTCATTTATACAATTCCTTTAAAGGCTAATTTTCGTTGATCCTCGCTTGATATGTAGAAATAAGTTGTTGAATTTCCGCTTCTAATTGTTTTTTACTCTCTGCATTTTTTAAGTGTCCTTGTTCATCAAATGCTTGATAAGCATTCGGTATACTTACTTGTAAAGGAATAACAATGCCGCCTAACGCTTCAAGAATTGTGCGTAAATGTTTTAAGCCATTCGCCCCACCGCCCGCGCCAGGAGAAGCGCTCATAATTGCAAAAATTTTGTCTTTATAAGCTTCTCGTGAGCCCTGACCTGTTTCTGTTCGAGACAACCAGTCCACTACATTTTTTAAAAGCCCTGTCAATGAAGAATTATATTCAGGCGAGGCAATTAAAATGGCATCTTGCTCCATGAAAATACGGCGCAGACGCTTAACGTCTTGCGGCATGCCCTCTTTTCTCTCTAAATCTTCTGAGTAGATGGGAATATTAAAATCTTTAAGCTGGATAAGTGTTATTTTTGCATTTGCAGCCTGCGCACTATTGACAGCTTCTTGCAACAGTTGAGCATTGAGTGATCCCTCTTTCGTACTGCCCGCTAATGCACCAATTTTTATTTCAGCCGTTACAGGAACAACAAACAGCAGAAATATAAAAATTACAATATTTTTCATGATAAACCTAATGGTAAGTTTATAAGAAAATATATCCTAATTTCTTATAAAAATAAAAGTAATTTTAAGAATAGAAAATTGCAAAAAATTAAAATTATAAGTATGAATTGAAAAAGAATCACTTAAGAGTTACGGAGATTTCAAAATGACACACCTCATTGATTTAGCAGAATATATTTTAGCTAAAATGGGTCCCATGACAGCTACAAGACTGCAAAAATTACTCTATTATTGCCAAGCCTGGCATCTGGTTTGGACAGAGCACCCTCTTTTTTCTGAGAAAATTGAAGCCTGGAAAAATGGGCCGATCATTCCAAACTTATATCATTTATATAAAGGACATTGGAAAGTTTATGCGGGATTTTTCTATGAGAGACTGCCTGAAAAATTACCCTCTGATCTTACAGAAAATGAGAAGGATAGTGTTAATCGTGTATTAGAGTTCTATGGCCATCGCGATGCCCATTGGCTAAACCAACTCGTTCACATGGAAGAACCTTGGAAAGCCGTTAAGCCAAAAAATCATGATCCGGATCATTTAATGAAGGAGATCACACCTCTTTCTATTCATGAATATTATTGCTCCATATAAAAAGGAATATTATGTCACATGTAGCAAAATTTAAAAACGATCCTTCTTTAAAACAACCCAAACATATTTGTGATCCCAGTTCATTTGATAAAATGACCTTAAAGATAAAGTTTGATTTAATGGATTTTGATCATGAGCTTTGGGGCTGGGAAAAATTGTCTCCGGATCAATATGTCTACTTTTTAAAATTCATTCATGCGTTAGAAAAACAAACGTGGGCTGAAATTAAATCGACTGCCGGGGGGAAATCTCATGGAACTAACAATCACCCTCTAGAAATTATCAAATTTAATAAAAAAGCCCAAAAACGTCTTCACGAACTTAATCTGGAAACTATTATTGGGGATACGCTTTTTTCATTACGCCTGAATAACGCCACACGTGTCTATGGGATGAGAAATGATGAATATTTCAGGCCGATATGGCATGATCCCCACCATGATCAACCTGAAAAAGCTGCTTACCCTGTCGGATAAATAAGTTTTGAGCTAATTAATGTGAAGCTCATAATAGGGATGTTGCCTTTTCCAAAGATGCTGTTGCGCTTGTGAAAGAATCTCTTCCCATGAAGCATTTTCTGAAGACTTTACAAGGTCATTAAAGATGCGTAGATACACATTAGTAAAACAACTGCCTTTTCTATCCGTGCCTTCAGAATAATATCCGGGTGCTGCTCCAGCGATTAAAATAAGCCCATGGGTCTCTTGAAAAAGTTTTCTCAAATTTTTGACTTTGTTTGATTTTGCAAAAGTCAATCCATCAATATTGGCTTCTTTTTCAAAAAAATTAGGAAAATCTTTTGGCTTCAAAATGTTGTTACAGCAATCTATAAAACAAATGACTAATCTTGGTTGATGCTGCATCAATATCTCAACAATATCTGGCGAATTGATCCCAATATCTCCATGGTTAAAGTAGATGTAGGGCCAAATTTGACTTTGGTTCTGTTTGGTATTAAACCCATGTCCCGAGTAATATAAAAACACGATATCGTCCGTCCCAATTTCTAGATTTTTTAAATCCTCTAAAATTGTCACATCCACGCGTCTTCCTACATAGGTACTTTGTTGAAATTTCTCCACAGTATCTAAAGCATTGCAGATATTTTGCATATGATTGCTCATATTTAACATATCTTTTTTTGCCACTTTTTTTAATATTTCATCATCTGTATCCCCAATAAGAATCGAATGAAAAGTGGCTGCTTTTGCCTGCTGACAACTCATCAAAGTTATAAACAGAACAAATAGTCGAAAAAAATAGACCTGAACTTTACACATTTTTTACCTATAGATTATTAGTTTAGTTATTAAACATTTTGATTATAGATAAAAGAGTAATTTTAGATAATTAAAAAATAAAGTTAAAAAAAGAATCGCAGCTTAAAACCTGTAAATGCAAATACAGGTTTTAAGCTGTTTAAATAAGCGTAGACTAAAGTCTACGCTGCATTATCCTTAACTAACGACCAATCAGAATAAAGATGCCTGCTAATAAAGCTAAAACTCCCATTAATACAGCTGGAATTCCAAGCGCAGCTAATGAAGATAAGCCAACTAAAATTAAATAAATACCTAATAAAATAAATCCAATGTTGAAAGGACGTCCAAACATACTACCTCAAAAAAAAATGCTACTAATATTTGCTAATTTTGTGTTTGTGTATATAGCAACTTGCAATCTTTAAAAAGATATTTATATGTTTTGATGAGACGACTTAAAAAAATAAGTATTTTACACAAATGAGCTGCAAATCTTCATCATTTATAAAACAAATGGCTTCAATCGGACGTAGCAAATAGGGCCATTCAGGCATGAGTAAAGAAATTCTTTCATTAAGGTACTTGCATACCGTGATGCCAGCTTGTAGAGTTTCAAAAGGCTCCACTGTTAAAATTTTCAATAGTTGTGTGTCTTCAGGAGAATCTTTTATAACAGAAGTCGTGGTAAGTGCTTCATCAATAAAAAAAACATTGGCAAGTTTATTTCGCGGTTTTAATAATCGAGCTCCCTGACATAAAGCTAGCCACCCTTGCTCAGTAGGAATATCTAAATTTTCTTGCCGCATTTCATCAGCATACAAGGCTTCTAATAATCGGAAAAAACTGGGCGCTGTTTTATTTTGCGTAGTGATATGTTGAAAAGACTCTAAAAGGCACACCTTTAAAATATTTAATCCGGGTCGAATTGTGTTAGAAGCGGAGTCATGTTCAAACAAAATAGCCGTATTGACACACATCCGATCCCATGCTAGGAAAAGAACTAAATTATGCATGGCGTGCGCAGTATTAAATGTTAAGTATTTTTCATAATAATCTAGTAGAGGTGAAATTAGCTCTTGTAAGTCAGAAGGGACGGCTCTTATTCTGATTTCTTTAATTTTTTCAACCAAAAATTGGGCGTCTATTTCTGGTATATTTTTTACATGCGTTAAACATTCTACAAATAATTGGTCATAAAGTCGGATGAGTACATCCACATCAAATTCTGTGTTTATAGTTGTGTTGATCGCATCAAAAAGTGGATGTTGCTCTTTTAACTCAAAAAAATTATCAAAAATAGAATCGAGTTTGAGTAATTGGAGGAGAGTCGGCCAGTAATAAATGAGCTGCACTTGATCTTTTTCAAATAAGAGATTCGCTTGCTGGCAGGCTTCCTCTATCACGCGTGGATAGTTTTCTTGGTTTTTTGAAACAAGAGTATCAAGTAAAGTATTATCAATAAAAGCTTTCATTATTTTTTGACCTATTTGCAAATTAAATGACTGAGTATAAGAAAAGTATTTTACAGAAGAAATACAAATTTACAATATTTTTATTGTTCAGTATTTGGATAACAATGGGCATTGAATTCTAACCATTGACTAATCGTTTTCATGGCTTGGGGAGTATTTGAAAGAACGTGATTACCACCCGGAACTTCCCAGTAATTGACTGCGGTATGCCCCGCTTTTTTTAAGGCATCAATCATATGATACCCTTCTTTGAGATTGATGCGAGGATCTTTGGTCCCTTGCACAATTAAAATAGGCAAGCTTTTTTTAATGCGCGTGACAGTTTTCAAAGGATCACGCGCATTGATCCAAGATTCGGGATTTTTTGGATCCATACCAAAGTCCTTGACAAACATGGATTTCATATCATCCGGACGATCTTGAATTTGTTGGTGTAAATCTAAAATAGCAGAAAAAGCAACAATCTTTGTGACACGATTTTGTATTTCAGGATAACGTGCTAATGTTTGAAACATTTCTAATCCTCCTCGGCTTGGACCTATCATAAAAGTACAATGGGGATCTAAATCAATATTCAATTCCCGTGCAAGATCCGGAATAAACTCAATAAGATTTTTCATATCATTCACATCTTTTCCTCCAAATTCATCCTTTCCTTCACTTACGCCTCCCCTTAACGTTGATGAAATCACTGTATATTCTCCAAAAGTAGCTAAATCTAATCCAGGATTCATTAGAGCAAATTGACGATTGCCCCACCGATAAAGAATAATCAAGGGGTGTGTTTCTGGATGTGGCGTATAACTTAAAAAACCTTTAATTTTTAGTCCATCACTAGGATAAATAAAAACTATAATACGTCGTTGGTGTTCTTGAATGGCTTTTTTAGCTGGCTCATGAGTTAAAGGACTTTCTAAAATTTCTTTTGTGATATCACGCCATTTTTCATTTGTTGAAAGCTGATAGAATTGAGAGATTTTTTGAGAAAAATCCGCAATTTCTTTATTTTCTTTAGCTAATGACTCCGCATGATTAGATTGACCAAAAAGAAAGTTCGGTAAAACTAACAAAAAATAAATGGCTATTTTCATGAAAACAAAGAATATTTTTTCCATTTTTATTAAACCTTTATTTCTTTATCTCTTTTTACATGAATAAACTTATCTATGTAATTTGTAAATCAAAACAAGTTTGGATAAAAACGGGAACGGATGATGAAACGCGTGCAGCTGCAATGAATTTAATTTTCGATAACTATTCTCTTAAATTTTTTCCCTTCGAAGAAATGAGTAAAGATGAGGAGTGTACTCTGAAGTTTTTACACTTTGACCAAATTCTGGCTAGGAAATTTTGAGAGTTGAGTAAGCACTTTCACTAATTGTTGAAAGTGCTTACGCAATAGAGTCTTCACAAAAAACGCTTAAACTGCATCCATTTGACAGCATTTTTTGTATTTTTTGCCGCTTCCACAAGGACAAACATCATTGCGCCCTATTCTTGGTCCTGCAGATGCAGATGAAGGTGACTCATCATCAGTTTCTGAATTACCTGAATTATCGGATGAGTGTTCAGCCACTTCTTCTTCCAATTCCTCTGCAAAATCTTCCATTGACTCTTCAGGTTGATCTGCAAAAAGATTCACTTCATTATTATTTTGCACTTCATTATTGAAAAGTGAGCGATTTGTTTCCATACGCAACCCTTGTTGCTGCATGATGTCTTGGAAGTTAGGTGGCATTGTTACCATAATTTCAAAACGGAACATCGCACGCGCAATTTCAATGCGTAAGTTTTTGCTCAACTCATCAAAAAGTTTGAAAGCTTCATGTTTGAATTCCATTAAAGGATCTCTTTGGCCTACAGCTCTTAACATCACATCCGAGCGCAAATGATCCATGTGCAATAAATGCTCTTGCCACATTTTGTCGCCTTTTCTTACCATGAGGTTTCTAATAGCGTTATGCGCAGGTTTTGGAGACTCACCTTGTTGCAGCAAGAAAGCCGGCACTTTAAGATTTTCACGTGCTAACTTATCTTTTAAAGTTTTTGAAATTTTATCAGCTGCAATTTTTTCAATATCCTCTGCATCTAAATGATCTTGATCAAACTCATTACGCTCAAATGTGACAGGGAAGAGATGTAGTAACCATTGACGGTAACCCTCAGGATCCCAGGCATGTTCATCCGCACGATTTTTTAGAAACTGATCCGTTCCGATTTGACAAACGCTTTCAATGACATCAATAGCTAAAGGCTCAATATCTTCTAAACGTAAAACATCATTACGGAAAGAGTAAATTTCTTTCCTCTGCTTATTCATCACATCATCATACTCAAGAGTATGTTTACGCATCATATAATTGCGCTGTTCGACTCTTTTTTGGGCCGTCTCAATTGATTTATTTAACATCCGTGCTGAAATCGGTTCACCTTCAGGTGGACGGTATTTTTGCAAAATACCAGTGATACGCGGAGAGGCAAATAAACGTAAAAGTGAATCTTCAAAGGAGATGTAAAATTGAGAAGTTCCGGGATCTCCTTGACGTGCACAACGTCCTCTAAGCTGACGGTCAGTTCGTCGAGATTGATGACGAGTCGTGCCCACTACATGCAATCCACCTAATTCTGCCACACCTGGCTCTAATTTAATATCCGTCCCACGACCTGCCATATTTGTGGCAATCGTAATGACGCCTTTTTTACCAGCTTGAGAAATGACTTCCGCTTCTTTGTCATTTTGCTTAGCATTCAAAACTGTGTGTTCTAAACCATTTTGCTTAAAAATACGCGATAACTTTTCTGAAACTTCTACAGATTCGGTCCCGATCAAAATAGGGCGCCCTTTGGCATGCTCTTCTCGCACAGCTTTTAAAATCGCATTATATTTTTCGCGTTCGGTCATGTAAATTTCGTCGTTACTATCCATACGTAAACAAGGACGATGCGAAGGAATCTCCAATACATCGATTTTATAAATTTCTTTAAGCTCTTGCGCTTCTGTGGTAGCAGTTCCTGTCATTCCTGCAAGCTTTTCATACATTCGGAAGAAGTTTTGCAATGTAATCGTCGCGTAAGTTTGCGTTTCTTTTTGAATTTCTAGACCTTCTTTTGCTTCGATTGCCTGATGTAGGCCATCAGAAAAGCGACGTCCAGGTTGCGCTCTGCCTGTATTTTCATCAATAATAACAATTTTGTTGTCATGTACGATGTAATCGACATCTTTTTCCATTAACAAGTGCGCACGTAGTAATTGTCGCAAGTTATGGGAACGCTCTTTACGTTTTGCATCTTCTTCGCGTACTTCTAACTTTTTCGCAACTTTAGTCTCGTCGTCTAACTCAGGATTTTCATCAATCTTAATGTACTCATCACTGATATCCATCATAATAAAATCTTCAGGATTGCCTACCCCACCTGTGTAAGACTGCCACCCGTTAATCCCGCGATCTGTTAACTCATATTCGTTACTTTTTTCATCCACAATCATGTAAAGCTCAGCAAGAGCCTGTTGGCGCTCTAACTTATTTTGATCGCCATGATAATACAGATCCCATTTGTCAATTGCTGCACGAATATCTGGATTTTCTTTGAGTTTTTTGAGGATCTTATTGTGAGGTGTTCCTTTACCCACTAACCATAATTTGCGGTAAGCTTCTTGCTCATTTTCTTCTTGTTTCTTGTCTCTTTTTCCTGAGGAATTAGCAGGCGGTTGTTCGATGACTTTTCTTGCATCACTTGCTAAACGATTACAAAAATCACGCTGATGACGCACTAATTCTGCCACGCCGGTTTTGAGTTCTTCGTACATTTGACGGCTATCAGGCACGGGTCCAGAAATAATCAAAGGTGTGCGCGCTTCATCGATTAAAATGGAATCCACTTCATCGATAATTGCAAAATAGTAGCCTCTTTGCACCTGTTCATTGGCACTCATCGCCGAGGAATTATCACGCAAATAGTCAAAACCAAATTCAGAGGATGTCCCATAAACAACATCAGAAAGATAAATGTCTTTACGCACGAATGGAGGGACATTATTCGTTAATACACCTGTGGTCAACCCTAACCAACGCAGTATAGTTCCTACCCACTCGCAGTCCCGTTGAGCAAGATAATCGTTGACTGTTACTAAATGCACAGGTTTACGATTTAATGCATTCAAGTAAAGAGGCATCACAGCTGTTAAAGTTTTTCCTTCCCCGGTTTGCATTTCTGAGATTGTTCCATAATGCATTGCAATCGCACCGGCAATTTGCACATCATAAGGCTCCATATTCCACTTTTGATTATACCCGGATACGTGAACATCTGTGCCATTTAATCGTCGGCAAGCTTCTTTTACTGTTGCATAAGCTTCTGGCAAAAGTGCATTGATGGATTCGCCTTTTTCCAAACGCTCGCGAAACTCTTGTGTTTTTGCTTGTATTTCGTCATCGCTTAAAGACTTAAGCTTGGCTTGGCAGCGATTCACTTCTTGAACGATTTTTTTGTATTTATTTAATAATCGATCGTGAGCATTACCAAAGATTTTTTTTAAAAAACTCAACATTTCTTCTTCTCTCTTTCTTGAAGTATCTGTAATAGAGGAGATTCAATCTTTAAAAAGATCAAAAAACTTAACATGTTTAATGTTAAATTTTAAGATATTAAAAGATTTCTTTCAAAAGAAATTATCGGGTGAAACTTAAAACGGATCAGTTAAACCTTCAGGATCATCTGTAAAAAATTTGTTAGCATAAAAAATAATATAAAAAAACTGGATTTAAACCCTCCAACCTAAAAATCAGACTCATCTAATGATTTGTCAAAAAGCAGCAAAAGCGCTATAATTACCTCAAAAACAGTAAGGAGTCTATATGGAAACTTCGAATCCCGCTTTAAGAGCCAGTACTTTTTCTGGTCTACGTACATCAAATTTATCTGATACCATGACGATGCGCGGCACAGCAAACAAAACCGTTATTTTACTGGTACTTGCCCTATTACCGGCAACTTATGTTTGGAAACTCTTTTTTGCATCGGGTCAAAATCCTGCGGCGGTACAAACTTGGATGTGGGTCGGCTTGATTGGTGGCTTAATCCTTTCATTTGCCACTATTTTTAAACCTGTATGGGCGCCCATTTCGGCTCCTCTTTATGCTGTCATGGAAGGCTTCTTCTTAGGTGGAATCTCTGCTCAATTTCAAACAGCCTATCCCGGTATTGTCCCTCAGGCTATCAGTTTAACACTTGCGACTTTATTAGTGATGTTAGCTGCTTACCAATCAGGTTGGATTCAACCAACAGAAAATTTCAAACTGGGCATTGTTGCAGCAACGGGTGGAATTATGATTGTCTATGTAGTCAGCATGATCTTAGGTTTTTTCGGCATTGCAGTGCCTTTTATTCAAGGGAGTGGACTATTCAGTATTGGGTTTAGCGCGTTTGTCTGCATTATTGCGGCTTTAAATTTGATCCTAGATTTTGATTTTATTCAACAGGGTTCAAGAAATGGTATTCCTAAATATATGGAATGGTATGGAGCGTTTGCTTTAATGGTGACTTTAGTTTGGCTCTATCTAGAAATTTTACGTTTGTTAGCTAAATTAAATGATCGCAAATAGTTTTTATAGATTTACAGGAAGTTGACTATCCTCTTCCTGTAAATCACTCTTCAGATTAAACCTTTCTTATGCAAGAAAAACGATTGCTGTCTAAATAGTGCCCTTGATGGCCTAATTTATCTGAAATTGTCAATAAGCGATTATATTTTGCGGTGCGATCAGAACGCGACAAAGAACCCGTTTTGATTTGACCCGCATTTGTTGCGACACTCAAGTCTGCGATAAAGCTATCTTCTGTTTCTCCTGAACGATGAGAAATAATGGTCGCAAATCCATTGGTTTGAGCAAGTCGAATTGTCTCCAAAGTTTCACTCAAGGTACCAATTTGATTCAATTTAATTAAAATAGCGTTAGCTGCCTTTAATTGAATGCCTTTATTTAAAAACCCAGGATTTGTCACAAAAATATCATCGCCTACAATTTGTACGCGTTCACCTAATTGTGCTGTTAAAAGTTGCCATCCACTCCAGTCACCTTCTGCTAATCCATCTTCAATGGAATCAATGGGATAACTTTTAGTTAATTGACTTAAATAGGCCACCTGATCTTCTACAGGACGTTCAATAAATTTTAAATTGCGATTTTTATTTTTCTTTTCATAGTAAAGATGTGTAGATTTATCATAAAATTCGGAAGCGGCGCAATCTAAAGCTAAAGTAATTTGTTCACCTGGACGATAACCCGCTTTTTCAATGGCTTGCATGATCAAATCTAAAGCCTCTTCATTCGAACTAAGATTGGGTGCAAATCCGCCTTCATCTCCAACAGCAGTCACATGGCCTGATTTTTTCAATAAGGATTTTAAAGTGTGAAAAATTTCTGCCCCCCATCTAACTGCTTCTGTGAAGTTTGGAGCGCCAACCGGACGAATCATAAATTCTTGAAAATCGAGCGAGTTATCGGCATGTGCTCCCCCGTTAATGATATTCATCATGGGGCACGGTAAAATATGCGCATTTGTTCCACCTATATAACGATACAGAGGAAGATTAGCATAGGAAGCGCCCGCGCGTGCTAAAGCTAAAGAAGCGCCCAAAATGGCATTTGCACCTAAACGGCTTTTATTAGGCGTGCCATCAGCTGCAATCATTAAATGGTCTAATCTTTCTTGATCGTAGACATGCTGGCCAATCAAAATGTCAGCTAAAGGGCCATTTACATTTTCAACTGCTTTTAAAACACCTTTTCCCTGATAGACTTTTGCATCGCCATCACGTAATTCTACTGCTTCATTTTCACCGGTAGAAGCGCCTGATGGAACAGAAGCTGTCACAGTGACATGTTGATCAGTAGTAAGTTCAACTTCAATGGTTGGATTGCCTCTTGAATCGAGTATTTCCCGAGCTTTAAGTGCGTGTACATAGGCCATATAGTAAATCCTCTTTTTTGAATTTACCATAAAATAGAATAACGTTTATCTACAAATACTATCGTATTATTTTTGAATTTACCATAAAATAGAATAACGTTTATCTACAAATACTATCGTATTATTGTAGATAAACGTTAGTTGCAGATTTAAAAGGCTTAGAAATTATTTCCTTGCACTTTTTATAGGAGATGCCTGTAAAATTATTTCAACTTCTTCAAAAAGCTCCAGAAGTTTAACTTCTCTTTGCTGAGACTCTACTTGATTATGAGGATAACGTAAGGGTACTTCAGTTTTGAGGGTAATTTTTCTCTGAAATACAAAACAGTGTTGGCTTAATTGTTTGAGCTTTGCACAATAATCCAAATATTCTCCTTTAGAAAGCGAGCAAATAATTTCATTATCTAAAGTAGTATCCTGGATAAAATTTTTTAAATAAGTTTCAATTAATTGTAATTGAAACTCATATAAAACATTAATATGAGATATTTCTATGTGAGATTTTCCTAATAATAAGTGATCATTTTCATTTCGCAATTTTAAAGCAAATTCTGCGATGTATTGGGGATCTACACCATAAAAAGCATCGCCAGCTTCTTTTACTGAATTATGTAATCCCCATCCACCAAATTCTACAAAAATATTCCTAATTAAGTCGATATAAGCAGAAACCGTTTGCTCATTTTTTAACAATAAATGAAAAAAAATTAAGGGAATTATTTTTTTTAAATCCTTCAATCTGTCATCAGATCTGCCAGGACCAAAGAAACTTAAAAAATATTCTAATTGTCCATTCTTATGCATTAAGTCTGTAACACCAGTTAAAACTTGTTCATTTTCAAATAAAGGTTTTAAAAATAAAGGTAATGTTAAGTTGTGATAAACTCCTTCACCATGCTGGTTTTCTCTGTGCAAATTTATAGTACCGTCCAGCAATTTTTTTGTTAAAAGTTTTCTTACTTTCGGAATATCCTCCGCATTTATAGCATCAGCAAATAGTTTATTTTCTCTTCTTTGTAAGTCTTTATTTAAAGATAAAGATTTTAAGCCAATCGCCGAATAATCTTGCAAATTATCAAAATATGTTTGGTCACCTATTCGGTGGTTTTCGAGAAACTTATTGACTACATTTGCGATAAAATAACCTGTATAATAACTTGTACAATAGGTTAAAGGTGCATAAGAGATAAGCGCTGACTGACTTGCTTGATAAGTTGCCACAATTAATTGTGCTGAAAAACAATTACTTTGAAATACATTGTGGAAACAATTTAGGGCTTTTGTAACCGAAGAACCACTTTCCTTTAATTGGGTTTCGCAACCAAATTTACGCACTTCTGTCATATTTAAAAATAAATTGTTTGGTGCTTCTATTGTTGGATCTGCACTGGATCTCAAATCTGTATTAAACATGGTTAACCTTTCCTTATTTTTTTAATTTATTAATGTTGATTAATATAAAACATAAAAACATAAAAATATTAAAATATACTAAATTATAATTAAAATAATATAGAAATTTATTAAAAAAAACTAGTAATAAATACGGTGTTACAAAAAAAATTAATAACGTAAACTTGATTATCTTTATTTATAAAAACAATGACACATAGGCCTCTTAAAAATGATGAATAAAAAAAATAAAAAGCAAATTTTAGTAGTAAGCGAAACGATGAAAAAAATCATCGGTAAAGGTGATCTTTCTGTGCATGAATCTCTATTATCACAAGATATCATCACTCATTGCCCAGAAAGCTGGCGAGAAATTCATTCTATTGAAGTAAAAGGACAACAACAAGTTCATCAAATGGACCAAGAATATACACATGCTTTTCATCCACTTAATGTCACTATAAATGAGCTCATTTCGTTTAATGAAAATAAAATTTTAGTGATGTGGACAAGTGAAAGATTCCATGCGAATCATTTCTATAATATAAAAGCGACTGAGCGAAAAGTGATTATGGGTGGCCAAAGCATTTATAGTTTCAATGAAGAACTAAAAATCAACGAGATTTGGCATTCATGGGATATGTTTGGTCTGTTGCGCCAAATCGATTGGCAACCTCCTATTAAAAATCCCCCCTGTTTTCCTCCTTCTTTATTGATAGATTTTTCCAATTTAAATTTGACTGCACGAGAAAAAGAGTGTTTAAACTTACAATTAAATGGAAAAACAGCAAAAGAGACAGCAAAACTACTATTTATTTCTCCTCGAACCGTGGAGTACCATTTTGAAAATATCAAAGATAAGCTGAACTGCAACAACAAAAAAGAAATTTTTGCAGTAGCTAAAATTTTAGAAAAAAAAGGATTCATTTAATAGATCTCTTTCACAACTCTTTACTTATAAAGGCAATCACATGATAAAAAAATTGAGCTCTGTACTTTTAACCGCCTTACATTTTCATGCGTTTTCAAGTGTCTCTTTAGAACAGTTGATTGATTTAGAGAAAACCGATTGTTTAGAACTGCTATTAAAAGCAAATGAGCAAGAAATCTGGAGCGTTTTTCTGGAAAAACAAGCAGAATTATCTTTTAAAGCAGATGTTCCATGGATTGAAGCAGCCGATTGGTGGAGAAATTCCCGCTCTATTTTAGAAATAGGAAGTGGAAATGGCGCGTATTTGCATCAATTAGCGCAAATCACTAAAACCAAGTCTTTCTTGGGAATTGAAAAAAATGAGGCGTTTGTTGTACTTGCTAACGAAAAATATGACAATGAGCAAATGGCTTTTCAAGTTGGTGATGCCGAAATTTTCGATAAAACTTTGAGTGGGACACAAGATTTAATTTTATTTCGCCATACTTTACAGCATTTGCAAAAGCCCTATACAGCTTTAGAGAATGCCTGGCATTATCTGGCGCCAAATGGATATGTTCTACTTATGGATGCTTGTGATAAAGCCACTTGCACCTCACATCCCGTCGATACATTTAATGCGACTCTTAATCTATTAGAAGAACGTAATAAGCAAATGCTAAATCTGAATCGAAAAATTTCTTTAGATCTTTTCAATAAAGTGACTACTTCGGAAGAACATTTTTATAATCTTTTTGAGGTAGTATTCAGCAATTTAGATACGTCCGGGCAAATTATATATCAAACTCCTTATTTCCTAGGAGAAGCAGAACGAAAACAGTTTTTTAATCATGCCCTACTTTTTTTAACTCTTATTCATCGTTTTTATAACATCCCTGTCGATTTAGGCAAGGCTTATGATGAATTAAAAGACTATACAAATGATGAAAATGCCTGGACAACAATAGGAATACATTTTCTTGTTTTAAAAAAAATTTGAAGTTTTTAATGTTTATCCACATATTTTTTAAAAATCTCCTTTACATGAATTATTTATTTTGTTATTTTTTTTTAAATTATTTATTATGGATGGTGTAATGTTTCGATTATCTCTTTTTACTATGAGTTTGATATTAAATTTTGGTGTTTTGTTATGTGAAGAGTATAATACTGAAAAAGTTTTTACAGAAATTTATGATAAATGTATTTGGGGGACAGATGCTGAAAACAAAGGGACATCAGGTTCAGGTTCAACGATCGAAAATAATCAAATTTACATGGATTTTCTTCAAAATTTTATCCAATATAACACTATTAAAAGTGTCGTAGATTTAGGTTGTGGAGATTGGATGTTTTCTCAAAAAATTAACTGGTATAATGCAAAATATCATGGAATCGATGTAGTAAAACCTGTTATAGAAAAAAATAAAAAGAAATTTTCATCTTCAAATATCATTTTTACACATGGAGGTATAGAAAAGTTAGAAAATATTTCTCCAGCCGATTTACTTCTTTGCAAAGATGTTCTTCAACATATACCAAATGAAGAAATTATTAAATTTTTAAAATATATCTCAAAATTCAAATATTGTTTAATTACAAATGACATTCATTATGGGGGAATTAATCAACCTGTTCCTGAGTCACCAAATAATTATCGGGGTATTGACCTTACCCAACCTCCTTTTAATGTTAAGGGAGTTAAAATACTTACCTATTTGTCTGGAGGACATCTCAAACAAATATTGCTAATTATAAATTTTTAACGTCTTACATGTTGTTCATTTACACTATTGACAAGTGATTGATAAGAATCGTAGCGAATGGGTGAAAGTTCGCCTGCTTCTACAGCCTGCAAAACTGCACAATCGCTTTCATGCGTGTGAGTACAATTTGGAAATTTACACTGTAATCCACAATGATGGATTTCAGTGAAATAACCTTCAATTTCATTAATTTTTAAGTCCCACACACCAAAACTTTTAATACCTGGGGTATCCACACACCAACCCCCAAAACTTAAGGGAATGAGACGTGTGGATGTCGTGGTATGCGAACCTTTTTTCGTTCTCTCAACCGTATCTCCTACACGTAAATCCAAACCGGTGACCATATTAATTAAAGAGGTTTTACCTACTCCCGATTGTCCAGAAAAAACAGAAGCCTTATCTGTCATGACTTTTTTTAGTTCTATTAAGCCTGTATCATCTAAAGCTGATAAGGCAATCACAGGAATGTCTAAAGTTTTATATGCTCTGACTAATTCCTCATAAATTTCGATTTCTTGAGCAACTGCCTCATTTTCCGTCTCTTCAAGTAGATCCATTTTATTGATGACAATTACAGGTTTCATATGACCTTTTTGCGTTGCAATAATATAGCGATCGATTAAAGAGGGTTTCAAAGGAGGATTCATAACAGACACAGTAATTAACACCTGATCAATATTAACGGCAATTAATTGCTCTTTACGACGCGACAAATTATCTGCACGTGATAAGATACTATGGCGCGGTTTGACTTGAGCAATAATGCCTTCAGTAGGCGAAATTTTTTCAAATAATACAAAGTCACCCACGGCAACAAGATTTTTAGCTTGCGTACGGTCTTTTTTTAATAAACCTTTAAGAACGCAGCTTACTGTTTCACCTTGGCAATCCACAATAATTCCTTGTGGTATAATAGATAAAACTCTTCCTTCTAGCCAATCTTGTTTACTCAATTTGGCTTCGCGGTCTTTATCTAAACTTTTTTGATATTTTTCCGCGTCAGTTTTTTTATATTTAGAGCGATCTTTAGAAACGGCAAGCTTTCTTTCTCTTTTGCCATCTTTACGACTGTCTTTAATGTACTCTTCTTCGAGCGGGCAGCCAATCCAACGGCGAGAATTTAAAGAAGGATCGTCATGTTTTTCAGTCATAAAAAATTCCTTTATTTTTTTAATAAGTATAATAAAATTCCACCCGCTACTGCAACGTTTAATGATTCCATTTGATCAGTCATAGTCAAAGTCACAGAAGTACAAAATTCTTTAATTGCTTGAGAAGGACCATGGGCTTCGTTTCCCATCACCAACGCTTTTTTTGTTTGCGTTGTAATTTCCCTGGGCTCACATCCCTGCAAATCTGCAACCAAAGGTAGCAAATGCTGCTCTGCAATTAGTTCTTTCAATTCTTTGATTGAACCTTGAAATAAAGGGATTTTAAAATGAGCTCCACGCGCCGCTCTTATAACTTTTTCATTAAAAAGATCACAGCTTCCTGGCAACACAAAAATCCCATCCCATCCAAATGCTAAAGCTGTTCTCATTAATGTTCCCATATTACCCGGGTCACTTATACCATCAAAAATGAGCAAATGCTGACAATTTTGCAAAGGTTTTAAAGAAGGCATTCGAACTTCAGTAATGACTCCTTCCGGAGTCACTAGTCCAGAAATTTTTCGCATGACAGCTTCGCTAACAATCCATGTCTCAGCACTAGAGTCTAAAAAGGAGGAGCAATTTTCAGCATAAATTAATTTTTTTACATAAGGAAGTACTTCTGAAATAGGTTTAGCTCCCGTAAAAACCAATGACTGTTCCGCATACCGATAAGAGCTGTCCACTCTTAACTTGGTTAAATGTTTGACTAAAGGATGTTGTAAACTTGTAATGGTGGGTTTCATGTCACTTGACTCCATAAAACCGAATGCATAAGTAGATGAGAAATAGCCTGTGGGTCATGTAAATCACGCTCAATTGCTATTTTTTCAGCTTCTTTTAAAAGTAAGCCTAAATTTTTGTTTGGCTTGATCCCTAAATTTTGCAAATAAGTAGCGTTAATGATGGGTTGATGAGCCTGAATATGCCTAATGTGTGGTTTTAAACGTCTAAATAAGCGATCCATTTTTTGAACAAATTCTACATGAGCAAAATCTGTCAAGCGAGCTTGGTAGACTTCTAACCCTAATTGATAATGAGTATGAGCTAACAAATGCGCCCAGTTCTGTAAACTTTCTTCTTCATTTTCAATTGCCACAAATAAACGATGACAATATTCCATTAACTTCAAATCGCAATTTGTAACTTTTAAGCGTCTACCTATATCGATCTTTTCTTCTAAGGATAATTCTGCAAATAGTTCAGCTAAATAGAGAATTGTTGGACAATTCTTTGGAAATTTAGCATAGATCGCCACAATTTGCTTCAAACGAGTAAGGTGCATCTCTTGAAGTTCAGGAAAAATTGTCTGTAAAATCGTCGCGCGTTGCATTTCAATAAGAGCTTGGTCAAACCGCGGATAAGTCACCATTTTATTAAATTCTTGCCAAACCCTCTCCATAGCAACAGCTGGAAATAATTTATCCGCATTGTTATAAATAGCTTCTTTAGTTTCTTGTGCAATGGGAAAGGCAAAACGCGCTGAAAAACGAAATGCCCTTAACATGCGTAGACGATCTTCAAAAAAACGTTGCTCTGGATCTCCAATTGTTCGAATAATCCCTAATTTCAGATCTTTTTCACCTTCCACAAAGTCATAAATTTTTTCTTCGATAGGGTCGTAAAACATGCCATTAATGGTAAAATCACGACGCAAGGCATCTTCTTTTGGATTAGATAATTCAATACCTGTGGGATGGCGTCCATCGACATAAGCTAAATCTTTGCGAAAAGTCGCGACTTCAAATTGATAGCCTTGAATGACGACAATCACGACTCCAAAATTTAATCCTACAGGTATGGTTTGAGAAAATAGATCCATCACTTCGACCGGCGAAGCGCTAGTTGCAATATCGATATCTTCAGAGGGGTTATTCATAAGATAATCGCGAACCCAGCCTCCAGCAAAATATGCTAGGTGACCCGCCTTAACCAACTTAGAGACTATCGCTTGAGCATGAACAAAAATAGACATGAATAAGCTTCGCAATGCGTGAATTTTAATCTAATTTAATGATAATATAAGAATTTAACATAACTCAAAGTTTATTGATAGCCGCTCATTAAATCCAATCAATAAATAAATGACTCCTATTTATTTAAATCATAATTTTAAAAAGCCATATAATGTCCAATAAAATCAGACTTTTAAGCGAACATACGATTAATAAAATAGCTGCGGGTGAGGTCATTGAAAATCCAGCTTCAGTGATTAAAGAATTAGTTGAAAACTCTTTGGATGCGGGAGCAACGTCCATTTGTATTGAAATTCAACAAGGTGGCCGTCAACTGATTCGCATTACAGATAATGGGTGTGGAATGTCAACAGAAGATGCGCTGTTATGTTTAGAAAGACATGCCACTTCAAAAATCACTGAGGTGGAAGATATTCAAGACATTTTCACAATGGGGTTTAGAGGTGAAGCTCTCCCCTCTATTGCAGCGATATCAAAACTTTCACTTTTAACTAATGCTAGCGATAATCAAACGGAGGGCGTTATTTTAAAAGTAGAAGCAGGAGAACACCTTTCCAAATCTCCCGCAACTCGCTCCAAAGGCACCACCATCGAGGTAAAAGAACTTTTTTTCAATGTACCGGTGCGCAGGAAATTTCAAAAATCTCCCACATATGATATTCAAGCCATATTCAAAACCACAAGCATGTTAGCTTTAAGTTATCCTGCGATTCATTTTCATCTGATTAGTGATCAAAAGTGTCTGATTAAAACACCTTTGGCTTCTAGCGATTCGTTTAGTGACCAACTGAATCACCGCATCGAAAATATTTTGGGCAAAGATTTTGTGAAAGAACTAGTACCTGTAAAATTTCAACAGGCTCCTTATGAAATCGAAGGGTTTTTAGGATTACCCTCTTTAAATAAACCCAATCGAGCGAATCAATATTTATTCATCAATCAACGGGCTGTGACTTCCGCAATGGTATCTGCTGCCGTCCGTGAAGGTTATGGACCGATGCTCCCTTCGCAACGCTATCCTGCTTTTGTATTGCATTTAAGGCTGCCGGGGACACTTCTGGATGTGAACGTTCATCCCCAAAAAAAAGAAGTACGTCTACGCCAAGAGCAGCAACTAAAAGAGCAATTAATCCATGCCGTCCAAGCAAGTTTACAGAGACGGGCACCCACCTATGTTTCGCCAAATCCAGTAAGTTTTGAAAATGACTATACACCTGCGTTTTTTTCCAAGCCAAAAGAAGCCGAGTATGTACATGAAACCAAATGGGAATATCAGCCAAATTTTAATACAAACATAGCAGAAGAAAATGTGCCTTCTTACGCCTCTTTTGCACAAGAATCGCACAGCAAGCAAGAAGAACCCTCTCTTCCAATTTTCGCTGTTAAAGAGCCAAATCCACAAGTGTTGTTTACTTTTAAGGGTTTTATGGTCGTGGATGCATTTAATCCAAAACTGGCTGCATTGGGATCTTATCAAGCGGATGGAATTTGTTTGTTATCTCAAAAAAATGCCTATGCACGTCTTTTTTACGAGCGCTTGATTACACAATCTACGCATCAATATGGGATTCAATCTTTATTAGTCCCTTTAACACTAAATTTTTCTGCTCTAGAAGCACAAATCATTAATGAACATCTCAATCAATTAAATTTAATTGGTTTTTCTATCCGCGAATTTGGAGATCATACTTTCTTGATTGAGGCTTATCCCGAATTTTTAGACGAAAAAGATTTGGTCGATTGCTTGCATCAAATTGTGCAAGACTTGTTAGAAATGCAAGAAACACGCAAACTGCAACAAATTCAAGAAAAACAATTTGCTTGGATCGCTTGCCAAGGGTCTTCAAAATCGAATAAACGCTTATCCATTTATGAAGCTCAACTTTTGATTGACGAACTTTTTAAAAGCGAAAGCCCTTTTCAATGTCCTCGAGGAAATGCCATTTTCACCTTCATCTCTTCCGAGGAACTAACAAAACTTTTTGAGAGATAGGCCTGTCTATGAATTTTGATTTTAGATTAAAAAAAGTTCAACATTTGCTTAAATCTTTTGCTTGTGATTGCCTCCTCATTGAAGATTCATTAAACCTCCTTTATCTGACAGGTTTAGAGCTATCTTTAGGTAAAATACTCATTACACAGCACGAGGCCTGGCTAATTGTAGATGGACGCTATTATGAAACCTGTCAAAAACAAACTTTATATAAAGTTCTCAGTTTAAAAGAATTTGATCAAACAATATGGTTAACAGCACAGGCGATTCGCTCGTTGGGATTTGATAGCCACAAAACTTCTTATGCAGCGTTTGAAAAACTATCCTTGTTAGCAAAAGACATAAACGTTGAGTTGTTTCCCCTCTTTTCTCCTTTAGAGCGCTTACGCTTGATTAAAGATGAAGATGAAATCGCTTGTTTACGTTTAGCAGCAAAACTCAATATTCAAGGTTGTCATCATGTGATTTCTTTGCTAAAAACGGGTATTTCTGAAGAAGAGCTAGCCTTTGAACTTGAGCTCTTTTGGAAAAAACAAGGAGCAAAAAAACTTTCTTTTGATCCGATCATTGCTTTTGGAGCTAATAGTTCCATGCCCCACTATCGGGCAGGTTCAACGCGCTTAGTCAAAAATACCCATATCTTGATAGATATTGGTGTGGTTTATCAACACTATCATTCGGACATGACTCGTGTCGTCTATTGGGGACAACCAGCAAAAGAAATGGCAATAATTTATAAAATTGTTGAAAAAGCTAAAGAAAAAGCCATGCAACTCTGTCGTCCTGGAACCTTAGTGGGTGAGCTAGATGTGGTAGCGCGCTCCTGGATAACTGAAAAAGGTTATGGTGAATATTTTACACATAGTTTAGGACATGGAGTAGGACTCGATATTCATGAAACCCCCATCATCCGATCACCAGGAGTTTTTAGCGACTTACCTTTAGAAGCAGGTATGGTGATTACAATCGAGCCAGGTATCTATCTACCTGGCGTGGGGGGCGTACGACTTGAAGATACTTTGTTGATTACAGAAAATGGTTACGAAAATTTGACTTTTTTTGATAATTCAGCTTCAAGGAAATAGCTATTCAACTTGAATTACATTTAGAACAGCACTTATTCCGCCATTTGCACTTGTTAAAGTGAAGACAAAGGCAGTACTATTGATTAACGATACTCTATCTCCCACATTAAGCGGGTAGATAACTGACATGCTACTAAAATTAAAATCATTCACAGTAGGTAATTCAGATAAAGGTATAGTAAATGGCCCTCCTACCAGTGGAGTCACAAGAATAGAGGCAGCCCCAGCATCATTAGTGCCTGATCGATATCCAAAATTTAATTCATAAGAGCCGGCCGTACCAATAGTAAAGCTGGAAGTAAGAGAATCATAGGTTACTGTTCCGACTGTATAATTTACAGTAGGGCTAGCGGATAAAGGTACTGTTACACCAGGGGCAACCATAATATTCGTCGTCGCTGTTCTAGCTGAGCCTGCGGCGCTATTCACAGTACCGGTAGGGCCGGTAGTTTTAGGACCATCTAGACCAGTAGCTCCGGCTGGGCCGGTCGGACCTGTAGTGCCAGTTGTACCGGTTGAACCTGTAGCGCCAGTTGCACCCGTGGCTCCGGTTGCACCCGTAAAGCTAAAACCTGTGGGGCCTATCGAACCTGTAGCGCCAGTTGCACCCGTGGCTCCGGTTGCTCCTATAGCTCCTGTTAAACCAGGATCACCTGTAGGACCGGTTACTCCTGTCGGTCCTGTTATGCCTGTCGATCCACTTGGCCCAGTATTACCTATTCCTATAGCACCAGTTGCTCCGATTGAGCCAGTTAATCCTGTGGCTCCTGTAGGACCTGTGGTTCCTGTAGGTCCCACTAAGCCTTGAGCACCAGAAGCACCAGTTGGCCCTGTAGCACCACGACTGCCTATCCGTCCTCTTGGACCTGTCTCTCCTGTATTTCCTTTATCTCCTCTGAGACCTCTTTTTATTCTTTCACATAGATGTTCGCGTGTTTCAAGATGACATTCTATTGGCTCAACAGCACAATTTTTTAAATTGTCACAATAAGCAGAGTTTTTTATCGCATTATTTCTTTTCTCCGCAAAAGCAGATTTAGGGTAAAAGAAATTGAGAGTGATTAGTAAAATAGAAAAAATAAAATATCGCATGTTTTGTTTTCCTTTAAAAAACCTAAGAAAGAGAAAAAATAACAAAGTGTAAAAATCCATTTTTAAAATATTAGGCCACTCTAACCACATTAAAAAAGGCAGCCACATTACCTTGTATAGCAATCAAAGTTAAATTAGTGGCAGCACTATTGATTAATTCTACTGTATCTCCAGCATTAAGCGGATAAATAAGTGCTATATTATTAAATTGACCGAAACCTGTAACAACTATCTGAGATAAAGGTATAGTGAATGGAACTCCTATCAATGGCGTCACAAGAACAGATACCCCACCTCTTCCGCCGCTCGTTCCTGATTGATATCCATAACTTAATTCATAAGAACCAGATACTCCGATAGTAAAACTAGAGTCAAGAGAATTATAAGTCACTGTTCCCACTGCATAATTTGCAGTTAAGGGAGTAGATAAGGGTATTGTTTCACCCGGAAGAATTATCAAATTCATACTTGTTCTAGACGATCCTGCACTTCCAAATGGTTCTCCTGTAGCACCAGTTGCGCCAGTAGCTCCTGTAGTTCCTGTAGCTCCCATAGCTCCAGTTGCACCAATAGCGCCTGTGGCTCCGGTGGGACCTATAGAGCCTGTCGCTCCTGAAGGCCCTGTTACTCCCGTAGCACCTGTCAAACTAATGCCCATGGAACCTGTTGGACCTATCGTGCCTGTGGCACCTGAAGGCCCCGTTACTCCTGTAGCACCTGTTAAACCGGTATCACCTGTAGATCCAGTCACTCCTATCACTCCTGTTGCACCAGACAATCCAGTTACTCCGGTAATACCTACTCCTGTTGCACCTGTTACACCAGTAATACCTGAAATTCCTATGAGACCGGTTATTCCTGTAGAGCCCAATCCCCCTTGCGCACCGATTGCTCCAGTTGCTCCTGTGGGTCCTGTAACACCTGTAGGCCCTCTTGGACCTGTTGAACCTATATGTCCTACGCTCCCTTTATCCCCTTTACACCCTCTAAGTTCCGTTCGCCCCCTTCTAAACATGTTTTTGCACTCTTCGCAAGAAGACCTCTCAAGCACATTAAAATCATTTTCTGATTTTTCTAAAGTAGAATAATTTTTTATTTCATCATCTAAGTCTTGTGAAAAAACTGAAAAAAAACTGAGATTAGTAAAGAATAGTAATGAAAGGCAGGAAACAAAAGAGCGCATATTTTTCTTTTCCTTAATCTTTTAGGTTAACGATACTTTTATTTGAAAAAATAGTTTAATTTGATACATCTATTGAACTTGAACCACATCAAAAAAAGCGCTTACAGTTACTCCAGGATTTGTACTAAACAAATTTAGATTTGCGAGAGTTAAAAGTTCTATTGTATCTCCACTTACAAGAGGAACAACAATGGATACACTATTAAACTCATTCGCGCTAAAGATACGTAGTCTAGATAAAGGAATTTCAGCAGCAACACCCAACAATGGTGTTCGTTGTACAGCGACAAATCCTGCTACACCTACCGGTATTCCATACCCATAAGTCAACTTATAGGAGCCGGTTGTTCCGATAGTAAAACTAGAACTCACCGCATTAAAGATCACAGTACCTGCTGTATAACTCGTAAAAGGGACTGTAGATAATGGAATGACAGTGTTGATAGGGACCATAACTGCGTTGGCGGCAGTTCTTGCTGATCCTACATTACCTAAAGTTCCAGTAAGACCGGTAGGGCTACTTCCTGTAGCGCCTGTTGGACCGGTTCCCCCCGTAGCGCCCGTTGGACCAGTTCCTCCTGTAGTAGTACCGGTTGCACCTGTAGAACCCGTTGCACCCGTTGCACCCGTTGCATTGGTAGAACCACTAGGACCAGTCTCACCCATATCACCCGTAGCACCCGTCGCGCCTGTCGCGCTTGAGCCAGTTTCACCTATAGGGCCAGTCAAGCCAATTGGGCCAGTAACCCCATTTGGTCCGATAGATCCCATATTTCCTGCAGTTCCTGTCACTCCAGGTCCTGTAGGACCCGTCAGACCATTCATGCCTGTCACTCCCGTAGGACCTGTAGCACCCGAAGCACCCGTTGCACCAGGAGCACCAGTTGTACCTGTGGGACCTGACGCACCCATTGCTCCCCTAGAACCCGTTGGACCTGTATTCCCTTTGGATCCGTGAGGTCCTCTAAAACATCGAGGTCCTCTTGGTTCCCTTTCACAAGTATTTTTGTAGGTGTCGTGGTCACATTCTATTGATCTATAAACATGAAATTTTGATTTTTCTAAATAAATAGCACCATTTACTTCTGTTGCATGAGTAAAGACACAATTAAAAATGATAATTCAACCACTATGGACTGAAGTCCATAGATTGCTTTAACGACTAAAAGTCGAGTTTCGACTGAAGTCGACTGAAAGATTTCGACTAAAAGTCGATTAAAAGACAGACTGAAAGTCTTCTTC
>Ga0105045_10000395_pt1 | contig 30616 bp, 28 predicted proteins | sample MAT02_FD_78089 | JGI IMG/M metagenome (GOLD analysis project Ga0105045, IMG submission 78089) | Freshwater microbial communities from Lake Fryxell liftoff mats and glacier meltwater in Antarctica - MAT-02 (megahit assembly) | ecosystem: Environmental > Aquatic > Freshwater > Ice > Liftoff... | reverse complement strand
GTACACCGTGTCGCTGGCCGCCGCAAGCACCCCCATGTCGGACATGTACTCTTCCTTGGTCGGGATGCGGCCCAATTTGGAGCAGATCGCGGCCAATTCGGCCGAACCCAGGTAGACGTTGGAGTTCTTGCCCAATCGATTCGGAAAATTGCGCGTCGAGGTGCTGAACACGGTGGCCCCTTCCTTGACCTGGGCCTGATTGCCCATGCACAGGCTGCAACCCGGCATTTCCATGCGCGCACCGGCGGATCCGAGCACGCCATAGTGGCCCTCGTCGCTCAGTTGTTTGGCATCCATCTTGGTCGGTGGTGCCATCCACAACTTGACCGGCAGGTCGCGCTTGTTTTCCAGCAATTTGGACGCCGCGCGGAAATGCCCGATATTGGTCATGCAGCTTCCGATGAACACTTCATCAATGGCGGCACCTGCCACCTCGCCAAGTGTCTTGACATCGTCCGGATCGTTCGGGCAAGCGACCACCGGTTCGTGCACGTCGGCCAGGTCGATTTCGATGACCGCCGCGTACTCAGCATTCGCATCCGCTTTCATCAGAACCGGATCGGCCAGCCAGGCCTGCATGGCCTTGATCCGTCGCTCAATCGTGCGCACATCCTTGTAGCCGCTGGCAATCATCCACTTGAGCATGGTGATGTTGCTGGTGATGTATTCGATGATCGGTGCTTTGTCCAGGTGCACAGTGCAACCTGCGGCCGAACGTTCGGCCGACGCATCGCTGAGCTCGAACGCCTGCTCCACCTTCAGATCGGGCAAACCCTCGATCTCGAGAATGCGACCGGAGAAGATGTTCTTCTTGCCCTGTTTGGCCACGGTCAGCAAACCGGCCCGAATCGCGTACAAAGGGATGGCATTGACCAGATCGCGCAAGGTCACACCCGGCTGCAGTTTGCCTTTGAAACGCACCAGAACGCTCTCGGGCATGTCCAGCGGCATGACGCCGGTTGCGGCACCGAAGGCGACCAGACCCGACCCAGCGGGGAAACTGATTCCAATCGGAAAACGGGTGTGGCTGTCACCGCCGGTTCCCACCGTGTCGGGCAGCAACATGCGGTTGAGCCAGCTGTGAATGATGCCGTCGCCAGGACGCAGGCTGATGCCGCCCCGATGGCTGATGAAGTCTGGCAACTCGTGGTGCATCTTGACGTCCACAGGCTTGGGGTATGCCGCAGTGTGGCAGAACGACTGCATCACCAGATCCGCGCTGAATCCCAGGCATGCCAGGTCCTTGAGTTCGTCGCGCGTCATGGGACCGGTGGTGTCCTGCGACCCGACCGAAGTCATGCGCGGCTCGCAGTAGGTGCCGGGGCGGACACCCTGCCCTTTTGGCAGTCCGACCGCACGACCAACCATTTTTTGCGCCAACGTGAAGCCAGCCATGCTGCTGGTCGGATTTTGCGGCAAACGGAAAAGGGTACTGGGCGGCAAGCGGAGCGCCTCGCGCGCCTTGGCGGTCAGACCCCGACCAATGATGAGCGGAATGCGCCCGCCCGCCCGCACCTCGTCGAACAGAACCTCACTCTTGAGCTTGAATTGCGCAATCACCTTGCCGCCCTTGAGCGCCTGGCCGTCGTAGGGACGCAATTCAACCACGTCGCCCATTTCCATTTGGCTGACATCGAGCTCAATTGGCAATGCACCCGAATCTTCCATCGTGTTGTAGAAGATCGGCGCGATCTTGGCGCCCAGGCACACACCGCCAAAACGCTTGTTGGGCACAGAGGGAATGTCCTCGCCGGTGAACCACAGCACCGAGTTGGTCGCAGACTTGCGGCTCGATCCGGTGCCAACGACATCGCCAACATAAGCCACCAGATTGCCGCGTGCGCGCAAGTCTTCGATGAACTTCACCGGACCGCGTTTGCCGTCCTGCTCCGGCGTCACACCCGGGCGCGCATTCTTGTGCATGGCCAATGCATGCAGCGGAATATCCGGGCGGCTCCAGGCATCGGGCGCGGGGGACAGGTCGTCGGTATTGATTTCGCCGGCGACCTTGAAAATGCTGACGGTGATGCTTTTCGGTACCTCGGGTCGGCTGGTGAACCACTCACCATCGGCCCAGCTTTGCAGCACAGCCTGAGCGTGCGCATTGCCCTTGTCGGCCTTTTCCCTGACGTCATGGAACTGGTCGAACATCAGGAGCGTCTTCTTCAGACCGTCGGCCGCCGCCTTTGCCACCACTGTGTCATCGAGCAGGTCGATCAGCGGACCGATGTTGTAGCCACCGAGCATCGTGCCCAACAGCTCGGTGGCCTTGTCGCGGCTGATCAAGGCGCAAATTTCACTGCCATGCGCGACCGCCGCCAGGTAACTGGCCTTGACCTTGGCTGCATCGTCAACGCCAGCCGGCACCCGATGGGTCAGCATTTCGACCAGTTCTGCGCCTGCACCCGGGGCATCGCCAGCAGGTGCCCTCTTGAGCGACTCCACCAATTCAGCGACCTGAACGGCCGACAGGGGCAACGGCGGTATCCCTAGCGCGGCGCGTTCCGCGACATGGGTGCGATAGGCTTGCAACATCAAATCTCTCCCTAATTCACACAATCGGCGACCCGGCCCCTAACGGTGGCCGTGCATTTCATTATTTTCTGACCACTGCGATCCCGGGCGTGTTGTCGTCCAGCACGCTGGGGGGCGGGTTCTTGCGCATGGCTTCGGCCACCAGCAACTGAACCGTGCTTTTGCACTCGTCAGCCAAGCGTCGGCCTTGTTTTTGATTCATCAACATGGACTTGTTCGCCAACTGCAGCCAGACGATGCCGGCCGCCTTGTCCTCCAGGCGCACTGCGCCGGTCGTGGTCAACTCCGGCGACAGGCGGTATTTCGCCTTGCCAATCGTCAAATTGAAGTGACCCGCCAGACCGGGCTCGGCGAGCAACACCACCGTTTGCCCCAACTCGCAAGGCAGCGTACCGAGCTGCACCTGCCCTGCCACTACCAGATGGTCCGGCGTCAGCAACAGGGTCTGCGCCGTGGCAGGAAGCGCGAGGAACAACGAGAGTGCAACGCCAAGACGTGTCTTCATGATCGAAATCCTCGCGACAAATAAAAGCCGCATTATGGCAACGATGGCGAAAAATGCCGCCGGGCGTCCTCTGGCAAGGGCTGGCCGGTTGCATGGGCGCGTTCAAGCAACTGCCAGAACAAGCGATAACTCGCGCGGTCATGCAAATGCCCCCGGTGATCGATCGGTGCCCAGTGCGCGGCCTGCGCCTTGCCAATGATGTCGGCCGCTTGGGCAATGTCCGCGCTGGACGGAGCAAAGGCAGACAGGATCGGGCGTATCTGGTCCGGGTGGATGCTCCACATGCGCGTGAAACCCATTTCACGGGCGGCGATACGCGCCGCCTTTTCGATCGCCGCCGGGTCGCGAAACTCGGTCACAACGCAGTGCGACGGTGTCTTGCCGTGGGCATGACACGCCGACGCAATCTCGAGTTTGGCGCGCACCACCAACGGATGGGAAAACTGCCCGTCGCCCGACAACCCCTCGGCCGCAATGGCACCGCCATGCGAAGACACGAAGTCCATCAGCCCGAAGCTGATCGACTGCACCCGGGGGTGGGCTGCAATATCGAAGGCGCGATGCACCGCAGCCGGAGACTCCAGCAACACATGCAAGGGCAATGGGCATCCTGTGGACTCTGGCATAGCACCGTCGATGGCCGCCACGGCGCGCTCGACATCGGCCACAGACTCCACCTTGGGAACCATCAGGTGACACAACCACGGACCTGCGCCACCAATGATGGTTGCAATGTCGTCCATGAACGACGGATGATCCACCGGATGCACCCGCACCGCAATCCGGGGACGCAAGGCACCAGGCGTTACAGCCGAGATCGCCTCCCGCACCAGCGCAACGACCAGCCCTGCGTGCGCACGCTCCCCGCCAACGGGCGCACCGTCCTCGCAATCGAGGGTCACGTCGAAGACGCAGGCACCGAACTCAACCGTCAGCGCACGCTGCAGGGCCAGGCTCTTGCGCATGCGGGCCGGCACCCCGCTGTAGTGGTCGCATACTGGCAACAGGCCCGTGCCGGCCTGGGCACCGAGCAGGACATCGCGCGGGTGCTGCACGGCTTACAGCAGATGGGCCACGCCGGCCTGTTCGTCCTGCAGTTCCTTGAGCGTCTTGTTGATGCACTCCTGGCTGAAGGCGTCGATCTCCAGGCCTTCGATCCATTGGTATTCCCCACCTTCGCAGGTCACGCCAAAGCCGAACATGGTGTCTTTCGGGATACCGTACTGGCCATCGGACGCGATGCCCATGGTCACCCACTTGCCCTTTGTGCCCAGCGCCCAATCGTGCATATGGTCGATTGCGGCATTGGCCGCAGACGCCGCCGAAGAAACTCCCCGCGCTGCGATGATCGCAGCGCCCCGCTTACCCACCGTGGGAAGGAAGGTGTTCGCATTCCAGTCCTGGTCGTTGATCATCTGCTTGACGCTCTCGCCCTGAATGGTGGCGAAGCGGTAATCGGCATACATCGTCGGCGAATGGTTGCCCCACACCACCAGTTTTTCGATGTCCGCAACCGCCTTGCCGGTCTTGGCCGCGATCTGGCTGAGTGCCCGGTTATGGTCCAGGCGGAGCATGGCGGTGAAGTTGCGCCGGGGCAGATCGGGCGCACTCTTCATCGCGATATAGGCATTGGTATTGGCCGGGTTGCCGACCACCAGCACCTTGACGTCGCGACTGGCCACCGCATTGAGCGCCTTGCCCTGCGCGGTAAATATCTGCGCATTGGCCGCCAGCAGGTCGGCGCGCTCCATGCCCGGTCCGCGCGGTCGGGCACCAACCAGCAAGGCGTAGTCAGTGTCCTTGAACGCCTGCATCGGGTCGCCGTGCGCCTCCATGCCGGCCAGCAACGGAAATGCGCAGTCGTCCAATTCCATCATCACACCCTTGAGGGCGTTTTGCGCTTTTTCGTCCGGGATTTCGAGCAACTGCAGGATCACCGGCTGGTCCGCGCCGAGCATGGCACCGCTGGCGATGCGAAACAGCAACGCGTATCCGATTTGACCGGCAGCACCGGTGACGGCAACACGAACAGGCTTTTTACTCATGACCAGGACTCCAGAAAAAGTGAAGACAAACAGAAAAAACGAACGACACCGGGACGATCCCGCAAGCCTGAAAACCATCCGAGTTTAACGTCCAGCATCAGCCTTCGTCAATTTGTCTTATGTCTTATATAAGATATGATTCACCAGCCCAACGACACCAGGAATCGACGCGGTTGTGAGCGCCCAATAGTATGCATGCCCCCCCTCCATCCAGCACTGCCGAGACGGTGCGCGAAAGCACCGAAGCGCCAGGATCGGGCCCGAGCACGCCGGCCTTCAGCCCGTTGTACCAGCAGATCAAGGCCTTGATACTCAGGAGCCTGCAGGCGGGCGAGTGGAAACCCGGCGAAGCCATACCGAGCGAATTCGAACTAGCCGCCCGTTTCCGCGTGAGCCAAGGCACGGTGCGCAAGGCGATCGACGCGCTGGCCGCCGACCACCTGCTGGTGCGCCGACAGGGCAAGGGCACGTTTGTCGCCACGCACGCTGAGCACCATGTGCAGTACCGCTTCCTCAAGCTGGTGCCCAATGTGGGCGACGCAACCCGCGAAGGGCCGGCACAACGGGAGATCATCGACTGTCGGCGCCTGCGAGCCTCTGCCGAGGTGGCGCGGGCCTTGTCCCTGCGCACCGCAGATGCGGTGTTGCAGGTGCGCAGGGTGCTATCGTTTGCAGGCGAACCAACCATCCTGGAATACATCTGGTTGCCGGGCGGCCCTTTCAAGGGCCTGACGGCGGAACGTCTGACCGCGTACGACGGTCCCATGTATGCGCTGTTCGAGACCGAATTCGGAGTCCGCATGGTGCGCGCGAGAGAGCAGATCCGGGCCGTCCTGCCCGATGCCGAACAGTGCGACCGCCTCAGGATCGCGCCCCAGACGCCCTTGCTGAGCGTGGAGCGGGTGGCGTTCACCTATGACGACAAGGCGGTGGAGATGCGTCGAGGCCTGTATCGAACCGACAAACACTATTACCGCAACGAACTTCAATGATGACAGGCACGCGTCTGGCACCTGGATCGAGAGACCCGGGGGCATTGACCCGAGCGAACAGCAATCCCGTCATGTTCGAATAGAATTTTCTCTGTAGCGCGACACTCGACCGACCTCCAGCCCACCAAAAAATCAAACCATGACCGAACTGGATTCCTCCACGCGTGCCAAGCGTCCCGAATTTCGTAATATCCATGCGCTAAGTGATCTTCCCAGCTACCGGATGCCGTTGGCAGCATGGGTCTCGATCCTGCACCGGATCAGCGGTGGTTTGATGTTCCTGCTGCTGCCGTTCATCATCTGGATGTTCGAACAGTCGGTATCGTCCGAGATCTCCTACGCGCGATTCACCAGCGCTTTTTCGCAAGGCACCGGCGTGATTCCGGGGTGGTTTCTGAAGCTCGTGGCGCTGGCTTTGATCTGGGCCTACCTGCATCACCTGATCGCTGGCTTGCGCCACCTGCGGATGGACATCAGCCATGCCGCCGTCAGCATGGAATCGGGCAGGCGCTCCGCCGCTTTCACGCTGATCGCAAGCGTCGGGTTGACCCTGATCCTGGGTGCCAAGTTGTTCGGAATCTATTGAGCACACAAACTTCAGCGCGCCTTGGCGCGTCGCACGGCAAGCTTGGGCACCAGAACCGCCCTTGCCAGACCTGACAAGAATAGAGGAACCCCTACCATGGCAGTCAATTTCGGAACACGCCGCATCGTTGTCGGTGCCCACTATGGCCTGCGCGACTGGTTAAGCCAGCGCGTGACGGCAGCATTGATGGCAATCTTCACCGCCATCGTGCTGTTTCAAGTGCTGTTCACGCAGGGCGAATTGGGCTACGAAGGATGGGCCGGCATCTTCGCCGCGCAGTGGATGAAGGTGTTGACCTTTGTCGTCATCATCGCCCTGCTCTACCACGTGTGGGTGGGCATGCGCGACATCTGGATGGATTACGTCAAGGCGGTGTCCATGCGATTGCTGCTGCAGGTTGTCTCGATCGCATGGCTGGTTGGCTGCGCCGGATGGGCCATTCAGGTCCTGTGGCGCCTGTGACCCGCACGCTGCGACATCACCTCAATTCGACTATTGCCAATGACCTATTCCATCTCCAAACGCAAGTTTGATGTCGTCATCGTCGGGGCCGGCGGCTCCGGCATGCGCGCTTCGCTGCAACTGGCCCGCGCCGGGCTGAACGTGGCCGTGCTGTCCAAGGTGTTTCCCACCCGTTCCCATACGGTGGCAGCGCAAGGGGGCATTGGCGCCTCGCTCGGCAACATGAACGAAGATAACTGGCACTACCATTTCTACGACACGGTCAAGGGGTCCGACTGGCTGGGCGACCAGGACGCGATCGAGTTCATGTGCCGCGAGGCACCCAAGGTCGTATACGACCTGGAGCACATGGGCATGCCGTTTGACCGCAATCCGGACGGCACCATTTACCAGCGCCCCTTTGGCGGCCACACCGCCAACTACGGCGAGAAGGCAGTAGAGCGCGCCTGCGCCGCAGCCGACCGCACCGGCCACGCCATGCTGCACACGTTGTACCAGCAAAACGTCAAGGCCCGCACCGCATTTTTCGTCGAATGGATGGCACTGGACTTGATCCGCGACGCCGATGGCGATGTGGTGGGGGTCACCGCGCTGGAGATGGAAACCGGCGACCTGCATATCCTCGAGGCCAAAACCACGATGCTGGCTACCGGCGGTGCCGGGCGCATCTTCGCCGCATCGACCAACGCCTTCATCAACACCGGCGACGGCCTGGGCATGGCGGCACGGGCCGGCCTGGCGCTGGAAGACATGGAGTTCTGGCAATTTCACCCCACCGGCGTAGCCGGAGCCGGCGTGTTGCTGACCGAAGGTTGCCGCGGCGAGGGTGCAATCCTGGTCAACAGCAATGGCGAACGCTTCATGGAGCGGTATGCGCCAACCCTCAAAGACCTGGCACCGCGCGACTTCGTCTCGCGCTGCATGGACCAGGAGATCAAGGAAGGGCGCGGCTGCGGTCCGAACAAGGATTACGTGATGCTCAAGCTCGACCATCTGGGAGCGGACACCATCATGAAGCGGCTGCCATCGGTGCATGAGATTGGAGTCAACTTCGCCAACGTCGACGTGACCCGCGAACCGATCCCGGTAGTGCCAACCATCCACTACCAGATGGGCGGCATTCCAACCAACATTCACGGCCAGGTCGTGATGCAGAAGGACGGCAATGACAACACGCCGGTCAACGGGCTGTACGCGGTGGGCGAATGCTCTTGCGTCAGCGTCCACGGTGCCAATCGTCTGGGCACCAACTCGCTGCTCGACCTGCTGGTGTTTGGACGCGCAGCTGGCAACCACATCGTCGATTTCAACAACAAAAATCAGACCCACAAACCTTTGCCCGCTGATGCTGCCGATCGCACGCTGGCGCGTCTGGCGCGCCTGGACGACACCCAGGGTGGCGAATACGCGCAAGACGTGGCCAATGACATCCGCAATACCATGCAAACCCACGCCAGCGTGTTCCGCACGCAGGCCAAGCTCGACCAGGGCGTGACTGCGGTTGCCACACTGCGCCAACGGGTGCAGGCGATCAACCTGAAAGACAAATCCAAGGTATTCAACACGGCCCGCATCGAGGCGCTCGAAGTGGAGAATCTGATCGAGGCCGCCGAGGCGACCATCGTCTCGGCAGCGGCGCGGCGCGAGAGCCGTGGGGCGCACACGGTGGACGACTATGGCGACACACCAGAGCATCCGAACGGACGCAACGACGCCCAGTGGATGAAGCATACGCTGTGGTACAGCGACGGCAACCGACTCAGCTACAAGGCGGTCCAACTGAAGCCGCTGACAGTGGATTCCGTGCCGCCAAAAGTGCGCAGCTTCTGACGCCGGCATTGCACCCGACCCCAGGCCCAGAGGCGCAGGCAAAGCCTTCGCCCATCGATTCGACCGGAGTTTGACATGGAAAAACGTACCTTTAAAATCTACCGCTACGATCCGGACAAGGACGCAAAACCGTACATGCAGACGATCGAGGTGGAACTCGATGGCGACGAGCGCATGCTGCTGGATGTCTTGATGAAACTCAAGGCGGTTGACCCCAGCATCTCTTTCCGTCGCTCCTGCCGCGAAGGTGTGTGTGGCTCGGATGCGATGAACATCAATGGCAAGAACGGCCTGGCCTGCCTGACCAACATGCGCACGTTGTCGGGCACGATCACGCTCAAGCCGCTACCAGGACTGCCGGTGATCCGCGACCTGATCGTGGACATGACCCAGTTCTTCAAGCAATACAACTCGATCAAGCCCTACCTGATCAACGACAACGTGCCGCCCGAGAAAGAGCGCCTGCAAAGCCCGCAAGAGCGCGACGAGCTCAACGGTCTGTACGAGTGCATTCTGTGCGCGAGTTGCTCCACCGCCTGCCCGAGCTTCTGGTGGAACCCAGACAAGTTCGTCGGTCCGGCCGGCCTGCTGCAGGCCTATCGCTTCATCGCCGACAGCCGCGATGAGGCCACCGGCGAGCGACTGGACAATCTGGAGGATCCCTACCGGTTGTTCCGTTGCCACACCATCATGAATTGCGTCGACGTCTGCCCCAAGGGATTGAACCCGACCAAGGCGATCGGCAAAATCAAGGAAATGATGGTCTACCGGACCGTCTGATCGCGAAAGCATTCGATGGTGGCATCGCGCGCGCCGCACACATTGGTCGATGAGCGGTCGCTGAGCAAATTGCGCTGGCGCTGCCGACGGGGGATGCTGGAAAATGATCTGATTCTGGAGCGCTTTTTTGCGCGACACGCAGGCACCCTGACAGAAGGCCAGGCCAATGCCCTGAGCGCCTTGATGGACCTGAGTGACAATGATTTGCTCGATCTCCATCTGGGTCGACGTACATTGACACAGATTGACGAGGCCCTGGATCGCGACGATGTGATCGAAGTCCTGGGCTTGCTGAGAGCTAAACACTGAAAGGGCATGCAATGAAACTCTCCGACAACAAAGCCACGCTGTCGTTCAGCAACGGTTCTCCCAACATCGACTTCCCGGTGTACACGGGTACCGTCGGTCCGGACGTGGTCGATATTCGAAAGCTGTACGGTCAAACCGGCATGTTTACCTACGACCCGGGCTTCATGTCCACTGCAGCCTGCGAATCGGCAATCACCTACATCGATGGCGACAAGGGCGAACTGCTGTACCGAGGCTACCCGATCGAACAGCTGGCCACCCACTGTGATTTCATGGAAACCTGCTACCTGCTGTTGTACGGGAACCTGCCGACGCTAGCGGCCAAGACAGAGTTCAACGACCTGGTGACCCGCCACACGATGGTGCATGAGCAAATGCATTTCTTCGTGCGGGGATTTCGCCGCGATGCGCATCCAATGGCCATCCTGACGGGTTTGGTCGGCGCGATGTCGGCCTTCTACCACGACAGCACCGACATCCACAATCCGGAGCACCGCAAGATTTCGGCCATCCGGCTGATCGCCAAAATGCCGACGCTGGTGGCAATGGCCTACAAATACAACGCAGGTCAACCCTACATTTACCCGCGCAACAGCCTGAGCTATGCTGGAAATCTGTTGCACATGATGTTTGCCAACCCGTGCGAGGACTATGCCGTCAATCCGGTGATCGAAAAAGCCTTGGATCGCATTTTCATCCTGCATGCCGACCATGAGCAAAATGCATCCACCTCGACCGTGCGACTGTGCGGCAGCTCGGGCACCAACCCCTTTGCGGCCATCGCCGCGGGCGTGGCGTGCCTGTGGGGCCCGGCGCATGGCGGGGCCAATGAGGCAGCCCTCAAGATGCTCGAGGAGATACAGGCCATGGGTGGCGTCGAGAAGATCGGTAACTTCATTAAACAGGTCAAGGACAAGAGCTCGGGCGTCAAGCTGATGGGGTTCGGCCATCGGGTCTACAAAAACTACGACCCGCGTGCCAAGCTGATGCAGGAATCCTGCAAGGAAGTGCTCAGTGCCCTGGGTCTGGAAAATGACCCCCTGTTCAAGCTGGCGATGGCGTTGGAAAAGATCGCGCTGGAAGACGATTATTTCGTGCAGCGCAAGCTCTACCCCAATGTTGACTTCTACTCTGGCATCGTGCAAAGGGCCATCGGCATTCCGACCTCGATGTTCACCGCCATTTTCGCGCTGGCACGTACCGTGGGCTGGATTGCGCAGCTCGACGAGATGATCGGCGACCCCGACTACAAGATCGGGCGGCCGCGCCAGCTCTACACCGGTGCCACGCAACGCGACGTGATGCCAGTGGGCAAGCGGTGATCGGAAAAAGCTGTTTCGTTCTTTTCGGAAGGTGAACCCATGCCGCGCACGCTCTACGACAAAATCTGGGACGACCATGTTGTCCACACCGAAGAGGACGGCACTACGATCCTCTACATCGACCGCCACCTGGTCCATGAGGTGACCAGTCCGCAAGCGTTCGAAGGACTGCGCGAAGCGGGGCGCAAGGTCTGGCGCGTCAGTTCGATCGTTGCCACTGCTGATCACAACACGCCCACCACCGGGTGGGAACTGGGCTATGACGGCATCTCCGACCCGGTCAGCCGCGAACAGATCGTGACGCTGGACGACAACATCCGGCAATACGGAGCGGCTGCGTATTTTCCTTTCCTGTCCAAGCGACAAGGCATCGTCCACGTCATCGGACCGGAGAACGGCGCTACGTTGCCCGGCATGACGGTCGTTTGCGGCGATTCCCATACCTCCACCCATGGAGCCTTTGGCGCGCTGGCGCAGGGCATTGGCACCAGCGAGGTCGAGCATGTGATGGCGACCCAGACACTTTTGACCAAAAAGGCCAAGAACATGCTGGTGCGGGTCGAGGGCGTGCTGCCCGCTGGCTGCGTGGCCAAGGACATCGTGCTGTCCATCATTGGGCGCATCGGCACAGCCGGTGGCACCGGTTACACCATTGAATTTGCAGGCTCTGCCATCCGCGCGCTGAGCATGGAAGGTCGCATGACCGTGTGCAACATGGCAATCGAGGCCGGCGCACGCGCCGGACTGGTCGCGGTCGATCAAAAGACGCTCGATTACGTCAAAGGGCGGCCGATGTCACCCAGCGGCGTCGAATGGGACCAGGCGGTCGCCTATTGGCGCACCCTGCACTCCGATGCCGACGCACACTTCGACACCGTGGTCGAACTCGATGCCAGCGCCATGGTTCCGCAAGTGACCTGGGGAACCTCACCGGAAATGGTGCTGGGGGTGGATGCTCGGGTGCCCGACCCCGACAAGGAAAAGGACGCCAACAAGCGCGCGGCGATCGAGCGCGCGTTGATCTACATGGGTCTGGAGCCCGGCAAACCCTTGAACGACATTTATGTCGACAAGGTGTTCATCGGTTCGTGCACCAACAGCCGGATCGAGGACATGCGCGAAGCCGCTGCGATCGTTAAAAAGATGGGCAAGAAGGTTGCCAAGAACGTCAAGCAGGCTTTGGTTGTTCCCGGCTCCGGGCTGGTCAAGCAACAGGCAGAACGTGAAGGCCTGCACGAAATCTTCAAAGCGGCAGGCTTCGAATGGCGTGAACCAGGCTGTTCGATGTGCCTGGCCATGAATGCAGATCGGCTCGAGCCGGGCGAGCGTTGCGCCTCCACCAGCAACCGCAACTTCGAAGGCCGTCAGGGCGCTGGCGGCCGGACCCATCTGGTCAGTCCGGCCATGGCGGCAGCCGCCGCCGTGCAGGGGCACTTTGTCGACGTCCGCGGTTTTATCTGAACCCTCGGACCGCAAGATCGAAGACGCAGCAAGGAAACAGCCATGCAGAAATTTACCGTGCACCGGGGCCTGGTCGCGCCGATGGACCGCGAGAACGTCGACACCGATGCCATCATTCCCAAGCAATTCCTCAAGTCGATTCGCAAGACCGGCTTTGGCGTCAATCTGTTTGACGCCTGGCGTTTCCTGGATGCCGGTTACCCAGGGCAAGACCCGACCACTCGCAAGCCCAATCCGGACTTCATATTGAACCAGCCGCGGTACGCGGGTGCCTCGGTGCTGCTCGCACGCAAGAACTTTGGCTGCGGATCATCGCGCGAACATGCGCCCTGGGCGCTCGATCAGTACGGTTTCCGTGCCATCCTGGCACCGAGCTACGCCGACATCTTCTTCAACAACTGCTTCAAGAACGGCTTGTTGCCGATCGTGCTCCCCGAATCCCGGATCGCGCAGCTATTCGACGAAGTCGCCGCGACGCCGCAATACAGCCTGACGATCGATCTGGAACGACAGAAAGTCATCAAACCCCAGGGCGAAGAAATCGATTTCGAGGTGCAGCCGTTCCGACGCTTTTGCCTGCTTAATGGTTTCGACGATATCGGATTGACACTGCGCCACGCCGACAAGATCAAGCTATTCGAAGCGCAGCGGTTGGCGGCAAAACCCTGGCTGGCCAAGGCGCTGGTCAGCCAGGAACCCGCATGATCCGGTATCACCCGATATTCCGGTTCTCCCGACTCGCCCCGCGCCTCATTTCCTCTCTATCACCATGAAAATCGCAGTCCTGCCGGGTGACGGTATCGGCATTGAAATTGTCGCCGAAGCGGTCAAGGTACTTCATGCCCTTGAACTGAGCTTTGAGACTGAGACAGCGCTGGTTGGCGGCGCAGCCTATGAAGCACAGGGTCATCCCCTGCCGGAATCGACGCTGCGCCTGGCCAAAGCGGCAGACGCCATCCTGTTCGGGGCTGTCGGCGACTGGAAATACGACACGCTGGAACGGGCCTTGCGCCCGGAGCAAGCGATTTTGGGCCTGCGCCGCGAGCTCGGACTGTTCGCCAACCTGCGCCCGGCGATCTGCCATGCACCTCTGGTCGATGCCTCCAGTCTTAAACCAGACCTGATCGCGGGACTCGACCTGCTGATCATCCGCGAGTTGACCGGCGATATCTATTTCGGCCAGCCCCGAGGTCGACGCATAGCGACCGACGGGCATTTCCCGGGCAGCGAAGAAGCCTTCGACACCATGCGTTACTCCCGACCCGAAATCGAGCGTATCGCGCATGTAGCTTTCCAGGCTGCGCGCAAACGCGGCAAGAAGGTCACCAGCGTCGACAAAGCCAATGTGCTGGAAACCTTCCAGTTCTGGAAGGATGTGGTCACCGATGTGGGAACCCAGTACCCGGATGTCACGCTCGATCACATGTATGTCGACAACGCGGCCATGCAATTGGTGCGCGCGCCCAAGAAATTCGACGTGGTGGTCACCGGCAACATGTTCGGCGACATCCTGAGCGACGAAGCCGCGATGCTGACCGGCTCCATCGGCATGTTGCCCTCGGCCAGCCTGAATGCCAGCAACCAGGGTTTGTATGAGCCTAGCCACGGCAGCGCACCCGACATCGCAGGTCTTGGCATTGCCAACCCGCTGGCAACCATCATGAGCGCGGCCATGATGCTGCGTTTCAGCCTGAACCAGACCGAAGCGGCAGATCGGATCGAGGCGGCGGTCGGCAAAGTCCTGACGCTGGGGCTGCGCACGGCCGACATCCACAGTCCAGGAACCACCCGGGTCAACACCTGTGAAATGGGCGACGCGGTGGTGCAGGCCTTGCGTGGCGGCACCGCCCCTACAATCGCGGCATGATTTTGATGGTAAACGTCAACGCAAACGCCTACCCAAGTTCGCTTGGCGCCTGCCGGGTCTTGCCCGCATGCGGCATGACCAACAAGACGACGACCATCAAAGGCTGAAGCAGCACGGTTCGTCGCGCCCTCCCCGGCCAGACGAGCCGGGCAGCTGAAAACCCTGGCAGTTTCAGTTCGATACGAGGTAACACCGTGAGTAACGCGCGCAAAGTAACGGGTCTGGTCGGTTGGCGAGGCATGGTTGGCTCCGTGCTGATGGACCGCATGCAGGCCGAAGGCGACTTCGACCACATCGAACCGATATTTTTTTCCACGTCCAATGCCGGTGGCAATGCACCGGCATTGGCACGTTCGGGTGAAAAACTGCAGGACGCCATGGATATTGCGGCGCTCAAGCGCTGCGACATCATCATCACTGCTCAGGGCGGCGACTACACCAGCGCCGTATTCGGCAGGCTGCGCAGTGCCGGCTGGAAGGGCCACTGGATTGACGCTGCATCGAGCCTGCGCATGCAGGAAGACGCAGTGATCATCCTGGACCCGGTCAACCTGCCAGTGATCCAGCGTGCGCTCGCCAAGGGCGGCAGCAACTGGATTGGCGGCAACTGCACCGTCAGCTGCATGTTGATGGGCGTCGGAGCACTCTTCAAGGAGGGCCTGGTGGAGTGGATGACATCCATGACGTACCAGGCTGCCTCTGGCGGAGGTGCCCAGCACATGCGCGAATTGCTCAACCAATTCGGCACGCTGCACAACGAGGTGCGCGACTTGCTGGGCGACCCTCAATCGGCCATCCTGGAAATCGACCGCAAAATCCTCGCTCGCCAACAGTCGCTGTCGGCAGACGAGACGAGCCACTTCGGCGTACCCCTGGGCGGCAGCCTGATACCCTGGATCGACAAGGATCTGGGCGAAGGCATCAGCCGCGAGGAATGGAAAGCGGGTGCCGAGAGCAACAAGATACTGGGCCTGGGCCCGGCGTTCGGCTCACCGGCGATTCCCGTGGATGGCTTTTGCGTGCGCGTTGGTGCCATGCGTTGTCACAGCCAGGCACTGACCTTCAAACTGAAGAAGGACGTGCCCAGCGCCGATATCGAAGCCATGATTGCCGCGGACAACGCGTGGGTCCGTGTGGTCCCCAATGACCGGGAGTCCACGATGGCCCAGCTGACACCGGTGGCCGTGACGGGCACGCTCGATATTCCGGTCGGTCGCATCCGCAAGCTGGCAATGGGTCCGGAATATGTCGGCGCGTTCACGATTGGCGACCAGTTGCTGTGGGGTGCCGCCGAACCGTTGCGGCGCATGTTGCGCATTTTGTTGGATCACTGACATTAGAGCCACCGAAAAACCGGCTCGAATCCGATTACCATCGCATAGTCGTTGCGGCAAGGCAACATCTGACTACCGCTTCTGGTGGGAATGTCAGCGCCAAAAGATTTGAGGACTTATCTCACCTTGTCATGCTAAGACATTGATGTTAAGGTCCTTTTTCAGGTTAGAGTGTCGCGGCACTTCCATGCGCCACGCGTGCGTGTTGTGATGTGCCCGAGCATCGGAGGCTACTAAATTGATCCCAAAGTCACATGGCTGGCGCAAGACCGCTGTTGCATCGTTGGTCATTGCGCTATTTGGTCTGCCTGCGTCATCGGCCTACGCCCTGGCACTGGGGCGCATCACCGTCCAATCGGCTCTGGGAGAACCCTTGCGAGCCGAGATCGATATTCCGGAGATCAACGCGGAAGAGGCCGCCTCGCTCAAACCGACACTTGCGCGGCCCGAGGTTTTTCGCTCGGCCGGCCTGGAATTCAACCCGGCCTTGACCGGCCTGCAGTTGTCTCTGCAAAGACGAGCTGACGGCCGATCCTATATCCGCCTGACCAGCGACCGGGCAATCGCCGAGCCGTTTATCGACTTGATTGTGGAAGCAAGCTGGTCCAGCGGCCGGATCGTGCGTGACTACACCATCCTGCTGGACCCACCCATCTTGCGTGCGCGGGCACCCGTGCAGGCGCAAGCGCCTCAGGTCGTTGCGACACCCGTCGCACCGGCGGCCCAGATCACCGCCACCCCCACGCCGGTCAACCCACCGTTGTCGGTGGCGACGACAACTCAGCGGCCAGCAGCGACGGCGGCAGCCACGCCGGCGGCCAGCAGCCGCCCCAACCAGATCACGGTGCAACGCGGCGATACCGCCAGCCAGATCGCACGCGAACTCAAACCGGCGCAGATTTCGCTCGATCAGATGCTGGTGGCGCTATTGCGCGCCAATGCCGACGCCTTCATCAACGGCAATCTCAACCTGCTCAAGGCCGGAGCCGTGCTGACCGTTCCGACCAACGACCAGATGGCTGCGGTATCCGATGCCGAGGCGTCACGCACGGTCATCGCCCAAAGTCGGGATTTCAATGCGTTCCGCAACAAGTTGGCCAGCAACGCACCGCAACAGCAGGTGACTGCCGCCGACCGCAGCGCCTCAGGTACCGTGCAGGCCAAGGTGGAGGACATGGGAACGGCTGCCGCTGCTCCAGACAAACTCACGCTGTCCAAAGGCGGTGCCGACGCAAAGGCAGCCGAAGAGCAGATTGCCCAGGCCAAAGCAGCGCAGGACGCGGCGCAACGCGCGGCCGAACTGGCCAGGAATGTCAAGGATCTGAGCGCGCTCGGAGCCGCCTCGGCCCCCGCGGGCTCTAACGCGCCGGTGCCTGCAGCCCCACCCACTGCAACGGCAGCAGCCCCCGCATCTCCCGTCACCATCGCAGCGACAGCTCCTGCAGCGTTGCCTGCACCGCAGACTGCGCCAGAGACTCCCGCACCTGCTCCGGTCGCGGCACCGGCCCCGACTCCTGCGCCCACTCCCGCACCGGCATTGCCCCAACCGGTGGAAGAGCCTGGTTTGCTCGACCGGCTGATGGAAAACCCACTGACACTGCTCGGCGGCGGGCTGCTGATCGCCCTGCTGGCCGGACTGGGGGTCTATCGGGCACGCAAGCGGCGGGAAGCGGCAGAAGTGGACAGCGCATTCCTGGAAAGCCGACTGCAACCCGATTCCTTCTTCGGCGCCAGCGGCGGCCAACGCGTCGACACCAACGACGGCGCTGTCACCGGCTCATCCATGGTGTATTCACCCAGCCAGCTGGACGCGGCCGACGACGTCGATCCGATCGCTGAGGCCGACGTTTACCTGGCATATGGTCGCGACCTGCAGGCCGAGGAAATACTCAAGGAGGCACTGCGCAGCCATCCTGGCCGTATCGCGGTGCACCAGAAGCTACTGGAGATTTACGCCAAACGCCGCGACACGCAAGCGTTTGAAACCATGGCCAAGGAAGCGTTCCGGCTCGTGGGTGCCGAAAGCGCTGAATGGGCGCGCATCTGCGAACAAGGCCTGGGCATTGACCCGACCAATGCGCTGTACCAGCCGGGCAGCGAACCACCCAACGTGTCCGACAAGACCATCGTTACCCGGACCATTCCCGGCATGGCTGCAGCAGCGATGGCCACCCAGAAGGTTGACCTGTCCACATCCGGCGATGCGCCGGTTTCAGCGCCGATGGACCTGGACCTCGATCTGGATTTTTCGCTGGACGACGAACCCGCCAGCGCAATTGTCGAGGCGCAGCCGAGCCAACTCGAACCCACCATGGCCATTCGTCCGCCCGATTCGCAACCGGCGACGTTGGATGTTGATTTCAGCGATTCCATCGACGCCATGCATATCGCGACGCTTGCGGGCATGGTCACCCGAGCGGACGATGTTGCCCTGCCCGAACTCGACCGTGCCGAAGATACGGTGGCGCTGGGTGCCGTGCAGCAGGACGACTTCCGTCAACAAGCTGCGGTTAGCTTTGGCTCGACCAGCCCTGCGCCGCTGACAGACTACGAAGCCGGTGGTTCGCGGGCTGGCGCGAGCTTCGATGCCACAGTACCCCATGGCCTGACGGCCTCCCAAACCCCTTTCAAGACGCCGGATGCGCCAGAGCCTGGCTTGCTGGAGTTCGACTTGGGCACCTTGTCGCTGGACCTGAACACGCCCGAGACACCCGCGGAACAGGCATCGACCGAGGCGGAAGACCCGTTGATCACCAAGCTGGCGCTGGCCGAGGAGTTCGTCTCGATCGGGGACGACGATGGCGCACGGGCCCTGATCGAAGAGGTCATTGCTGAAGCCACCGGAGACCTCAAGGCGAAGGCGCAACGCGCGCTCAGTGGCCTGAGCTGAGAGCGGCCGGGGCATCGCGGTGCCATGCAGGCGTGAGAGTCGCGCTCGGTATCAGCTACAACGGCAAGGCCTATCAGGGTTGGCAAAGCCAGGCCTCGGGGCAAACCGTACAAGACCGACTCGAGGCCGCCTTGTCGATGCTCGCGGTCGAGCCCATCTCGACCCTCTGCGCGGGCCGAACCGATGCCGGTGTCCATGCGCTGATGCAGGTCGTGCACTTCGACACCCACGCGCTGCGCCGAGAGGTCGCCTGGGTGCGCGGTGCCAACGCCCACCTGCCCAAAGATATCAGCGTCGAATGGGCGCGCCATGTATCGGCCTCGTTCCACTGCCGCAGCCATGCGGTTTCGCGGCGATATGCCTATATCTTGTACGCGTCTGCAGTGCGTCCGAGCATCCACGCCCAGCGTGTGGGCTGGGTCATGGTTCCTCTCGACCTCGCGCGCATGCGCGCGGCCACCCACCTGCTGATCGGCGAACACGATTTTTCGTCCTTCCGGGCCGCGCAATGCCAGGCGTTGTCGCCTGTCAAAGACATGCGTGCCATCACGATCGCGCAGCGCGGTGCGTTTTATCGTTTCGAGTTCGAGGCCAATGCGTTTCTGCACCACATGATCCGCAACATCATGGGTTGTCTGATCGCAATCGGACAGCACAAGCAACCGGTCGATTGGATGCACACGGTGCTGCAGGCGCGTGAACGCCGTGTTGCCGCGCCGACCTTTTCGCCCGACGGTCTGTATTTTCTGGGCCCTCGGTATGACCCGTCATGGGGCCTTCCCGAGCGCACTGCCGCGTATGATGGTCTGCCATGACGAAAGATGACACATTACCGGCGAGCCGCACCCGCATCAAAATTTGCGGCCTGACGCGCGAGCAGGATGTCGATGCTGCCGTGGCCGCCGGTGCCGATGCGATCGGGTTCGTGCGTTATCCTCAAAGCGCGCGCCATGTTTCGATCGATCGCGCGGTAGAGCTGGCGCAACGGCTACCAGTGTTCATCACGCCCGTGCTACTGTATGTGAACGAGGATGTGCGGGTGATACAGGCCGACTGCGACCGGTTGCCATTGGCGCTGCTGCAGTTCCATGGCGACGAAACACCCGCCCAATGCCTGCATGCGACAAGCAACGGTGCGCGGGCGTTCATGCGCGCAGCGCGTATTCCAATGGGAGCCGGTGCCCCCGCGTTCGATCTCGTAAACTATGCATCTGTTTTTCATTGTGCCCAGGCCATCTTGCTCGACGCGCATGTCGAGGGTTATGGTGGCGGGGGTCAGGCATTCAAGTGGTCACTGCTTCCTCCAAGCGTCAACTCTCACCTCGTCTTAAGTGGTGGACTCACGCCTGCAAACGTGATCGATGGCATCTTGCAGGTGCGGCCGCGTTGTAAGACGCTGGCCGTCGATGTCAGCTCCGGCGTCGAGGTGTCCAAGGGCATCAAGGACGCCGGCAAAATCCATCGGTTCGCAGCCGCAGTGCGCGCGGCGGACGCAATCCTTGCAAAGACCCTTCATGCTCCAATACCAGCAACCTGACCCGACAGGCCATTTCGGGATTTACGGCGGCAGCTTCATCAGCGAGACGCTGACACTGGCGATCGAAGAGCTCCAGCAGGCCTACGCGCGTTATCAGCACGACCCGGAGTTCGTGCGCGAATTCCACTACGAGTTGGCGCATTTCGTCGGCCGACCGTCGCCGATATACCATGCGGCGCGCATGAGCCGGGAACATGGCGGCGCGCAGATCTACCTCAAACGCGAAGACCTCAACCACACCGGTGCCCACAAGGTCAACAACACGATCGGCCAGGCCATGCTGGCACGGCGCATGGGCAAGCCCCGCGTCATCGCCGAGACAGGTGCCGGTCAGCACGGCGTGGCCACCGCAACGATCTGCGCGCGGTACGGGCTCGAATGCGTCGTGTACATGGGCAGCGAAGACGTGAAGCGACAAAGTCCCAACGTCTACCGCATGCACCTGCTCGGTGCCAAGGTCATTCCGGTCCATAGCGGAAGCCGCACGCTCAAGGACGCCCTCAACGAGGCCATGCGCGACTGGGTCGCCAATGTGGACAACACCTTCTACATCATCGGCACCGTGGCCGGCCCGCACCCCTATCCGATGATGGTGCGCGACTTCCAGAGTGTGATCGGCAAGGAATGCATCACGCAGATGCCATCCATGCTGGCAGCGCAGGCGTGCCACGGTTCGCAACCCGACGCGGTGGTGGCCTGTGTGGGCGGCGGCAGCAATGCGATGGGCATCTTTCATCCGTATATTCCGCATGAAGGTACCCGCCTGATCGGCGTCGAGGCGGCTGGCGAAGGGCTCGACAGCGGCAAACATTCGGCATCGCTGCAACGGGGTAGCCCCGGTGTGCTGCACGGCAACCGAACCTACATCCTGCAGGATGACAACGGGCAAGTCACCGAGACCCATAGCATCAGCGCTGGCCTGGACTACCCCGGTGTCGGGCCGGAACATGCCTGGCTCAAGGATATCGGACGCGCCGAGTACGTCGGCATCACCGACGCCGAAGCGCTGCAGGCCTTCCACTACCTGTGCCGGACCGAGGGCATCATTCCGGCACTGGAATCGAGCCATGCGGTCGCCTATGCGATGCAACTGGCGAAAACCATGCGCCCGGATCAGTCCATCCTGGTGAATCTGTCAGGGCGCGGCGACAAGGACATCGGCACCGTGGCCGACCTGAGCAATGCCGACTTCTTCTGTCGTCCCAGTTGCCAGGGTCAGGCGGTCAAGGGCGGCGTGCTGGTCGCGATGCCAGTGCCCGGGATCAAGCAATGAGTCGCATTGCAGGCGCCCTGGCCGTGCTGAAGGTCAACCAGCGCACGGCGTTGATTCCCTACGTTACGGCCGGATTCCCGTTTCCCGATATCACGCCGGCCCTGATGCATGGCATGGTTGCCGCTGGCGCGGACGTGATTGAACTCGGCGTGCCGTTCTCCGACCCAAGCGCCGATGGTGCCGTGATCCAGAAAGCCGGCGACAAGGCGCTGGCAGCGGGCATCGGGCTGACGCAGGTGCTGGAGATGGTGCGCATATTCCGGCAGGACGATGCCCGCACACCGGTCGTCCTGATGGGCTACGCCAATCCGGTCGAACGCTATGACCAGCGCCATGGCGGCAAACCGGGAGCCAGCGTACTGGTGCGCGACGCCGCCGCTGCCGGTGTGGACGGCATGCTAATCGTCGACTATCCACCTGAAGAATGCGTGGACTTCGCCGCCGACCTGCGGCGACACCAGATGGACCTGATCTTTCTGCTCGCACCCACCAGCACCGAAAAGCGCATGGCCCAGGTGGCAGCAGTCGCCAGCGGTTATGTCTATTACGTATCGCTCAAGGGCGTCACCGGTGCCGGCACACTGGATGTCGCTGCGGTGGAGGCGATGTTGCCGCGCATCCGGCAACATGTGAAGCTGCCGCTGGGAGTCGGTTTTGGCATACGCGACGCGGCATCTGCCTGCGCAGTTGCGCGGGCAGCCGACGCGGTCGTGATCGGCAGCCGCATCCTGCAACTGATCGAGCCCTTGCCGCGCGACCAGGTGGTGCCGGCCGCCCGGGCTTTTTTGCAGGAAATCCGCACTGCACTTGATGCACAGCGCGGAGCTGGACCAAGCTCCATCCCATCGACCCAGGAGTGAACCATGAGTTGGCTTGAGAAACTGCTACCCGCCAAAATTCAGCATACCGATCCGGCCGACCGGCGCAGCGTGCCCGAGGGCCTGTGGATCAAGTGCCCCAGTTGCGAGACGGTGTTGTACAAGACCGATCTGGAGCAAAACCAGAATGTCTGCCCCACCTGTGGCCGCCACCATCGGATCGGCGCGCGCGCGCGGCTGGACAAGTTCCTGGACAACGAAGGCCGTTTCGAAATCGGCCAGGAAGTGTTGCCAGTGGATGCGCTCAAATTCAAGGACAGCCGCAAGTATCCGGATCGGCTCAAGGAAGCGATGGACAACACCGGCGAGACCGATGCGCTGGTCGTGATGGGCGGCAGCGTGCACAACATCAGCGTCGTGGCGGCCTGTTTCGAATTCGATTTCATGGCCGGCAGCATGGGCTCGGTGGTCGGCGAGCGATTCGTGCGGGGTGTTGAAGCAGCGATCGAGCAAAAGACGGCCTTCATCTGCTTTACCGCCACTGGCGGCGCGCGTATGCAGGAAGGACTGCTCAGCTTGATGCAAATGGCCAAAACCAACGCGTCGTTGACCCGATTGGCAAAAAAAGGGCTGCCCTTCATCAGCATCCTGACCGATCCGACCACCGGCGGCGTCAGCGCCAGTTTTGCGTTCATGGGCGACATCGTCATCGCTGAACCCAAGGCGCTGATCGGCTTCGCAGGACCGCGGGTGATCGAATCGACGCTGCGGGTCACTTTGCCCGAGGGCTTTCAGCGCTCGGAATTCCTGCAGGAGAAAGGCGCAGTGGACATGATTTGTGACCGGCGCGAACTGCGCAAGGTGGTGGCCAACGCACTGGCGATGCTGCAGCGTCAGCCAGCCGACGCCGTGGTGTGACAGTCTGCGCCTGGCCAGGCAGACCCTGTGACTGGTCCGTCCGCAGGCCGCGCCTTCTGCCTTCTGTCTTCTAGGTAGCGGCCCGCTTCTGCTCGCCGCGTCACATGACAATGCGGGCCAATGTCGACTCCAGCACGATCCCGACCACCTGCAGCAAGACCAGCAGAATCAGCGGCGACAAATCCACGCCGCCCACCAGTGGCACCACGCGCCGGATCGGCTGCAGCAGCGGCGAGACCAGCCGCGCCAGCAGCCCCATCATGGGAGACTGCGGCTGCACCCACGACAAGATGGCGTAAACAATCACCAGCACACTGAGGCCGGACACGGCCAGGCGTATGACGCCAAAGACTGCCATCAGCACAATGAACAGCGGCGACCCCAGGCTGCCGGACAGCAACCAAACCAAGGCGTACTGCGCCAACTCGATCAGCAACGCAGCAACCACACTGGCCATGTCCCAACGCCCCAGTGCCGGTATCACCCGGCGCAGCGGCAACACCAGCCAGTCGGTCAAGGCAAAGATCAGCGGCCCGATCGGATTGCCGGACCGCGCCGACAAGGGCACCCGGTGGTACTGCATGTACATGCGCAGCAGACATAAGCCAACCAGCAGGCCGGCGGCGATTTGCAATAGGAAGGTGGTGATCTGTAGCAACATGCGATGGAGAAATACGTCGCTGCACTGGCGATAATAAGAGCCCTGCTTACCCGCGCATGCGAGCCGTGCTGCGGGTGGGCCAATATAACGCACTGCGCCGAGACGGTTCTTACCCCTGCGCTCGGCGGGATCCTTACAACTGTGAAACTTCGGCAGCTGCCATAGTCTTGATGGACCGCCGCACCGATCTGCCCGCACCATTGCCATGTCTGACCTGCCCAAACTCGATCCGATCCTCGACGACAACCAACTGATCGCCGAGCGGCGCGAAAAGCTCCAGGCGCTGCGACGACGCCAGGCCCAGGGCAAAGGTGTCGCCTTTCCCAACGACTTCAAACCCACCGACAGTGCAGCCGCGCTGACGCAGACCCATGCCGCGCAATCGGCCGAGGAATTGAAGGCGCAAGCGCACGAGGTCAGCATTGCCGGCCGGATGATGCTCAAACGGGTGATGGGCAAAGCCAGCTTTGCGACGCTGCAAGACGCCTCCGGCCGCATGCAGGTCTACTTCAAGGGCGAAGAAATCGGCCAGGAGACCTACGAGGACTTCAAGCACTGGGACCTCGGTGACATCGTCGCTGTGCAAGGCCGCATGTTCCTTACCGGTACCGGTGAGCTCTCGATCCGCGCCCATACGGTGCGCTTGCTGGCCAAGAGCCTGCGACCGCTGCCAGACAAATTCCACGGCGTGGCCGACCAGGAAGTGAAGTACCGCCAGCGCTATGTCGATCTGATGATGGACGAGACGGTGCGTCAGCGTTTCGTCGCGCGCAGCCGCGCCATCAGCGGCATCCGCGCGTTCATGGTCGGTCACGGGTTTCTGGAGGTCGAGACGCCGATGCTGCATCCGATCCCTGGCGGTGCCAACGCCAAACCGTTCTCGACCCACCACAACGCGCTCGATCAGCAGATGTTCCTGCGCATTGCGCCGGAGCTGTACCTCAAACGCCTCATCGTCGGCGGTTTCGATCGGGTGTTCGAGATCAACCGCAACTTTCGCAACGAAGGAATTTCGATACGGCACAACCCGGAATTCACGATGATGGAGTTCTACGCCACGTACTGGAATTACCAGGACCTGATGGACTTCACCGAGCAACTGGTGCGCGACGCTGCCATGAAGGCGACCGGTAGCTTGCAGCTGTCGTATGGCGGCAAGCCGGTCGACCTGGCACCGGCTTTCGAGCGGCTCACCATCGTGCAGGCGATCGCAAAGTACACCGACGCTGGCGATGGCGTGAACGATGAAAAATGGCTGCGCACGGCGCTGCGCAAACTGGGCAAGACCGAGGAGAAAGACCAACTGTCGCGACGCAGCCTGCAAAGCCTGCAGGTGATGTACTTCGAAGAGACGGTCGAACACCACCTGTGGCAGCCGACCTTCATCTGCGAACATCCGGTCGAGATTTCACCGCTGGCGCGGGCCAGCGACCAGAATCCGGAGGTCACCGAGCGTTTCGAGCTGTACGTCACCGGACGGGAATTCGGCAACGGTTTCAGCGAGCTTAACGACGCCGAAGACCAGGCCGCCCGGTTCCACGCCCAGGTGCAGGCCAAGGACAGCGGCGACGACGAAGCCATGTTCTACGACCATGACTTCGTGCGCGCCCTGGAGTACGGCATGCCACCCGCCGGCGGCTGTGGCATCGGCATCGACCGCCTGATGATGCTGCTGACCGACAGCCCGAGCATCCGCGACGTGATCCTGTTCCCGGCACTGCGGCGGGAAGCGCCGTCGCACTGACGTCAAGGGATCTGGTCGAGCGCCTGCATATACCGCGGGTGCACCATCAGGTCGTCCCAGTCCATGGCTGGACGTGTCGGCAGCAAATCCAGGCGGCGACGCTCGCTCGCACCGCGGGCATGCCACAGGCCGACGGCCTGCGCTTGCGCCATATCAGCGATCCATGCATCGATGGCCGTGTCGCCATCCAGGCACTGGTTGCACAACAACACCAGGTCGCAGCCCGCAGCCAGTGCCGCAACGGCGGCCTGGCTGAAACTGACTGGCTGACCGGCGATGGCACGTGCACCGGCCATACTCAGGTCATCGCTGAAGACCGCGCCGGTGAAACCGAGCTTTGCCCGCAGGATGTCTTCCAGCCAGCGCGACGAAAATCCGGCCGGACGCGCGTCCACCTTCGGATAAACCACATGGGCCGGCATCACGCTGGCCAGCGTATTGCCCAGCCAGCCATACGGCGCTGCGTCTTGTGCCAGGATCGTCTTGAGGCTGCGCCTGTCGATCGGCAAATCGGTATGCGAATCGGCCGCCGCGAAACCATGACCTGGAAAATGCTTGCCGCAGTTCGCCATGCCGCTTTGCAGCAGGCCGTGCATCAGGCTTTTGGCGAGCAGGCTGACGACAGCGGCATCGCGCGCAAAGGCCCGGTCGCCGATCACGCCACTGGGGCCGTGGTCCAGGTCCAGCACCGGCGTAAAGCTCAGGTCCACGCCACAGGCGCGCAGTTCGGCGCCCAGCACATAACCGCAGGCAGTGGCCGCACGGGTGGCGACCATGGCACTGCCCTGCGGGTCGGCCTTGCCATCGCCACGCCACAGATCACCTAAAACCCGCATGGGCGGAAGATGGGTGAAGCCGTCGGTTCGAAACCGTTGTACCCGGCCCCCCTCATGGTCGACCATGATCAGCAGATCGGTGCGGACGCGTTTGATGGCACGGCATAAGGCCGTCAGCTGCGCGCGGTCGGTCCAGTTGCGGGCAAACAGGATCACGCCGCCGATCAGCGGATGCTGCAGGCGTTTGCGGTCTATGACCGTCAGGTTCAGGCCGGGAACATCGATGATCAGGGGTGCATGCGCCGTAGGCATAAATCTTCGGCTTCAGGATGGAGTTTCAGTGATGCGACACCGGCGAACTGGCCGGTGCCAATTTTCAATTGCTGGTTTCGACGACGCAAAAACTCGCTGCGTATTCGCTTTCGTCGGTGACGCTCACATGCGCGCGCAAGCCTTTCGCCTCGAACCATTGTTTGAGCACGCCGTGCAGCACGATGCAAGGTTTGCCCGCATTCGGGTGGCCTTCGGGCTCCTTGGCGATCTCGCACAGCCGCCAGGTCATCGGCATCCGCATGCCAAGGCCGATGGCCTTGCTGAACGCCTCCTTGGCGCTGAACCGGGTCGCCAGAAAGCGCACACCCCGCTCCGGCCAACGTGCGCTGCGCGCTAGCCAGGTCGCCATTTCGCCATCACAAAGAATCTTGCTGGCGAACCGGTCGCCGTGCCGCTCCAAGCTGGTGCGAATACGCCGAATGTCGCAGATGTCGGTGCCGATTCCGTAGATCATGCGGCTGCTGGCAGATAGGCCGCATCGATGCAGCGCAGGTAGTTGGCCACCGCAGCCGCGTAACCGAGTTCGAGCGCATCTGCGATCAGCGCATGGCCGATCGAGACCTCCTGCACTCCGGGTACCTCACGCAGGAACCCCGTCAGATTGTCGCGATTGAGGTCGTGCCCGGCATTCACGCCAAGCCCGACATCGCGCGCAGCCTGGGCCGCTGCGGCATAGCGGTCGGTCTGTTCCCGCACGGTCAGCCGACCCCAGGACTGGGCATAAGGCTCGGTATAGAGTTCAACCCGATCCGCGCCGACCGCCCGCGCCGCAGCCATCGCCGACGGATCGGGGGCCATGAACAGGCTCACCCGCACGCCCCAGGACTTGGCCTGGGCAATCAGCGGGCGTAACCGGTCGGCGTCTTGCGCCAGGTTCCAGCCATGGTCGCTGGTGAACTGGCCTTCGCCATCGGGCACCAGCGTGCATTGCTGCGGCCGCACTGTCTGCACAAAACCCATCAGGTTCTGGAACGGATTGCCTTCGATGTTGTATTCACGGCCCGGCCATTGCTTGAGCAATGTCGCAAGCGCGTACACGTCGTCGGTACGGATATGGCGCTGGTCGGGGCGGGGATGCACCGTGATGCCGTGGGCACCATGGGCCAGGCAGATTTCGGCAGCCCGGGTCAACGACGGGATGCCCAGATACCGGGTGTTGCGCACCAGGGCGACCTTGTTCAGGTTGACGGACAACGCGGTCTTGTTCATAAGGATTGCAGGTCGATCATCATCTGGCGGGTGCGCAGCGTCTTGACCCCGCAATGGTAATGGACCATGGCGCGTAACTGGGTCTTGAGCTCGGCCATGACAGGCGCACAGGCATGCCATGTTTCGGTGAAAACCGCATCGCCGCTGTTGAGCGCCTGCTGCAGTTGCAGCCATTGCGCACCGGTCAGGCTGGCCCGGTCCGGTTCGCCCGCCTGGCGCAAGCCGCCCTCGACGACCAGGCAATAGCGCTGCTGCGGCTGCAGGGAGGCCAGTGTCAGGGTCTGGACATCGAGCGACGGCAGCAGGCCAATTTCGCGCAGCAATAGCAACTCGAACGTGCGCAAGGCGGTCTGCAACGCGTCACCGTGTTCCGATGCGATGACCGCCACCACCTGCGCATAGATATCGAACAGTCGGGGATGGGGATCGTCGCGTGCCAGCAAGGTGAGAACCAGTTCGTTGAGGTAGTAGCCCGACAACAACGCATCACCCGTGGGCATGACATGCCCCCCCATCCACTCGGCGCTGCGCAAGGTGCGAATCTCGGCATCGCCACCAAACGCCAGATGCAGCGGTTGCAACGGCAGCAAAATCGGCCGCAAAGCCGAGCTGGGACGCTTGGCCCCCTTGGCCACCAGTGCGACCCGGCCCTGGTTGCGGCAGAACACTTCCAGAATCAGGCTCGATTCGCTCCAGTCATGGCGGTGCAGCACATAGGCCGGCTCGTCGGTGATGCGCGCGATGGCCACCCCGGCTCTTTCGCGTCACTCGTAGCCGAAGCTGCGTACCCGTGCCTCGTCATCGGCCCAGCCGGAGCGCACTTTGACCCACAACTCGATGAACACCTTGGCATCGAACAGCTTCTCCAGCTCGACCCGGGTCTCGGTTCCGATACGTTTGATGCGTTCGCCCTTGTCGCCGATGACCATGGCCTTGTGGCCGTCACGCTCGACCACGATGGTGGCAGCGATGCGCACCAGCCGCTTCTGACCCTTGCGCGCTGGTGGCTCCTCGGCAAACTGGTCGATGACCACGGTCGAGGTGTAGGGTAATTCGTCACCGGTCAGGCGAAACAGCTTCTCACGCACCATTTCACCTGCCATGAACTTTTCGCTGCGGTCGGTCAGTTCGTCCGGTGCGTAAAACCAGGGCTGCTCAGGCAGATACTTCTCGCAGATGGTCAGCAAGCGGGTGATGTCGCGTACGTTCTTGGCCGACATCGGCACGAATTCTGCAAACGCGTAACGCTCCTGCATTTGCTGCAGCCAGGGGGCTACTTCGGCACGCTGGTGGACCTGATCGAGCTTGTTGGCCACCAGCAGGGCCGGGATCCGTTGGTCCAACAACTGCAGCACCTTGGCATCCGCCTGGTTGAAACGCCCAGCCTCGGTGACGAACAACACCAGGTCGACGTCTTGCACCGCACCCTGCACCGAACGGTTCAGCGAGCGGTTCAGCGCGTTGGCATGCAAGGTCTGGAAACCGGGCGTGTCGACAAAGACGAACTGTGTCTGGCCCACGGTGTGCATGCCGGTGATGCGATGGCGCGTGGTTTGCGCCTTGCGCGATGTGATGCTGATCTTCTGCCCCACCAGTGCGTTGAGCAGGGTGGACTTGCCGACATTGGGTTTGCCGACGATCGCGATCAGGCCGCAACGGGTCGGGGCGACGCCTTCGGGCGTCATTGCCGGCGAGTCTGCCGGTAAAGGCGCGTCGGACGGGGTAGGGTCAGCGGTATGGTTCATCGATGGTTGTTCAGGGTTTGCAGCATCGCACTCGCAGCTGCTTGCTCACCTGCGCGCCGCGAACCGCCAAGGCCGCGTTCGCTCAGGTTGAGTTCGGCCACCTCGCACTCCACATCGAACGACTGCTGGTGCGCCGCACCCAGGGTGCTGACGACACGGTATTGGGGCAGTCTCATCTTGCGCCCTTGCAGCCACTCCTGCAACTCGGTTTTGGGGTCCTTCCCGATCGCGGCCATGGTGGGATTGATCTCCACCCCCTTGTACAGACGATGCACCAGTTGCTGGGCAGCGACAAAGCCGGCATCGATATACACAGCACCGATGACCGCTTCGAGCGCATCGGCCAATATGGAGGGCCGCTTTTTGCCACCTGAGCGCACCTCGCCATCGCCCAGCCGAATGCAGGCAGGCAGGCCCAGCTCCACTGCCAGCTTATGCAAGGTGTCCTGTTTGACCAGATTGGCACGAACCCGGGACAGGTCACCCTCGGGCAACTGGTGCAAGCGCTGATACAGCAGGTCGGAGACGGCCAGATTGAGAACCGAGTCGCCTAGAAATTCAAGCCGTTCGTTATGGTCGGCACCAAAACTTCGGTGGGTCAGCGCACGACCCAGCAGGTCGGCGTCGGAGAAGACATGCTGCAAGCGCTGCTGCAACGCCAGCCAGAGTGGGTCCACGTTATCT
>Ga0105045_10000394_pt1 | contig 30645 bp, 22 predicted proteins | sample MAT02_FD_78089 | JGI IMG/M metagenome (GOLD analysis project Ga0105045, IMG submission 78089) | Freshwater microbial communities from Lake Fryxell liftoff mats and glacier meltwater in Antarctica - MAT-02 (megahit assembly) | ecosystem: Environmental > Aquatic > Freshwater > Ice > Liftoff... | reverse complement strand
TCCAGGAGTACCGCCATGACGCAATCTTCGTTTGCCCACCGCCGCCCCGCCGTGTCGCTGCTGCTGTGCCTGCTGCTGGTCTTCGCCATCGCCAGCCTCGGGTCGATCGCTCCGCCGGGGGAGTGGTATGCCGGGTTGCGCAAGCCCTGGTTCAATCCGCCGTCGTGGGTGTTCGGTCCGGCCTGGACGGTGCTGTACGTGATGATCGCGGTGGCGACCTGGCTGCTGTGGCGCGCGCCGGCCAGCGCCGGGCGCACCCGCGCGCTGCGGCTCAATGCGGTGCAGTTGGCGCTCAACGCGGCGTGGACGCCGCTGTTCTTTGGGCTGAAGCTGCCGGGCCTGGCCTTCGTCGAGATCGTGCTGATGTGGGTTTTCATCGCGGCCACGATCCGTGCCGCGTGGCCGGTGCGTCGTCTTGCCGCCGGGCTGCTGCTGCCCTATCTGGCCTGGGTGACGTTCGCCGCCACCTTGAACGGCTTCCTGTGGTGGCTCAACTGACCGCACCGTTCACCGACGACCCACGACGCCGGCGCCAGCGCGACTGACGCAGCGGCGTTCCCAAACGGAAGCGGCCGGGCACAGGGCCCGGCCGCCGGTGAAGCGTGTGGCGGGTGTTACTGGCCGATGCGCAGCTTCGTGGCGTCCACGCCGCGCACGCCGCGGGTGTTGCGGGCGATGCTGATGGCCAGCTCGCGCGAAGCGGCCGTGGCGGCCATGCCGCCCAGGTGCACGACGTTGGCGTGGGTGTCGACCGTGATGTTGAGGCCCTTGGTGCCCGGGTCGGCCAGCAGCTGCGACTTCACCTTGGTGGTGATCCAGCCGTCGTCGATGCCGTCGCCGGATTCGTCCAAGGCTTCGCGCACTTCGCCCGAGGCCGTGGCGGTGTTGGCGTCCTGGCGCGCTTCGCTGCGGGCGGTGGCGACCTTGAGCTGGTTCTTCACCCGCACCACGCCGGTGGCGCTCGCGGCCAGCGAACCGGCGGTGCTCTTCGCCATCTGGCTGTCGGCGCCGCCGGTCAGCGTGACCACGCCGCGCGCGGTGTCGACGTTGATGTCGAAGCCCTTGGTGCGCTCGTCGGCCAGCAGCTTGGACTTCACCGAGCCGGTGATGGTGGCGTCGTCGATGGCGGTTTCGACGCTGCGCGTGCCCGACTTGTCGGTGGTGACCGTGCCGGCGCAGGCTCCAAGCACCAGGACAATGGCGGCGCTGAGCATCGTTGCCTTGAGGATTTTCATGGGGATTTCCTTGGTATGGATCGGATCGCTGCTACTGCAGCGTGCGGCCCGGGGGGCCTGACGGGGACGGAGGCCAGGGTCTGGTGTTCGTCGCGCCTGCACGCAAGCTGCGCCGGGCCGACCCAACCCCGTCTGAAGCCCCGGCGGCCATCGGTGCGCCAGCGCACCGATACCGCAGATCAGTCGGCGGCTGGATCCATCGGCATGGCGCCGTGGGCGCGCAGGGCGGCGTCGAGCCGGGCATGCAGTTCCGGCGCGGCGTCCACCACCAGAAGGATGCCGCCGGCGGCTACTTCGTCGTGGTATTGGCGGCGCACGGCGTCGCCCACGGTTTCCCCGGCAAGCGCGGGCACCCAGCTGCCCACGGTGTTTGCGATCAGGTTGATCAGGCCGGCGCCGGCGACGCTGACGCCCAGCGTGGGCACGGTCACCGCGCTCAGGCCGGCCAGCAGGCCGGTGAGCTGGCCGCGCGGGGCGGGCTCGGCCGCGTCGGGGTCGATGCGCAGTTCGATGTCGTGGCGCGCGACCACGGCCAGGTCGTCGTCGCCAACGCCGCAGCCGCGCACGGCGTCCATGGCGTTGGTCAGGCGGGGCAGGCTGTCGATGGTGTAGACGTAGCGGGTTTTCATGGCGCGGCTCCTGCAGAGGCGATGCGTGGGCGCCTTGGGCGGCACCGGTTCAAGCCCAGTGTGGCATGCGGGACTGGCGCGCAAACAACAACGGCCGGACCTTGGGGTCCGACCGCTGTCGTCCACTCTGACATGGATGGAACGGGTTTCCCGACGGTTACGGCTTCACCACCAGGCCGTCCGCGTTGACCTGGGTGACGCCATTGGTCGCCGTGGCGATCTCGATGGCCTTGGCGCGCGCTGCCGCGGTGCCGGCCGTGCCGCCCAGGGTGACCACGTTGGCCTGGGTTTCGACCGTGATCGTGGTGCCCTTGATGTCGGCGTCGGCCAGCAGCTGGGTCTTGACCTTGCTGGTGATCCACGCGTCGTCTACGCCGTCGCCCGCTTCGTCCATGGCCTCGCGCACTTCACCCGAGGCGGTGGCCGTGTTGGCGTCCTGGCGGGCTTCGCTGCCCGGCGCGGCAACCATCAGTTCGTTCTTGATCAGGATGACGCCGTCCACTTCGCCGGCCAGTTCCTGGGCGGCGCGCTTGGCGTCGGCGGAGTCGGCGCCACCGGTCAGCGTGACCGCGCCCTTGGCGGTGTCCACGTTGATGTCGAAGGCCTTGGTGCGCTCGTCCGCGATCAGCTTGGCCTTCACGGAGGCGGTGATGGCGGCGTCGTCCACGGTTTGGCCGACGGTGCGCTCGGGCGCCGCGGCGGTGTCCTGAGCCCCGACGACAGTGGCGCCCAGGGCCAGGGCGATGGTGGTGGCGATGAGGGAGGACTTGAATGCGTTCATGGCATGGCTCCTTTTTTGAACGGACCGCTGCCGGGGGGCGGAAAGCGGGTTGGCCCTAGTGGCCGCGTCCGAGGGTTATCTGCACGGCCCGTCGAACGTAGGGCGAGGTTGGGCGCTGGAAACACAACCAACCGTGAAGCGCTTGTTTGAAATGTGTTACGCGGCGTCGCCGCAATGGTGGATCGTCATGCCTGGCGCGGCTTGTACGAACCTGAACGAACGCCGGGCGGCGCGTCGGCAGAGAGTTCATCACGCGGCCGAAAATTCATGGGTGGAGTATTATTGTTCAATACTCCACGCGAGGAGTCACCCGTGTCCGCCAAAGCCGCCCCCGCCACGCCGCCGCGGGACGACCTCGCCGGCCCGGCGCTGCGCGCTTTCTTCCGCATCGCCGCCGCCTGGGGCCTGAAGAACGCGCAAGCCCGCCGGCTGCTCGGTGACCCGCCCGAATCCACCTTCTACAAGTGGAAGAAGCAGGGCGACGGCGCCCCGGGCCGCGACGTGATCGAACGCATCAGCTACCTGCTGGGCATCTTCAAGGCGCTTGAGCTGCTGTTCCCCGACCCCACGCGCGCCGATGCGTGGATCCACCGGGCCAACGACGCCGCGCCGTTCGGTGGGCGTTCGGCGCTCGAACGCATGCTGTCGGGCAACGTCGCCGACCTGTACGTGGTGCGCAGCTACCTCGACGCGCAGCGCGGATGGCAGTAGGCAAGCCGCCGCGTCGCACCCTGCTCAAGTGGCCGGAGGCCTGGCGCATCGTGCCCAGCCGCTTCCCGCCGCGCGGCGTGTTCGACCGCATCGCCACGCCCGATGAGCTCGACGCGCTGTTCGCCATCGAGTCGCTGACCAATGCCCGCCTGCGCCAGGAGCTGGGCCAGCTGGACCTGGTGCCGAAGGCACGGCGGGTGAGCGGCCCCGGCACGCAGCCGATCATGGCCGCGTTCACCCACCTCAACCCCGACGGCAGCCGCTTCAGCGACGGCCGCTACGGCGTGTTCTATGCCGGGCGGTCGCTCGACACCGCCGTGGCCGAAACCATGTACCACCGCGCGAAGTTCATGGCCGCCACCCGCGAGCCGGCGATGAAGCTGGAAATGCGCTGCTACCGCACCGCCATCGAAGGCCGCCTGCACGACCTGCGCAAGGGTTGGCCGCACATGCTGCACCCCACCGACTACGGACCGCCGCAGGCGCTGGCGCGCGAGCTGCGCGCGGCCGGTTCGGACGGCGTGGTCTACCCCAGCGTGCGCCACGCCGGCGGCGAATGCGTGGGCGTGTTCCATCCCGACCTCATCAAGCCCTGCGTGCAGGCCCAGCACCTGGTGTACAGCTGGGACGGCACGCGCATCAGCGCGCAGTACGCGGTGGCGACGCTGCACACGGCCGGCTAATCAGCGCAGCCGCTGCGCCAGCCCGCTCCAGCGCTGTGCGCCGCGGCCGATGCCCTCGCGCAGCGCGGCCTCGCTGGCCCACAGCGTGACGCCGCGGCGGCAGCGGGTGAGGCCGGTGTAGAGCAGCTCGCGCGACAGCACGCGGGCGCCGCGCTCGGGAAGCGCCAGGAACACTTCGCCGAACTCCGAGCCCTGGGACTTGTGCACGGTGAGCGCGAAGGCGAACTCGTGCGCCGGCAGCGCCGCTGGCAGCCAGGCGCGCGGGCCGTCGCTGTCGCCGGCGTCGAACCACACCCGCAGCTGGCCCTGTTCGTCGGGCCAGGCCGCGCCGATGTCGCCGTTGAACAGGCCGTGGCGCGGGCTGTTGCTGGTGATCATCAGCAGGGCGCCGGCGAACAGGCGCTGGTCGCGTTCGCCCAGGGGCCGCAGCGCATCGGCGATGCGCGCGTTGAGTTCGACGCTGCCGCTGGGGCCGTCGCGCAGGGCCGTCAGCAGGCGGAAGCCCTTGGCGCGCTCCAGCGCGTCGGCCGGACCGGCAGCCTGCTGCACGGCGCGGTAAGCCGGCAGCGCAGCGGCCAGCGCGGCCGCAGGCAGGCCGCGGTCGGTGCCCGGCAGCCAGCGCAGGCCGGGCTGGCCGGCATCGCGCAGGGCGTCCAGCACGGCGTCGGCGCGGCCGTCGCGGATGTCGGCGGCCACGGCGGCCAGGGCGTGGCCTTCGGCCTGGCGATAAACGGTGCGCAGGTGTACGCGTTCGAGCAGCGAACCGGGTCCGCACAGCGCCGACAGCACGTCACCGGTGTCCACCGACGGCAGCTGGTCGGGATCGCCCACCAGCAGCAGCGTGGCCTGCGGCGGCACGGCGTCGAGCAGCCTTGCCATCAGCGGCAGGTCGACCATGGAGGCTTCGTCCACCACCAGCAGGTCGAGCGGCAGCGGATTCGCAGCGTCGTGCCGGAACTCGCCGCCCGGACGCCAGCCCAGCAGCCGATGCAGGGTGCTGGCGCTGGTGGGCAACGCGTCCCGCGTGGTGGCTTGCACCGTGCCGGCGGCCTGCAGGGCCACGAGGTTTTCCCTGAGCGATTCCGCCAGGCGTGCCGCCGCCTTGCCGGTGGGCGCCGCCAGGCCGATGCGAAGCGGGGCGCCTTGGCGTTGCGCCGTTTCCAGCGCCAGCACCAGGGCACGGGCGACGGTGGTGGTTTTGCCTGTCCCCGGCCCGCCGGTGAGCAGCAGCATGCGGGTGTCGGGCAGCGCGCATGCGGCGGCGGCCTGTGCGTCGTCCGGATTCACTGCCAGCGAGGGGAACAGCGTGGCCAGGCGCGCGTCGCGCCAGGCCGCGTAGCCGGCATCCCGCGTGGGCACCGGCGCCGACGCGCGGGCGCGAAGCGACAGCGCCAGCCGATGTTCATGCTGCCAGTAGCGGCGCAGGTAGACGTTCCCGCCTTCCAGCACCAGCGGCCCGTTTTCCGTCACCGCCTTGTCCGGAGCCAGCACCCACGGCGACGACCGCAGCGCGTCGAGCCATCCGTCCAATGCGGGCATCACCGGCGGCGGACGTTCGGCGTCGATTTCCAGGCACAGCTCGGCCACGCGCGACAGCGGCAGCAGGCCGTGGCCGAACGCCAGCGCGTGGCTCGCCATCGCCGCCGCCAACGTGACCGCGTCCTCGGTGCCCGGGCGCAAACGCCGCAGGCTGTCGGCCAAGGCGAAGTCCACGGGTCGCAGCCAGCCCTCGGCGAGCCAGCGGTCCAGGGCGCTCATGAATCCTCCGCGGCAGTGGGAAGCAGCAGCGCGTCCAACGCCTCCACCAGCGCGCGCGGCGGCGTGCCGGCGTGGATGCCGGGCGAATCGGCGCGGCTGGAATCGAGTCCGCGGCAGAACAGGTAGCGCACGCCGCCGAAGTGGCGATCGTAGTCGTAGCCGGGCAGCCGGAAGCGCAGCCAGCGGTGCAGCGCCAGCGTGTACAGCAGGTACTGCAGGTCGTACTCGCTGTGCGCCATGGCGTCGGCCAGCGTATCGGGCCCATAGTCGGGCAGCTGGTTGGACTTGTAGTCCAGCACGTGGAAGCGGCCCGCGTGTTCGTAGACCAGGTCGATGAAACCGGTCATCAGGCCCTCCAGGCGCTCGCGCTTGCCAAAGGCCTGCCGCGCCACGACCAGGCCGTGCGCGTGCATCAGCGCCAGCACCGCGTCCAGACGCGCCGGCGCCAGGGAAAAATGGAACTCCATCTCCGGCCGACGCTGCGCCGCGGGCAGGTCGCACAGGCGCACGCCCTCGGGCAGCCACACGTTCAGCGTGTGGAACACCAGCTTGGCCAACAGCGGTAAGCCCTCGGCCAGATCATTGGGCGTGCCGTAACCGCCGTTGCGCAACGCCCGCTCCAGGGGCGCCGACTGGCCGGCAGGCGGCGCGTCGCCGGCCTCGCGCCAAGCTGCGAAATCCACTTCTTCCAGCGCTTCGTGCAGCACGTTGCCAAAACGCGCACCGGCAAAGCGCGAGCCGGGCAGCCAGGGTTCGCTTTCGTCGGCGGCACGGCGCTCTTCGGCACCGCCGGCCTCCCGGGCCAGCCCCGAGAAGCTGTGCACCCACCAGTCGCGGGCGAAGTAACGCACGGGCTGGGCAGCGGGAGGCAACGCCATCGGCGCTTCCAGCGCAGGCGCGCCGGGCGGCACCGCCAGCGCAGCGTCCGCCACGCGGATGGCGGCAGGCGCCGACAGCGCCAGCGCGTCCAGCCGCTCGCGGATGGCGGCGGCCGACAGTGATTCCGGTTTGACCACGCGTTCAGCGCCGAACAGCAGGGCGGCCAGCGGCGTGTCCAGCGCCTCCTTGGTGGGTCCGAAGCAGACCCACGTGGCCAGCCGCGCGCGCGTCAGGCCCACGTACAGCAGGCGCTGTTTCTCCGCGCGCGTCTCGGCTTTGTCGCGGTCTCCGGCCTCTTTGTAGTCCGCGTCGTCGCCCGCCTTCATGCGCGCCACGCGGCGCACGCCGTCGTGGAATCGCGCCAGCGCCAAGCCGCCGCTCGGTCCGGCGCTGCCAGCCTGAGAGAGGAAGGGCAGCATCACGATCGGGAACTCCAGCCCTTTGCTTTTGTGCAGCGTGAGCACCTTGACGCGGGCAGCGTCGGACTCGAGCCGCATCAATTCCTCGTCGTTGTCGGCATCGGCGTCGGCGATGCGCTGGCGCAGCAGGGCCAGCACGGCAGGCGCATCGTGGCCGGCGCCTTCGGACTGCAGGGATTCGGCCAGCTGAAGCCAGTTGGTAAGGCGGCGCTCGCCGTCGCCCAAGGCCAGCAGGCGCGGCGCGTTGGCAGCGCACAGGTCGGTCACCAGGGCCAGCGGGCCGTGCTTCTCCCAGCGCGTGCGCCATCCCAGCGCGCGGTCCTGCCACAGGCGATGGCCCGGGCCATCGCTGTCAAGCGCCGCCAGGGCCGCCGCATCCAGCCCGATGAGCGATGTCGCCAGTGCGCCGCGCAGGCGGCTGTCGTCGGCCAGGTGCAGGCAGGCTTCCAGCAGGGTCAGCAGGTCCTGTGCTTCGCTGCTGGCATAGAGGCTGTCGCGTCCCTGCGCGACGAAGGGTACGCCGGCGCGCGCCAGCGTGCGCTGCACCAGGCGCGATTCCCGGTGCGACTGCACCAGCACCGCGATGTCGCCGGGGCGCACGGCACGCATCTGCTTCGCATCGCGACAGGTGGCGTAGCCGTCGGACAGCAGCTGGCGGACGGTGGCCACGCAGGCGGTGGCGGCGGCGGCGCGGCCGCCGTCGGCGCTGTAAACGCCCGAGGGGGCGTCGGGCAGCGCCAACACGTGCAGTGCCGGCGCCACGGCGCCGTCCAGACGCAGCGCATCGTCGTCGACGCTGCCGCCGGCGCCCACGGGGACGAACGAGATTCCGGCCTCGCCAAAGGGCGTGGCGCCGGCATCGGCATACAGCGCCTGCACCGCCTGCAGCGCCAAGGGCCGCGAACGGAAGTTCTGCGCCAGGGTGGCATGACCGTCGGCCTGCTTAGCGGCGTCAAGGTAGGTGAAAACGTCGCCGCCGCGGAAGCGGTAAATGGCCTGCTTCGGATCGCCGATCAGGAACAGCGCGCGCGGCAGCCCGTCGCCGGGCGCCTGTGCGAACACGCGCCGGAAGATGTCCCACTGCTGCGGATCGGTGTCCTGGAACTCATCGAGCAGGGCGATGCGGTACTGCGCGCGCAGGCGCTCGGCCAGCCGCTGGCCGTGCTCGCCGGCCAGCGCCGTTGCCAGGCCGCGGATCAAGTCGTCGAAACCCTGCAGGCGACGCTCGCGCTTGAGGCGTGCCAGCTGCGCGGCGGCGTCCCGGCGCAGGCGATGCACCAGGCGGATGCGCCGTTGGCTGTCGTATTCGACAACTTTCCTGCGCAGCGATTCCCACTGGTCCACTGCCTTCGTGAACGGGTTGCCGATCAGGGCGGTCCTTGCCCGGTGCGCCTTGTTGGTCTTGGCTTGGATCTGCTCGTCGCCGGCCAGCAACAGCCGCTTGCGATCGTCGTCGTTGCCGGGAGGTGCACCGAGGCAGCCACCGATCACCCAGGCGTGCAGCGTTTGCCAACCCAGCTGCAGTCGTGCGCTGGAGAAATGGCTTGCGTGCATCCAACCCGCGTCTATCGCCGCGTCGAGCTGGCGTTTGGTTTCGGCGCCGTGCGCCTGGTAGCCCAGTGCGATCGATCGAGCAGCCTGTGCGAATGCTGCCCGCAGTTCATTCTCGGCTGCAACGTCAGGCGCGACGTCCTCGGGAAGCAGCACGTCCACGTTCACCAAGTCGCGCAGCGACGCGGCCATGTCGGCCGGAGAAGCCCAGAGCGACATCAGCGCACGGGCATCGTCGGCGTCCTGGCAGACCAGGCGCCACAGGTCGGTGGCCACTTCCTCGCGCAGGGAGCGCTCGTTCTTCACCAGCTCGACGTCGCCGGGCGCATGACCGGCTTCGATGGCGTGGTCGGCCAGCGCGCGGCGGCAGAACCCGTGGATGGTGTACACGGGCGCCAGATCCATCTGCTCGGCGGCTTGGCGCAGCCGCAGCCGCAGGCGCGCGGCGGGCTCGTGGGCCAAGGCCGCCTGCACCAGCACCTGCGTGATGACGTGGTCGGCCTTGGACGGGTCCGCGGGCTCGCCGTCGGCGATGCGTGCGGCCAGCTGCAGGCGTTCGCGGATGCGGGTGCGAAGCTCCTGCGTGGCCGCGTCGGTGAACGTCACCGCAAGCAGCGACGACACCGGGAGCTTCAGCTCGATCACCAGCCGCGCGTAAAGCGTCGCCAGGGTGAAGGTCTTGCCGGTGCCGGCGCTGGCTTCCACCAGCTGCAGGCCGTGCAGCGGCAGGTCCAGGCCGAGGTCGCGCGTGGGTTCAGTCATGGCTTTGCGCCTGGGCGCCTTCGGCCGGCAGGCCATGGAAGACGCGCGCGCTGTACTGGTCGAAATTCATCAGCGCGCCGGCATCGTCGTCCGCGAACGGGTCCTGGCCGCGCAGCGCCAGCTTCACCCAGGCGTCGTCGCCTTCGCCCGGGAATCCGTTGTTGCCGCACCAGGCCTTCCGCGCCGCGGACTCGGCGCCGTCGGGCTGGTCGCTGGTGGCGACCGCATGCCAGGCGTAGCCGCTGCGCGGCAGGAAAGGCAGCGCCTGCTGCGCCGCTTCGCCGGCCATCGCCACCAGGTCGGCCAAGCGGGCGCGCGCGGCCTCGGGCGCCAACGGCGCGATGTGCCAAGGCCGTTCGCCCGGCAGCAACCGCAGCACCGGGCGCGTTTCGCCCAGTGCGCTCCAGACCAGCCAGTCCAGGCCGAAGTCCAGGATGACGCGGCCGTTCGCGGCACCCGGGCGGAACTGCAGCAAACCCCGGGCGTGCACATCGCCGAAGCTGCCCACCAGGTCGCGCCCGGGCAGGGCGATTCGCCAGGGCATGGCCATGGCCGGGTCGGGCGCCCAGTCCCGGGCGTGCGCGGCGGAGCCGGCCACCCAGCGGATGGCGGCGCGCAGTGTTTCGCGACCCGCCGGACCCGGCGCCAGCAGCGCCTGCGACAGCAGCCGCGCATGCAGCGCCGATTCGTCCAGCGCACCCTCGCGCAGGGCCTGGAACACGCGACGCGCCAGCCGATGCCGCAGCAGCGCGTCGCTGCGGTCGAAGGGCTCACTGTCGGGCAGCGTGTCTTCGGCCTGGGGCAGGCGCAGGCCGAGACGCTCGCGCAGGAAATGCCGCGGCGGGTTGCACAGCACCGCGAACAGCGCGGCGCGCGTCGTCTCGCTGGCCCCTTCCGGATCCACCGGCGGCGCCAGCGCCTGCGCAACGAACGGCGGCAGCGGCTGGCGCGGTGCCAGCGCGGCCGCCAGCGCGGGCCGCCATTGATCGTGGAAGCCGATGCGGCGCGCCGCGTCCGCGGCTGGCTCACGCGCGTCCACCGGTGCGCCGAAGGCCTGCGGCGCGAAGGGCTGCAGCGGATGCCTGAGCACCAGCCGTTTGGCGACGTCGGCGGGGTCGGCGAAGTAGCGGCTGGCGGTGTCCACCAGCTCCGACACCACCACGGACGGCGGCTTGGCCTCGCCGCTGCGCGGGTCGTTGCCCAGGAAGCTGACGTAAAACACCTGGCCGGCCGAGGCCAGCAGCTGCAGGAACAGGAAGCGGTCGTCTTCGCGCACCGATCGATCACCCACCCTGCGCTCGGGCGTGGCCAGCGTGGCGGTGAGCCGGTTGAGCGCGCCACCCGGATCGCGGCGCGGGTAGTCGCTGTCGTTCATGCCCAGCAGGCAGATCACTTTGAACGGGATCAGCCGCATCGGCACCATGCGACCGAACGTGACGCCGCCGCTGAGGAAGGGCTGGCGGTCGTCGCCTTCGCCCAGCCGGGCCTGGAACCAGGCCCGGACCAGCGACGACGGCAGCAGGGAAGTGAGGCCGGCGGATTCGATCTCGTCGCCGAACGCGCCGATGTGTGCGCGCAGCGCATCGATGGCGCGCGCGGCGGCGGGATCGGTCGGACGCTCGGGCAGCAGTTCGTCCAGGGTGGCGGCGAGCAGGCGCGGCCATTGCGCCGGCGCGCGCGGGGCGGCCAGGTCACGCGCGAGACGATCCAGCGCGCGCAGTCCCGTGAGCAGGGCGTCGAGCGCCGCCAGGTCGCCGCCCTCCAGCCGGGGCAGCGGCGATACGCCGGCGATGTCGGCGTCGTCGGCGCTGGCGTGGCCCAGCAGCAGGCGGTCGAGCGCCCACTGCCAGGTGTAGGCGTTTTCATCGGGCGCACCGCTGGCGCGGCGGTGCGCGGCGTCGCGCCCCCAGCGCGCGCCGGCTTCCGCCAGCGCCTGCTGAAGTCGGTCCACGCCCGACGGCGTCAGCCCCAGCCGCTGCGCCACCGGCGACAGCGACAGCAGCGACAGGCCTTCGGCCAGCGTGAATCGCGCGCCCGGCAGCCCCAACACGCGCAGGAACCAGTCAGCCACGGGCTGCGCCGCCAGCGCACTGCCGTCGGCCACGGCGTAGGGGATGGCGCGTGCGGAGCCCATGGCCGCGCCGAACACGGCGTGCACCAGCGGCGCGTAAGCGTCCACGTCAGGCGTGAGCACGGCGATGTCGCGCGGCTGCAGCGACGGGTCGGCGTCGAGCAGGGCGCGCAGCTGGTCGTGCAGCACCTGCACTTCACGCAGCGGGGTATGACAGGCGTGCAGCTGCAGGCTGCGCTCGGCAGGATCGAAAGCGAGTCCGGACACCGCGGGCGGCGGGCGGCGGGCCAGCAGGTCGCGCTGCAGCCATGCCAGCAGCCCCGTGCCCGAAGGTTCGGAATAGGCCGTGATTTCGCCGCGCGGATGCACCGCTTCCCCCGCGAAAAGCAGATTGATGAAATCGCGCCCGGCGGCGCCGTTGGCCACCAGCAGCGGGTTGTCGGCGTCGGCCGCGAACACGCCGTCGGCATCGGCGCGCAGGCGGTCGCGCGCGCCGGGCAGGTCGCCCCACCAGCCCTGCACCGGCGACACGAAATAGAAATGCAGCGGTCCGGCCAGGGCCGCCGACGCGATCACGCGCAGCACGTCGGGCGAAACGTTCTGGCAGCCGAAGACGAACAGGCGCGCGGGCAGGCCCGCCGGTATGGCCGCAGCCTCGCCACCGAAGCGCTGCAGGTAGGCATCGAGCCGCCGCGCGCGATGCGCCAACCCCCGGGTGGCGCGGCGCCAGAGTTCGGCCTGCCAGTCGTCGGGATCGGCGCCGCCGTCCCAGCGCAGCAGCCAACCTCGGCGCCAGGCCTGGTACTTCTCGAACGCATCCGCCACTTCGCCCGCCAGCGACCACGCCGCCATCGCCCGGTCCGGTCCGGACAGCACCGGCTGCAGCGGCGCGAACGCCGGCGCCCGCATCACCGCTTCGTCCGCCAGCAGCGCCCACAGCCGCCAGCGCAGCACGGCCGCATCGGCGGCGGCGCCGTCCCCGCCCGGCAGGTTCGCCGCCAGCGCCTCGCCCACGAATTCACCCGGAGTGAGGAAGCGCAGGTTGGCGGCGATGCCGTGGGTTTCGGCCAGGGTCTTGTGCAGCCAGCGACGCATCGCCGGCTGCGGTATCAGCACCGTGTCGGGCTGCAGCAGCGCGGCGCCTGGCGCCGGGTTGGCAAGCTCACTCGCCAGCAGCCCGGCGAGCACGTCGAGGTCGTTGCCGTGCTGGAGTCGGAAGTCGGGCGGGGCGGGCATGGCGCCATGATGCCGCACCCGGGTCTCAAACCAAGAGACGGTTCAATCGCTCGCCGATTCAGTTCACCACGCCCGTCACGGCCAGGGTTACCGATGAACCGGCCGGCAGGGTCGGCAGGACGATGCCGGTGCCGTTGGTCAGGTTGGCGAGGGTGAAGGCGGCGCCCGAAGGGCAGACCGCGCCTGCGGTAACGGCGGTGCAGGTGATGCCGGTCAGCGTCAATCCGGCATCGGGAACGTCGCGGACAACGCTGCCGTCCCCGGGCGCCGGCCCGGCGTTGCTGATCGTGATGACGTAGGTCATGGCGACGCCGGGAACGTATTCGGTCTGGTTGTTGGTCTTGGTGACCGTGATCGTCGCCGCCGTAACCACGGGGTTGAGCGTAGGCTGCTGGCCGGCCGTGCCCGGGTCGCTGTCGCTGTTGGCCGTGACGGGCTGGTTGAGGGTCTGCCCGCGGTAGTCCAGCACGGCCTGGTTGCTGATCACGGTGCCGCCGGCCACGCCGGCGTTCACCCGCACGCGGAAGGTGAGGCTGAAGGACTCGGTGGGCAGGATGCCGCCGCCGGTGGTCGCATTGGCCCCCGTGCCCAGGCGGAACACCACGCGGTTGTTGCCCGCGTCGAATTCGGCCTGATCGTCGCCGGCGCCGTCGGTCTTGGGCCCCGTGTTGGCACCCGCGGTCACCGCCAAGGTGCCCGGCTCATAGGTGGTGTTGGCCGGGATCACGTCGCGCAGCACGTTGAGGATGGAGTTGTCGTTGCCGGTATTGACGCTGCTCACCGTGTACTGGAGCAGGTCGCCGGGGACCAGCGAACCGCCGTTGACGTCCAGGGAGGTCTTGGCCAACGACGTCTCCAGGTTGGGCAGGAACACCTGCGTCGCCAGCGTCACCACGCCGGGATAGTTCACGTCCGAGCTTTGGCCACGCACCCGCACCACGGCGGACGTGGCGCTGTTGGGAAGCGGCGTGTTGGGCGTGAACCGATCCACGTCCACTCCCAGCGTGTTGGGGAAGCTCGGATTGCGGCCCGCGGCGGTGGTGCCCAGGTCGCTGATGCTGCTGTTGTACACGTCGTCGATCGGGTTGGCACCGTTGAACACCGGGAACAGCGTGCCGGTGGTGGTGCCGAACTGCAGTGCCGCCTGTCCCGCGGCCACGTCCAGAATTCCGAGGTCACCGTCGTAGGTCACCAGGCCCAGGCGGCTGCTCACGGGTCCGGTGGCCGGCGTGATGAACCCGCTGATGCCGAGGTCGATGGGGGTGGCGATGTTGTTGGCCAGCGCCCAGCCGTCGAACACGTTGAGGTTGCGCGTGGGCTCGGCGGGGTTGCTGTAGGCCACCACCAGCTGCCAGCCCGCGAAGTTGTTGCTGCCTGCCGTCGCGACGATGTTGCCCGCGAAGTACACGCCATTGCCTCCGCTCTGGACCAGCGCGGTGACGTCCCGGAAGCCCTGGTAGGCCGTGCCGATGGTGTCGAACGTGGTCGCGATGATCGTCTGGTAACCCGCCGTGGCCGGCGTGCGCAACGATACGATGTTGCGCGCGGCGCCGTTGCTGCGCGCGCCCCAATACAGTCCGGCCCAAAGGACGGTGGAGCCGGCCGGAAGCGCCAAGGTGGCGGAGCTGGAGTTGGTGGTGCCGGCATCGGCATCGATGTCCACGGCCGCCATGGTGAAGTCGTTGTTGCGGCCGGCTCCGCCGCCGCGCGCCGTGGTGCAGGCCGCCGAGGGCGGCGACGGGCAGTGCAGGTTCGTATTGCCGATCAGCACGATGTCGCCGGTGACCGCCGTATTGGCGTAGCGGGTCGCGAACGTGCGCTGCGCCTGGGCGGGGAGCGCGGCCAACAGGGCCGCCGCCGCCAGCAGCGCGGCAAGCGTCTTCAACAGGCCCGGGGTCGGCTGGGTCAGGGGGCGCGCAGACGTCCGGCTGAACATCGTTTGGTTCCAGTGCGCTTCGTGGGGGCGTGAGTATTGGTCAGGCGCGCACGGATGGGGAGAAAGATTTGGCCCCGGCGGCTGCATACCGGTCGGATTGGAAGCCCACGACATGCCGCTGCCCCTTCACCAGCGGTTCTATCACGTAGCGGCCGTGTACCGCCAGCACACGGTCGAGGATGGCCGGCAATGCCAGCGCCGGTGGCGGGTCCTGAACGCGGTCGGCGAACTCCAGGTCCATCCGCAGCCCGACACTCTGGCCCGCTGCGTCCGATACCACGTCCAGCGCCAAGGCGAACTGCGCCACCCCCTGCAGCCGCACGGCCTCGCGCACCGCAGCCTGCACGATCCGGTAAACCACCGTGCGGGCGTCGTCGTCCAGCCCGTCCACCGGACCGGTGAACACGGGCGCGAACTTCACGTTGGCGTCCTCGAGCATCTCGCGCAGCGGGCCATTGTCGAGCGCATGGCGCAGGCCGTGGCTGTCGAGCATCGGCGGGCGCAGCTGGCGCAGCGCGCGGCGCAGGCTGTCCTGGATCTCGCGCACCTGTTCGCGCAGCGACTCCAAGAAGCGTGTGCCCTGCTCGTCGCGCACGTCGCGGAAGGCCAGGCTGATGCGGGTGCCCACGGCGTGGATGGCGTGGCCCAGCTCGTAGTCGAGCTCGTTGGCCAGCTCGCGCTGGCCCTGTTCCTCGATGCGCACCAGGCGCTGGGTGACGTGCCGCAGCTCGTCGGCCAGGGCCGCCAGCTCCTGGTTCTTGGCCGCAAGCGCCCGGTGCTGCAGCGCCAGCGTCTGGTGGCTCAGGCGCAGCGCGGTGCTGGCGGCGCCCAGCACCAGCGCGCCCGCACCCACCACCGCCAGCACCAGCTGCATCACCGTGACGCTGGCATTGAGCAGGTCCAGCTGCACCAGCAGGTGGATCACCAGGCCCAGCGCCGCCGTGCCCACCGCCGCGCCCTCCCAGCCGTGGCGGAAACCAAGAAAAAACAGCGGCGCGAACGCCAGCAGCAGCACGTAGGTGGCCAGGCCGCCGTACACGTGCAGCAGCAGGAACACGGCCAGCGCACCTCCCAACACCAGCACCAGGTCGCGCCAGAGCCGACGGCGCCGCCTGGTCAGTTCGCCGTGCACCAGCGCCAGCAGCAGCGGCGCCAGCACCAGTTGGCCGATCAGGTCGCCGTACATGAAGGCGAACATGCTGGCCAGGGTGTCGGCCGTGGTCATCGGCACCGTGACCAGGAACATCCACAGCAGCGGCGACACCCCCGCCGCGCCGAACAGCCCGGCCAGCAGGAACAGGATCATGCGGGTAGGGCCTTCGAACACCGGCGCCGGCTGCGGGCCGCGCAGCATCAGCACGATGACGGCGTAGATCACCCACGGCGCGACGCAGACCGCCAGGAAGGTGGTGGTGAGCAGCGGATAGCCCAGCACCAGCGATTTCACCGCCTGGGCGGCGATCTCGGAGGCGCCCAGCCAGCCCCAGCGCCGGGCCGGGGTGAGCCAGAGCAGGGCCAGGCGCAGGCCCGCGGGGAGGAACCACAGCTGGGACGAAAGCTGTTCGAACGCCAGCCAGGCCAGCATCGACACGACGGCGATCCCGGCCCATTGCCACCGGTTGCCCGGCGGCGAATCCTGCAGCAGAGCCAGTGGTGCCCGCACCATGCGTCCCGCCTGTTTCACCGGTCCGGCTGGACTGCCGGCCCCCTGGTAGCCAGCATGCCCCTTATGCGCCGTGTGAAGGAAGCCGGGCACGCGCGCCTTCCGCGCGTAGCGCGGTGCCGATATAATCACGGCCTTCCCACCGAAGGGCTCCGGCCCGCCGTCCAGGTACGACAGTGCGCAACCACGATCTGGTCTTCCTCAAGCAATTCTCGATGATCATCGCGTTCCTCGCGGCGCTCACCCTACTGCTGATCCTGGCCGGCGTGTACATCAACGCTCAGAAGGAACGGGAACCCAACCCGGTCGCCGAAGCCGCCACCCAGGAGCGCCTGCGCCCGGTCGGCGGCGTCTACGCCGGCGCAACGGGTGCCGCTGCCCAAGCCGCTGCGCAAGCGGCTGCGGCCGCCGCTGCCATGGGCCAAGTGGCTTACGAAGGCACGCTGGACGGCTCGGTGATCTACGCCGCGCTGTGCAGCGCCTGCCACACCTCCGGCGCTGGTGGCGCCCCGAAGCTCGAGCGCGCGGCCTGGACCGCCCGCATCGCCCAGGGCGCGGACGTGATGCACCAGCACTCCATCCAGGGATTCCAGGGCGCGGCGGGCATCATGCCGGCCAAGGGCGGCAACCCGTCCCTCACCGACGAGCAGGTGATCGCCACGGTTGACTGGATGGTCGACAACCTCAAGTAAGCTGGGCCATCGCCCGACTGCGACGCCGCCTCCGGGCGGCGTTGTTGTTTCTGCCCCCTCCCTTCGCCCTGCCCGGAGTTCCCATGCACCGCTGCCTGCTGATCGCATCATCCCTGCTGCTGGCCGGCTGCGAAGCGCCCCCGGGTGAGGCGGCCGCGATCCCGGGCGACGCCGGTGTCCGCACCATCGCCCAAGTGCAGGGTTCGGGCGCACGCAGCCCGCTGGAGGGCGGGCAGGTGACCGTCGAGGGCGTGGTCTCGGCGAATTTCAGCAAAGGCCTGGGTGGCGTTTTCCTGCAGTCCGGGGCGGACGACGGCGACCCGGCCACCGCCGAGGGCCTGTTCCTGCCCCGCCAGCCCGACGCCGAGCCCCGCCTTCGGCGCGGCGACCGGGTACGCGCCACCGGCCAGGTGGTCGAGCAGGGCGAAGGCGAGCAGACGCTCACCGCGCTGGACGCCGGCACGGTTGAAGTGATGGGCCGCGGCGACGTGGCGCCGCGGGTGGTCACGCAGGCGCCGGCCAGCGCCGCCGGCTGGGAAAGCCTGGAGGGCGAACTGCTGGCCATCGCGGCGCCGCTCACGGTGACCGGCAACGACGGCCTGGCCCGCTACGGCGAGCTGTTCACCAGCTTCGGCGGCCGGCTGTATTCGCCCACCGAAGTGGCTGCGCCGGGCGCCGAGGCCCAGGCGATAGCCGCGGAGAACGCGCGCCTGTCGCTGCGCCTGGACGACGCGCGCAGCGGCCAGGACCCCAAAACGATGTGGTTCCTGCCCGGCGAATGGAACGACGCCGCGCCCCTGCGCACCGGCAGCGTCATCACCGGGGTGCAGGGCGTGCTGGACCAGCGCTTCGGCAGCCACCGGCTGCAGCTGACCGAGGCCATCGGCGCGATCCAACAGGCGCCGCGCCCCGTTGCGCCCACGGTGCCGGGCGACCGCCGCATTGCCGGCTTCAACGTGCTCAACCTGTTCAACGGCGACGGAAGCGGCGGCGGCTTCCCGACCGACCGCGGCGCCGCCACGCCGGCCGACCATGCGCGCCAGGTGGTTAAGCTGGTGGCCGCCCTGCAGGCGCTGGACCCGGACCTGGCCGCGCTGATGGAGCTGGAAAACGACGGCTTCGGCCCGGCGTCGTCGCTGGCGCAGTTCGTGGCCGCGCTCAATGCCGCCGGCCCGCACGGCGACTGGCGCTTCGTGGATTCGGGCGAAGGGCCGGGCAGCAATGCCATCCGCGTGGGCATCATCTACCGCAGCAGCCGCTTCAAGGCGGTGGGCAAGCCGGCCAGCCTGGCCGAGGGCCCGTTCGAACGCGCCAGCCGCGCGCCCCTGGCCCAGGCCTTCCGCGCCGGCGGCGGGCCGGTGTTCGTGGTGGTGGCCAACCACTTCAAGTCCAAGGGCGGCTGCGACAACGCCACCGGCGGCGACGCGGACAGCGGCGACGGCCAGGCCTGCTTCAACGCCACGCGCGTGGACTCGGCGCGGCGCCTGAACGAGTGGCTGGCCACCGACCCCACCGGCACTTCGCCCGAGGGCGCCTTGGTGATCGGCGACCTCAACGCCCACGCCCAGGAAGACCCGCTGCGCCTGCTGTACTCGCGCGGCTGGCAGGACGCCTTCGCCCTGGCCAAGGCCGAGCGGCCGTATTCCTTTGTCTGGGCCGGGCGCTCGGCCCGCCTGGACCATGCCCTGCTCGACGCCGGCTTGGCCGGACGCCTGCGCGGCGTGGCCGAATGGCACGCCAACGCCGACGAATCCGACCGCTTCGACTATCGCCGCGACCGCGACGGCGACCCCTGGCGCGCGTCCGACCACGACCCCATGCTGCTCGGCCTCGACCTGGCCCGCTAAGGGCTATCATCCCGCCATGAACGCCCTTCCGGACTTTCCCAGCGAGTCAGGCTCCCTGCTGATACCCGGCCCAGCCGGCCCGCTGGAGCTGATGGTGGACCTGCCCGATCCAGGCCAGGAGCGCGCCGGCGTGGCCGTGGTCTGCCACCCCAATCCGCCCGACGGCGGCACGCTGCACAACAAGGTGGTCACGATGGTCGCGCGCGCGCTGAGCGAGCTGGGCCTGGCCGCGGTGCGCTTCAACTTCCGCGGCGTGGGCCAGTCCGAGGGCAGCTTCGACCAGGGCCGCGGCGAAACCCTCGACCTGCTGGCAGTCACCGACTGGGTGCGCAAGGCGCGCCCCGACCAGGCGCTCTGGCTGGCGGGCTTTTCGTTCGGCAGCTGGGTGGCGCTGCAGGGCGCGCGCCACCTGCCGGTGAAGCAGATGATCTCGATCGCACCCCCCGTGGGGCTGCGCGAATTCGCCGGCGTGCTGCCGCCGCCCTGCCCGTGGCTGGTGGTGCAGGGCGAAACCGACGACATCGTCGATCCGCAGGCCGTCTACGACTGGATCGATTCGCTCAAGGACAAGCCCACTCTGGTGCGAATGCCCGACACCGGCCACTTCTTTCACCGGCGGCTGATGGACCTGCGCGGCGCGATCAAGAACGGCGTGCGCAAGAACCTCCCCCCGCCGCGCAACGGCTAGCAATGACCAGGAATCGGGCGGTGCTGCCGCCGTCGGCGATCTACGCCAACGGCGTTACTTCGCGCCGCTGGCAGCGCGACCCGGCCCAGCAGCAGGCCCTGGCCGAACTCGACCGCGTGCACCGCCAGCTGCCCGCCCGGCTGCGCAAGCCACTTTTCCGGCGCTGGCTGTGGCGGCTGCTGCCACCGGCGCCGGTGCGCGGGGTGTACCTGTGGGGCGGCGTGGGCCGCGGCAAGACCTTCCTCAACGACCTGCTGTTCGAACAGCTGGGCGCCCTGCCGCGTCAGCGCTGGCATTTCCATCGCTTCATGGTGGAAGTGAGCGGGCGCATGCAGGCCCTGCCCGACGGCACCGCCGACACGGTGGCCGTGGTGGCCGACGCCCTGGCCGACGAGATGCGGCTGCTGGTGCTGGACGAGTTCATCGTCACCGACATTGCCGACGCAATGATCCTGGGCCGCCTGCTCGAGCGGCTGTTCGCGCGCGGGGTGGTGCTGGTCACCACCTCCAACACCGCGCCCGCGAACCTTTACCGCGACGGCCTGCAGCGCGCGCGCTTCCTGCCGGCCATCGCCCTGATCGAGCGGCACTGCGCCGTGGTGCACCTGGACAGCGCGCAGGACTACCGCCTGCGCCTGCTCACCCGCGCCAAGACCTACCTCACGCCGCTGGGCGCCGCGTCCGAAGCTGCACTCGAGGACCACTTCCAGCGCCTGGCGTCGGACTGCCCGCGCGAAGACGGGCCGCTGGCCATCAACGGGCGGGCGGTACCGGTGCGCGCGCTGGCCGAGGGCATCGCCTGGTTTGATTTCGCCGCGCTGTGCGAGGGGCCGCGCGCCGTCGCCGACTACATCGAGATCGCGCGCGATTTCCACACCGTACTGCTGTCGGGCGTGCCGGTGTTCGGGGCGGCCGACGACAACGCCGCGCGCCGCTTCGTGCACCTGGTGGACGAACTCTACGACCGCAACGTGAACCTGCTGCTCAGTGCCGGCGCCGAGCCGATGGCGCTCTACCGCGGCGAGCGGCTGGGGCCGGAGTTCGAACGCACGTCGTCGCGCCTGGTCGAGATGCGCACCGCCGAATTCATGGCCCGCGAGCACCGCCCGTGAAGCGGCTGGCGCCGTGGGCGGCCGCGCTGCTGGGCCTGGCCGTGGCGCTGGCGGTGTTCTGGCCCGGCTACATGAGCTGGGACTCGGCCTACCAGTGGTGGCAGGCCCGACACGACCAGTTCGACAGCGTGCACCCGCCGCTGATGGCGATGATCTGGCAGCTCAGCGACCGCGCGGTGGAAGGGCCGGGCGGCATGTTCGCGCTGCAGGCGGCGCTGCTGTGGTCGGCGCTGGCGCTGTTCGCGGCCGCGCTGCCGGTGCGTCCGGCGCTTCGGGTCGCCATCGTGCTGGGACTGGGCTTCTGGCCGCCGCTGTTCGCGCTGCTGCCGCACGTGTGGAAGGACCTGTGGACGCTGGCGGGCTTCGCCTGGGCGCTGGCGCTGCTGGCGCAGGACCTGCGCGCGCCGCACCGCGGCTGGCGCGCCGGCGCGCTGCTGGCGCTCACCTTCGCCTGCGCCTTCCGCCACAACGCCATCACCGGCGCGCTGCCGCTGGTGGCGTGGCTGGGCTGGCGCGAAGCGGTGGCCTGCGGCTGGGTGCCGATGCGGGCGCGCCCGGGCGCCACCGTTGCTTTCACGGCGGCCATGATGGCCACGGTGATGCTCGTGTCCGGCCTGCCCAACCTCGACCCGCGCGTGCGCCACACCGAGCGCGTGTGGTCGGTGGTGACGCTGTGGGACGCGGCCGCGGTGTCGCTGGCCGAAGGTGCGCTGGTGTATCCGCCCGCGCTGGTGGATCCCACGCTCACCCTGGACGAACTGCGCGGCAAGTTCGTGGATTACAGCAACACCTCGGTGTTCGAGACCGGCAAGCTGCGCCACAGCTTCGACGCCCCGTACACCCCGGCGCAGCGCGAGGCCCTCGACGCTCTGGCTTGGTCGCTGGCGCGCGACCACGCGCCCGCCTACTTCGCGCACCGCTGGCGGCTGGCGCAGCTGCTGCTGGGCTGGGACCGCGCGGGGCTGCCCGATGGCCTGGTGCTGATGCCCGGCCTGCATCAATACCAGGACAACCCGCCGGTGCCGCCGCAAACCGGCGCGCTGCATGCGCGCGTGCTGGCCACGCTGCAGTCGCTGGTGGATACGCCGCTGTTCGCGGGGTGGATCTACCTGTTGGCGTGCGTGGGCGTCATCGCTGTTGCGGCGGCGAAGCTGCGCCGTCCGGCGCGCCCGGCCGCAGCCGGCGCAGCGGGTCGTCCGCGGCGAATGTTGGCGGCGGTGGTGGCGACCTCATCGCTGGCGTATGCCCTGCCGTTGGCGCTGGCCTCGGGCAGCGCGGAGTTCCGCTACCTGGCCTGGCCGGTGCTGGCCACCTTGGCCGCCCTCATCCTGCTGGCCATCCACCCGGCAGTAAGGCTTTCAGGACCGATGCCCTTTGCCGGGAAGCATCGGGCCTAAAGGCCGCCCCACCATTTCTCCAGGAGAATTTCCTTGCATCGTTCGCTGCTCGCCCTTGCGCTGCTTGCCCTCTTGCCCGCCTCGGCGCGAGCGCAGTCACCCGATGTCCAGCGGCTGGCCGCCGCGGTCGAAACCAAGGTTCAAGCCTGGCGCCGCGATCTGCACCAGCATCCCGAACTGGGCAACCATGAAATCCGAACCGCCGCCAAGGTCGCCGAGCACCTGCGCTCGCTGGGCCTGGAGGTGCGCACCGGCATCGGCCCCACCGGCGTGTCGGCCGTGCTGCGCGGCGGCAAGCCGGGCCGGCGCATCGCGCTGCGCGCCGACATGGACGCGCTGCCGGTGACGGAAGAAACCGGCCTGCCGTTCGCGTCCACGGTGAAATCCGAGTACCGCGGCGCGCCCGTGGGGGTGATGCACGCCTGCGGCCACGACGCCCACGTAGCGATCCTGATGGGCGTCGCCGAAGCGCTGGCGTCGGTGCGGGAAGAGCTGTCGGGCGAGGTGATGTTCGTGTTCCAGCCCGCCGAAGAAGGCCCGCCGACGGTGGGCGAAGTGTTCGGCGCCGCGCGCATGATCAACGAAGGCCTGTTCGCCGATTTCGAACCCGAAGCTATCTACGGCCTGCACGTCTGGGCCACGCTGCCGGTGGGCACCGTGGGCACGCGCATCGGCCCGGTGATGGCGGCGGCGGACGAATGGACGCTGCGCATCGACGGCAGACAGACCCACGGCTCGCGGCCGTGGGACGGCATCGACCCGATCACCGTCGCCGCCCAGGTGCAGCTGGGCTGGCAGAGCATCCTCGCGCGCCAGGTGGACATCACCGCCTCGCCGGTGGTGCTGACCACCGGCGCGATCAACGGCGGCGTGCGCTTCAACATCGTGCCCGACCGGGTGGACATGACCGGCACCCTGCGCACCTTCGACCCCGCCATGCGCGCCGACGTGATCGCGCGCATGGGCGCCACCGCCAACGGCTTCGCCCAGGCCAGCGGCGCCACGGCCACCCTGCGCGTGGTCAACAACGCACCGGTGACGGCGAATGACGTCGGCCTTGCGCCGTCGGGCCTGGCCTCCCTGCGCACGGCGCTGGGCGCAGGCAAGGTGGTGGAAATGCCGCTGTTGACGGTTGCCGAGGATTTCTCGCAGTACGCCACGGTGGCGCCGACGTTCTTCTATTTCGTGGGCAGCACTTCTCCCGGCCTCGACCCGGCGAAGGCACCGGCAAACCACTCGCCGAAATTCCTTCTCGACGAGCAAGCGCTCGACGTTGGCGTGCGCACCCTCCTGCAGCTGAGCCTCGACCGTCTGGCCCGCTGATCCCGGACCGCCGTAGGGGGGCCTGTTCCAGCCCACCTCATCAACGCGGCTTGATCCGTCGCCAAGGCCCACGGTGAAACCGCCGTGGGCGCGAAGCCTGCGGGCGGCCGTGCCGGTGGCTGCTGCCTTCCCTGCCCGGGCCTGGGCCTGGTAAGCGCGGTAGTGTCGCAGTCCCGGGCGACACGCCGTCCGATGGCCGAACCAACGGGCGCCTTGCGTACACCCGAGCCGGCCGTGTGATGCGAGAATGCCGGCCATGACTTCCCCCGAACTGAGCCCGCTGGGCAAAGCCGTCGACTACGGCCATTCGTACGACCCCTCCCTGCTGTTCCCGATCGCGCGCGCCGCCCAGCGCGCGGCCCTGGGCCTGGGCGAGGAGCTGCCGTTCGTCGGGGTCGATTTCTGGAATGCCTACGAGCTGAGCTGGCTCGACGGCCGCGGCAAGCCGCGCGTGGCGCTGGCGGAGTTCCGCGTGCCGGCCGCGTCACCCAACATCATCGAGTCCAAGAGCTTCAAGCTCTACCTGGGCAGCTACGCCCAGTCGCGCTTGGGCGACACCGACGCCCTGCGCGCGCAGCTGATCGGCGACCTGTCCGAAGCCGCCGGTGCGCCGGTGAGCGTGGTGCTGACGCCGGCGGCGTCGGCCAACGCCGCCCTGATCGAAACGCTGGAAGGCGACCTGATTGACGACCTGCCGCTGGAGATCACCCACTACGGCCCGCCGCGCCCGGACTTCCTGTGGTCCGACCCGGAGCTGCGCACCGACGAAGTGCTGGTGTCGCACCTGCTCAAGACCAACTGCCCGGTCACCGGCCAGCCGGACTGGGCCAGCCTGCAGATCCGCTACGCCGGCCCGCGCATCGCCCGCGACGGCCTGCTGCGCTACCTGGTGAGCTACCGCAACCACAGCGATTTCCACGAACAGTGCGTCGAGCGCATCTTCATGGACCTGATGCAGCAGTGCGCGCCCACCCGCCTGGGCGTGTACGCGCGCTACACGCGCCGCGGCGGCCTGGACATCAACCCCTTCCGCGCCACGCCGGGCCTGCCGCCGCCCGGCAACCCGCGCACCGCGCGCCAGTAAGCTTCGTTTTCCAGCCCGACCCGGGAACCGCCATGCGCCTGACTACGCTCGCCACCGCCCTGTTGATCACGCTGTCGCTGTCGGCCTGCGGCAGCGATGAGAAGCCCGCAGGGGTGGCCGCGGCACCCGCGTTGGTACCGGCCGGCGCGTCCGTGCAGGCGGCCGTCGAAGACGCCCCGGCCGAACTGGCGCCGATGCCCACCGGCGATTTCCGCATCGCGTCGGTGACGCTGGGCAAGACCGTGGACGCAGAGGGCCAAGTGCGCCAGGCGCAGGAGTCGTTCGCAAGCGGCGACAAGATCTACGCGGCCGTGGTCAGCGTGGGCAGCAGCGAAGGCCTCGCGCTGGCCGCGCGCTGGACCGCCGCCGACGGCACGCAGGTGGCCGCCGCCGGCCAGAGCCTCAACCCCAGCACGCCCACCGTGACAACGTTCAGCATCGCCCAGCCCGAACCCTGGCCGACGGGCGGCTACAAGCTGGAAGTGTCGGTGAACGGCCGCGTGGTCGAGACGCGCAGCTTCCTGGTCGAGTAACGCAGCGGCCATGGCAGAGCATCCCTGCCGGCGCTGCGGCGCATGCTGCGCCGCGGTGCACGGGCTGCCGCCGCTGGCACCGGCCGACTGGGCGCGCTGACGCCGGCTTTGCCCCCGACCGGCGGAACCGCGACAATGGGGCGCATTTTCACGGCCCGCGGCGGCAAGACCGCGGCCATCACGGAGGACTCCATGGCAGACCCCATCCTTACGGCGCCCGCAGGCGGCGCCAAGATCACGATCTCGGGCGGCAAGCTCAACGTTCCGCACAACCCGATCATTCCCTTCATCGAGGGCGACGGCACCGGCCCCGACATCTGGGCCGCCAGCGTGCGCGTGCTCGATGCAGCGGTGGCCAAGGCCTACGGCGGTGCGCGCAAGATCCACTGGCTGGAGGTCTATGCCGGCGAGAAGGCGAACAACCAGTTCGGCACCTGGCTGCCCGAGTCCACCGTGCAGGCCTGCCGCGACTACCTGGTGTCGATCAAAGGCCCGCTGACGACGCCGGTCGGCGGCGGCATCCGTTCGCTGAACGTTGCGCTGCGCCAGATGCTGGACCTCTACGTGTGCCTGCGGCCGGTGCGCTGGTTCAAGGGCGTGCCCACCCCGGTGAAGGATCCGGGCAAGGTCAACATGACCCTCTTCCGCGAGAACACCGAAGACATCTACGCCGGCATCGAGTGGGCCGGCGGCAGCGCCGACGCGCAGAAGGTGCTCGACTTCATCGAGAAGGAGTTCCCGCAGGCCTTCGGCAAGATCCGCTTCGGCACCGCGCAGAAGAACGCGGAGTGGCAGGCGGCGCTGGAAGGCATCGGCGGCCCCAAGCGCGAGATGCCGGTGATGGTCGGCCTGGGCATCAAGCCGGTGTCGTACCTGGGCACCGAGCGCCTGGTGCACAGCGCGATCGGCTACGCGATCACCAACAAGTCCAAATCGGTGACCCTGGTGCACAAGGGCAACATCATGAAGTACACCGAAGGTGGCTTCCGTGACTGGGGCTACAAGGTGGCCAAGGACTACTACGGCGCGGTCGAGCTCGACGGCGGCCCGTGGATGGTCATCCCGGAAGGCAAGCCGGGCGCGGGCCTGATCATCAAGGACGCGATTGCCGACGCCTTCCTGCAGCAGATCCTGCTGCGCCCGGAGGAGTACGACGTCTGCGCCACGCTCAACCTCAACGGCGACTACCTGTCGGACGCGCTGGCGGCGCAGGTTGGCGGCATCGGCATCGCGCCGGGCGCCAACATCAACTACGTCACCGGCCACGCGGTGTTCGAGGCCACGCACGGCACGGCCCCGAAGTACGCCGGCCTGGACCAGGTAAACCCCGGTTCGGTGATCCTGTCGGGCGAGATGATGCTGCGCTACATGGGCTGGAACGAAGCGGCCGACGCCATCATCGCCGCAACCGACAAGGCCATCGCCGGCAAGCGCGTCACCTATGATTTCGCCCGGCTGATGGAGGGTGCGACCAAGGTGAAGTGCAGCGAGTTCGCGGACGAGCTGATCAAGCACCTCTGACCCACGCGACGAAGAAACAGCAAGGGGCGCCGAGGCGCCCCTTTTCTGTATTCAGGATTCTGTAGGAGGGGTCAGGCCAGGTCGTAGCGGTCGGCGTTCATCACCTTGGTCCAGGCGGCGACGAAGTCCTTCACGAACTTCTCCGATGCATCGCTGGAAGCATAGGCCTCGGCCAGCGCGCGCAGCTGCGAGTTCGAGCCGAACACCAGGTCGGACACGGTGCCGGTCCAGCGCAGTTCGCCGGTGCTGCGGTCGTGGCCCTCGATCACGTCGTGGTTGGCCGCGGAGCGCGTCCACTTGGTGCGCATGTCGAGCAGGTTCACGAACACCTCGTTGTTCAACACCCCCGGCGTCGTGGTGAACACGCCGTGTTTGGCCCCGCCCACGTTGGCGTCCATCGCCCGCAGGCCGCCCACCAGCACGGTCATCTCGGGCGCGCTCAGGCGCAGCAGCGCAGCCTTGTCCACCATCGCCTCGGCTTCCGACCCGCGGAAGGACTTGGCGACGTAGTTGCGGAAGCCGTCGGCCCACGGTTCGAGCGGCGCGAACGAATCGGCGTCGGTCTGGTCCTGGCTGGCGTCGGTGCGGCCGGGCGCGAACGGTACGCTTACTTCAACGCCACCCTTCTTGGCCGCCGCTTCCACCGCCGCGTTGCCGGCGATGACGATCAGGTCGGCCAGCGACACCTTCTTGCCGCCCGCCGAGGCGTCGAAGTCCTTCTTGATGCCTTCCAGCGTCGCCAGCACCTTGGCCAGCTGCGCCGGCTGGTTGGCTTCCCAGTCCTTCTGCGGCGCAAGCCGGAGGCGCGCGCCGTTGGCGCCGCCGCGCTTGTCGCTGCGGCGGAAGCTCGAGGCGGACGCCCAGGCGGTGGCCACCAGCTGCGGCACGGTCAGGCCGGAGGCCAGCACCTTGGCCTTGAGCGCCTCGACGTCCTTGGCTTCGACCAGCGGGTGGTCGACGGCCGGCACCGGGTCCTGCCAGATCAGCACTTCCTCGGGCACCAGCTTGCCGAGGTAACGGTCGCGCGGGCCCATGTCGCGGTGGGTGAGCTTGAACCACGCGCGGGCGAAGGCGTCGGCCAGTTCGGCTGGGTTGGCCCTGAAGCGGCGCGAGATCTTTTCGTAGGCCGGATCCATGCGCATGGCCATGTCGGCCGTGGTCATCATCGGCTGGTGGAACACGCCGGGTTCGAACGCGTCGGGCACGGTGCGGCCGGCGTCGCCCTTGGGCTTCCACTGGTGCGCACCGGCGGGGCTCTTGGTCAGCTCCCACTCGAAGCCGAACAGGGTTTCGAAGTAGCTGTTGTCCCAGGTGGTCGGCGTGGGCGTCCAGGCACCCTCGATGCCGCTGGTGATGGTGTGGCCGGCCATGCCGCTTTCATAGGTGCTGATCCAGCCGAAGCCCTGGTTGGCGATGTCCGAACCTTCCGGCTCCGACTGCACCAGCGACACGTCGCCGGCGCCGTGGGCCTTGCCGAAGGTGTGGCCGCCGGCGGTGAGGGCGACGGTCTCTTCGTCGTTCATGGCCATGCGGGCGAAGGTTTCGCGGATGTCGCGCGCCGAGCCCAGCGGGTCGGGACGGCCGTCCGGGCCTTCGGGGTTCACGTAGATCAGGCCCATCTGCACCGCGGCCAGCGGGTTGGCCAATTCGCGGTCGCCGGAATAGCGGCTGTCGGGCTTGTCGCTGCCGGCCAGCCATTCGGCCTCGGCGCCCCAGTTGATGTCGGCGTTGGGTTCCCAGATGTCGGCGCGGCCGCCGGCGAAGCCGAAGGTCTTGAAACCCATGGACTCGAGCGCGACGTTGCCGGTGAGGATGAACAGGTCGGCCCACGACAGCTTGGCGCCGTACCTGGCCTTGATCGGCCACAGCAGGCGGCGCGCCTTGTCGAGGTTGCCGTTGTCGGGCCAGCTGTTGAGCGGCGCGAAGCGCTGGTCGCCCGTGCCGCTGCCGCCGCGGCCGTCGGAGATGCGGTAGGTGCCGGCCGCGTGCCAGGCCATGCGGATGAAGAAGGGGCCGTAGTGGCCGTAGTCGGCCGGCCACCAGGCCTGCGAATCGGTCATCAGGCCGTGCAGGTCCTTCACCACGGCGTCGAGGTCGAGGGTCTTGAACGCCTCGGCGTAGTCGAAGCCTTCGCCCATCGGATTGGCGCGCGGCGAGTGCTGGTGCAGGATCGCGAGGTTGAGCTGGTTGGGCCACCAATCGGCGTTGGAGCGGGCGCGCGGCGCGGTGTTGCCGCGTTCGGTGCCCGACATCGGGCACTGGGCTTCGGTATTCATGGGTCTCTCCCTCGTGACGGTTCGCGCCTTGGCGGGTCACCGGGGTCGTGGCGGATGGACGTCGCCGGCTTCCCACCACGATAGGCGCGCCCGGCGACGATGGATAATCAATACTTCGAATGCTTTCGATAGGTTCGGGCTATGGACATGCGTTCGCACTGCGGCCGATCACCAGGGGTTCATGGGCAAACCCACCATGATGGCCACCCCTGAGGAATCCGGCGATGACCGCCCAGCGCAATGCGCCCCTGAAGGGGCCAGACCACGCCCACGCCTGGCGCGAATCGCGCGCCCTGCTCGACGCCGGGCGGATGGTGCTGCCGCTGCTGCTGCCCGCCGGCAAGAAGCGGGCGACGCGCGCGCGCCACGTCATCGTCATGCCCGGCTTCGGCGCCGACGACCGCGCCACTTGGCCGCTGCGGCGCTACCTCACCAAGCTCGGCCACCACGCCGAGGGCTGGGGGTTGGGCCTGAACCGCGCCGGCATCGACATCAAGCACACGCTGTCCGACCTGTCCCCTGGCTGGGCGATCGAGCCGATGGGCCACTACCGCAACGAAGGCTCGGTGCCGATGCTATGCGACCGCATGGCGGCGCGCGTGCGCGAACGCCATCGCGCGCTGGGCGGGCATCCGCTCACGCTGATCGGCTGGAGCCTGGGCGGCGTGGTGGCGCGCGAAGTGGCGCGCGACCTGCCCGACCTGGTCGACGAGGTGATCACCCTGGGCACGCCGGTGCAGGGCGGCCCGAAGTACACGCGCGCCTCCGCCTTCTTCAAGGGCCGCGGCATGGACCTGGACTGGATCGAACGCGGGGTGGCGCAGCGCGAATCCACGCCCATCCGCGCCCGCATCACCGCCATCGCCAGCCCCACCGACGCCGTGGTCGGGCACGCCGCCACCTTCGACCACCACAGCCCCGACGTGCGGCACATCGACATCGATGCCTCGCACCTGGGCCTGTGCTTCAACCCGACGGTCTGGGCGCTGATCGCCGACACGCTCAATCGCAGGTCCTGAGCCGCAGGCGTCAGAGCCGTACGCTTTCGGGATAGGGCGCGATGTCGGCGAAGCCGCCGGCCGCCACGGACTGCTGCAGGGCCTGCCACCAGGCCACGCTGAAGATGTCGCCGTGGGCCTGCATCAGGGCGTCGAGCAGCGCGGGTGGCAGCCCCAGGAAGCGCGGGAACTGCTCCGGGAATACGTCGTTCTCGCCAACGTGGTACCAGGCGCCCGCGCTCATCTCCTCTTCTTCGTTGCGCGGGGTGGGTTCGACCCGGAACTTGCATTCGTCCACCAGGCACAGCTCGTCGTAGTCGTAGAAGATGGCGCGGCCGTTGCGGGTGACGCCGAAGTTCTTGAGCAGCAGGTCGCCCGGGAAGATGCCGCTGCGGGCCAGGTCCTTGATGGCCTGGCCGTAGTCGAGCACCGCGGCCAACGCAGCATCGGGCGCCGCTTCGCGCACGAACAGGTTGAGCGGCCGGAGCCGGCGCTCGAGGTAGCAGTGGTGGATCATGATGTCGTCGCCGACTTCGCTGACGGTTTCCCGGCACTGGGTCAGCAGCTCGCCCAGCAGCTCATCGGTGAACTGCCGGCGCGGGAAGCGCAGCCAGCGGAATTCCTGCGCGTCCACCAGGCGGCCGACACGGTCGTGCCGGAACACCAGGTCGTACTTGGCCTGCACCTGTTCGCGCGCCATGTCCTTGGGCGGCGCGAACCTGTCGCGGATAAGCTTGAACACCAGCGGGTACGACGGCAGGGTGAACACCGCCATCACCATGCCGCGCTCGCCGTCGGCGTGGCGCAGCGGCTCGTCGCCGCGCCGCGCGAGGTGGCGGAAGAAGTGCCGGTAGCGTTCG
>Ga0105045_10000393_pt1 | contig 30681 bp, 36 predicted proteins | sample MAT02_FD_78089 | JGI IMG/M metagenome (GOLD analysis project Ga0105045, IMG submission 78089) | Freshwater microbial communities from Lake Fryxell liftoff mats and glacier meltwater in Antarctica - MAT-02 (megahit assembly) | ecosystem: Environmental > Aquatic > Freshwater > Ice > Liftoff... | reverse complement strand
TGCAAGTAGAACATATTCACCCCAAGGCAAAAGGAGGTAGTAATCGCATTTCAAATCTGTGCCTAGCTTGCGAGAAGTGTAATCTCAAGAAAGGCACTCAAGATATCAAAAACTTCCTCTCAAAGAAACCGGATCTGCTCAAGCAGATTATGGGGCAAGTCAAGCGACCACTCAAAGATGCCGCTGCTGTCAATTCTACCCGTTGGGCATTATTCAATCAACTCAAGTTAACGGGATTGCCCGTTACAACAGGTTCTGGCGGGCAGACAAAGTACAATCGCACTCGGTTGAAGTTGCCCAAGACTCATTATTTTGATGCAGCTTGTGTTGGTAGAGTTGACCAATTGATTGTACTTACAACTCAACCATTGCTAATTAAATCTAGGGGTCATGGTACTCGGCAAATGTGTCGCACCGACAAGTTTGGATTCCCATCTCGCCATGTCCCCCGCAATAAATTGGTCAAAGGCTTTCAGACTGGCGACATCGTAAAGGCGGTTGTAACCAGTGGGAAGAAAGTTGGCGAGTATGTTGGCAGGGTGGCTGTTCGTAGCAACGGGTCTTTCAATATCTCAGCGAAAGAATTGGTGCAAAGCATTAGCCACAAATACTGTCAGACTCTTCAGAGGAAAGATGGATATTCGTACCAGTTTTAGTTTAGTAAAGCCGTCCTTAAGGACGGGGGTTCTACCCAGGTTTCTGATGAGTACAAAGACATCAGATACAGAGAGTAGTTACAGTATAAAGATACACACACACCCTATCCCCTTAACTATGACCCGCAGCACCCATTAAATAAGCGGCCCCATTGTGTACAGGCATTTAGTACAATAACAGAAGCCCGCAGTTACCTAGCAACGCTGGGAGCGTAGCGACCTACTACGTAACCCTATCATGGGTGCGTACATAGTTAAGGAACGGTACGTACCATAACCATACAACCATGTTGAACATAGAAGCACGAAGTTATTACAATGGTAAGAAAGAAGGTATAGTGCAGATAGTAGAAGAGTTATTACCATACCTCCCTTACCCTTCTATAGAGAATGCCTTACTATCCCTCAGTAATCACCCCGCCATAGGTAGAAGAGATGCCTTAGAATGGATATTGGAGTACTGTAAGCCAGAACTAGTAGTGAAAGAGGATATCAATATCTGTAACCCCAGACTCCCATCACTACACGCCGGCCAAGTATGCGCCTTAATTAATCAATTGATAATCGAAGAGAATGGTGTCTATGTTTACCTAGGGCCGGGTGTCTCATTACAAAGAACAGCGGCATAACGTGAAGTATAACTTTATCAATCATTAACCCCAACAATAAAGTATAGGGCTCGTCTCTACGTTATGACCATTGAGGCACGCGGGCGCAAGTGAGATTAGACTCGGATTGAGATATCCAATTAGGTAGCTGGGGATGGTGCCCCGCATGATGTGATGGGTGCCTCCCTAATCTATTACAGTTATGGGTGCTCAGCCTGTGACTATGGCTCAATCACACAGGCTTGGTATACATTACCCAATTACATCTATAATTGTAAGGGAGTTGGTATCAATAGGGATCTATTACTAGATCATTGCGAGGCCACGCTCAATGGATATGAGAGAGAGCACTAACACACATTTAATAGGCATGAGTACAAAGACATCAGACACAGAAAGTAATTACAGTATAAAGATACACACACACCCTATCCCCTCAACTATGGCCCCCAGCCCTGGGTATGGTACTGAGCGTGATTACCCAGACTGGTACCCTTATAACATACAGCAGATGGGTAGTGAGACCTGTGCCGATATTGTATGGGAGCAAGTAGTCCTATGCTATACAGTTAGTAAGGATGGGCAGAGGGTACCATATAAATATGCCATCCCTGTAAAGGTAGACCCTAGTACACGTAGTGAGTTGATATTACGGACTAGTCACACATCCCTATCATTGACGTGGATGTTATCAGATGACCGCAGTAATAAGGCATGCCTAGAGTTGTGGGGGTCTGATATATTCAGTCACACAATATACTTCACAACGCGCACACAGGCCGAATTCATTAAGACATGGTACTCCCTCATGGCATACATAGGGGGTGTGGATAAGGTCTTCAAGGTTGGCATCAATGGGCGCCAATTACTAGACTATTGTATCGAGCACTTAGGTGCCATTAAGATACCAGATAACTTACAGTACACAACTAAAATAGATAACACAAATGTTAGACATTATGGTTTCAGAAGTACCACCAAGCCCCGTACTGCTTCCAGATGAGGCTAACCAGGATATACATATTAAGGGGTATGGCTTACTCCATGAGGGTGTGCCTCTATTAGTTGAGGAAGATGGCGTAGAGGGGCGCCCACACTCCCCAAAGGAGGGTAGTAGAATGTCCTATACATTAAGTAAGACACGTGGTATGCCTTACTTAGTAGATAGGTTCACATTAGAATACTACATGAGTTACGGTCATAGCCGCTATGAACAAGGGGCCCCACATGACTGCTGCTATTCCCAAGGGTCGCAGCCATGCGGCACTACTCGCCACGGGGATAGCATGAGGTTAAGCGCCACTCCTTGCTACATGGAGGTGACATTAACTAAGGAGCATAACTTCTCCTTCAGTATCACCACAACGCCCTTACAAGAATCATTGAAGGTGTATAACGTATTACCTAGTGATTGTCTAGATGATACAGTGAGCGGCCCGAGACACTTGCGAGATTGCCATGTTAAAAGGTTATATTATACGCCTGACCTAATCATGGGAGGGCTATATGTAGATGGTAATGTGCACATAGATACATATCTAGGTTCTAGTGGATTACCTAACCACCACCTATTCTATAGGGAGCAGGGGCGCTTAACGTTCTATGAGACAGTAGATATAAGCACCTTGCTTACAATGACGCAGCCAGAAGATACATAGCACACAAATACACTACAAACCTTACATACATGGACATCAACACAGGCGCACGGTACGTGCCCGGCATCTTTGATGCAGGTAACATTACAGCCCCCCAAAGGACATTACTGCAAGTCTACGCTGAGGCAGTACTGTCTTGTGAGCGACATATTCAAGGACTATCAAACGATGTAGCCGATCAATTACGTACCCTGTTGGCACCAATACTGCACCGGTATGGTATGGGAATGTTAAAGGGTGGTCCATTAGTCTACCTCGACCCCAGCCCCTCAAGACAGCGCGAGGGGGCAGAAGTGTACATTAATAAAGAAGTCGATGTACACCTCGGATTACTGCATGAAGAGTTAATGAGTGCACTGTGGGCACAGGTGGAGGTATTCCCTTACGAGGATACATTCCATGACCTAGTACAAGATATCCCATTACCAGAAGGGGTGGAGTATCTATGGGTCATAGAGAAGACAGGGGTTAATATAATGGGCCGGCCGCAATCACAACTCCGCACTATGTCCTATAAGGATAGTCTTACTACAGACTTACAGCGTGATGGAGCGGTATATTACGGCCCCACTACTAGAGAGTACTTAGATGATGTAGCTGACTACGTGGAAGTTAATAGTGACACTACCTTGAGTGAGTTCTTAGTAGTACTACCTGCGTACATTGTCGGTGATGATCAGAGATTTGTAGCAATACCATAGGGGAGTGACGCGACCTTGCAATACTGTGAGCATAGAGAACTAATATAGTCGTGACCACTGGTACCAGTTGCTAAATGGTAAGCTAGTACTATTCAATTGTAGGATAGTTAAGGACATGGGCAAGAGGTATATCGCAATAGGGGACGTGCATGGTCAACACCGTCTCCTCCACCAGGCCATCTCCGACTTAGATGATGGCAATACATTCTTCATATTACTAGGGGACTTAAATGATGCCCGCCTCCGTGGTAAGGCACAGGATGAATCATCTTCTCTAGAGTGTATACGTACAGCCATGAACCTGATGGAACGTGGTGTGGGTGTCACGTTACAGAGTAATCATGGTGTGTACCTGTACCGAGCATTACTAGGGGGTGAGTCATTGCCTTACTCTACCACTGGGCTATCGCATACCTTACAGGAGATGAAACCCCTATCTAGTGAGGAGCAGAAGAGGATAGGGTTATGGTTAGTAAACCTCCCTTATTACTGGACTGTCACCACAGACATCCCATTACATCAAGCAACTATTGATTGGTATGCAGTACACGGTATGTACATCCCCGGTATGGATCAACATAAACCCAATGCAGAAGGGATGCAAGCCTCAGTGTATGGTAGGGATGCGTCAGGTAAGAGGTATAAGTTCTGGGAGATGGATGAGTATAAGGATTCTCTCCCCGAGAACACATATACAGTGAGTGGCCACTACCACAAGGTAATTAAAGGGCCGCCCTGTTACTTAATAGATGACAACTGTGGCAATGGCGGGCCCCTTATGGGTCTGTGCCTCAATGACTTGGCAGAGTACCGGTGGTCTGAGCCTATAACCTAGCTCCGCTGAGAGCGTAACGACCTAATAGAGGTATTTAATGTACACAATAACCTATACCCTACTACTGCTGTGGGGTATTGCCTTCTTAGAGCGCCTATATTCCATGGTGACATCTGAAAGGGCATCTTCTACATGGTCTCTACTATTTGTAGGGGTTATGTTATGCCTACACCTAGCTCTCTTATACACAGAGAGATTGTCTATATGTTTACCGTAACCCACACATCATCAAAGGAATACGGTAAGTGGGAAACTCAGTCTCTTTAGAGCTGAGAGTGTCAAGTCTTCAGTTCTAGTAAGTACTTCGTACTTAGGTTGGGATACATTAGGTGCATATACTTACCCATCCGCCCAGGTACTATTCAATGTAGCGATGTGGTTAGCACCAGCCGCTGGCTTACTCTTAAGCCTCTTCTTACTAGTAGTGGCAGCCATACTCAACGCATGGTTCTTTAGTTCACTTATAACGTGGGTAGAGGGGGATGAGTAGTCAGACATATACTGTAAGCATCAGTGACAAGATATCTCCTCAACCCCCTAATAACATAATCAAAGCCATGTACAAGAAGAACACTCTCACAGCCAACAATACACTCCCCAAGGGTCGTAGCCGTACGGCACTCTTGCTAGCACTAGATGAAGAGTTAATTGCCATACACCAGTACATTATAGATAAGGTAGATTCAAATGTTGAGTGGTGTAGTAATGAGCTCCCGCATACATTACCCGATTCATATATTGAGTGGTGTAATAGTACAGAGCTACCGACAACGCATATCACACACAGACTATACACCTTCCACGCTTCACTAATGGAGGTGCTAGGTATCCCTTGGTGTGAGGATATCTACGATAAGACTATACCGGGTGTTATCCGTACGAAGAGGCCCATATTAGAGGGTGATGAAGGTATCCGTATACGTATCATCTATTACTATAATGGCGATGATACTCCCGGGTACTTTGTCTCTATGGGCAATATGGGTACTAAGAATGGTATGGAGTTCACAGCAAATACTGTACAGGAACTAATGACGCTTATCTCTAGGGGGTACACAGCGCACCGCATACTGGAGAAGGGTACACGATATTACCACAAAGGGTAATAGTTTATGGTCACAGTACATCAGAGATGTCCAGCATCTATGATGCAGTAGCAGAAGTAGATGTAGCTAGATTAGATATCTGTAATGCCCTAGCCCTTGAATGGGAGGGGTTTAGTACAGAACAAGAGATAGGCACCTTAACAAGTGCCCGCGTAATCAAACACACCGCACATTATGAAGAAGATAATTGTCATGGGCATCATGGAGTTCCTAGAGCTAGATGATAGTACATTAGGCCCTGTACGGGGCCTTGAGAAGAGAGAGGAGGTATTAGTACTGCTAAGTGCAGCAACCTCCCTAATAATCAGTGGTGGTCTATGTTATGTATTAGCTGTAGCCATCATCTCCTATAGCTATTTACTGGGGCTACCACTATTAACATTAGGTGGCATAGCTTTAGTAATAGGGTCAGCACCTTGGCTATTTCTACTAGGGATGGTACTGGTATATATCATGTACCTAATGTCAGTCATACCAATGGTATTAGGGCATAGATTATGGCTATCAATTACCCGTAAGAGAGGTTTGTGATTTGAGAGTACTGCATCTCTGATGTACTGACACCGATCGAGTTCTGGGAAGTATCCCTTCTCAGTAGGAGTGCCGTAGGCCACGACCCTTGGGGAGTCTTGTAGAAGTTAGAGATAGGGCTATCACTATCGCTAACTGTGGCCTGTGGTTCGCAGTCAACCCCTATATCGTGATGTATGTACCAACCCCTTGGTCTTACATATCCTGGGTATTAGTAGTACCATTAGGGTCGCTCACACTCCCCAGGGGAGGGTTAGTAATAATAGCGGCAGGCGTGGCATTAGTATTCAATGTACTGAGGTACGCTCTGTATTTAATGTCTATCACACCAACATTAATATGGTATGCAGTGAGAGGTAACAGTGGGAACTGAGTCAGACATTAAGGCATTAGCATACACCCCTTATAATGAGGTACCTGAGACTGTACGCTATGAAGAGTTAGTTAAGGCCCTACATTACTTAGAACAAGCATCATTAGGTAAGTTATACCTGGATGATGTGTGGCTAGTGGTAGCCTTAGATAAGTGGTACCTACGCTATACATGTGGCATGCAGGACACCTGTAAGTTAAACCTAGCGGCCCTATGGTATGCCTTGAGCAGTGGTGAGCTACTGACTGAAGCGCCGCCTATGGGTACATTACTACACTACATACAATCTATAATCTATGTAGATAGTAAAGGGGCGCTTGCAGGGTTATACAAGGATGGGGTGGTTATGGGTACTGTACCCGCCCTCAATGATTATGACTGCTGCAATGTGGAGCATGTCATTGCATGGTTAAAGTGGTTAATGGATAACATAACGTGCATGGTTAGCTATGATACCGAGTACTCAGCACACCTGTACCAGGTTAACTACTGGACTACAAAGGTAGTAGAGCTAACAGAGGTAAGGCGTACTAACCGTACCGCTCCCTCCTCACAGGATGCTCTTGTCCTCTCTCCGAGTGCCGTGGGCCACGACCGCTGGGGAGTGGACAGCGAGGAAGCATTCTAACCGTAGCTAGGTCGCTACGCTCCCTCCTCGCAGGGTGCTCAGAGCATTCTGAGCGTTGCTAGGGTGTAGGTATACCGTACATTTCATAGCCCTGTACATGTACAGTCATCGCGTAAGCTCATGTACCACAAAGCTCAGTTAATTAAGGTCATACGCTACGTATGGAGGAATGGTAATATGTACGATAGACAGCGACTATCTGCTATAGTTAAGAGACTATTGGAGAGGCATGCAAGGGATGATGGACAATTACCTACAATCGGCGATGGATGCACAGAAGAGTTACCACGACACTGTCGCCCGTTGCCTACACACGCTAATGGGGGATGTATTCCTAGCGCACCCAGAGATTAATAGGGTGCAGGTAGGATTAGATTATACACCGCACCCACCGTACTCCTGCTCATACATCATGCGTGGTGTACAAGTAGACCTAGGGTGTGGGTGGGTAGAGGTTGATGCCTTAATGCCCACGGGCTACAATGAGGACATAGGTAAAGTGTTGCAATTCATATACACACATGCTCCCGCCATAGTCCTCACGAAGGGGATGGGTCAGATAGCATGGCGTAGATCTACCTATAACCTGTGATATGCCTAAGCCACGCACCACAAGGGCACCATTACCGAGGTCAGTCAAAGGTGTGCGACCTACGATAAAGCCGGGCCCAATGCCCAAGCCACGCCCAATGCCCCGCCCATGTTGCACATAATTATAAAACCTCTCGGTAAGTGGGAAACTCAGTCACTTTAGTACTGAGAGGGAAGCGGCACGAGCGAATAAATTCGCCATGTTCTTTGTTTTTGTGTTATGCTCAGGTTGTGAGTAAGAATTATTGTCTACGTGTTGAAGCATCCTAGTATCGGAGGAACCCCGGCTCCCATGAAACAACGGTTAGGTTCAAGTCCTAATGTCAGTATGACAAGAAAGAGCAAATAAAGGCAGGTTGCGGAGCGTACCGTGCTTTGGCTTAGTGATAGATTCTGAAAACATTAGAAACGATAAAAGTAGCTAGGAACCTAAGCTTGACTTAGAGTAACTAAGTAGACGGCGTTTGACGGTCGTAACGAGAATTAGGCTTTAGGTAATACCTTTAATCCAATTCTGTCAGTATAATCTCAGTCTCTTTAGAGACTGAGAATGCCATCACAGGACATAACTACAATGACTAGAACATACACGCTGACATTACCTTTAGGTACAGAAGTAGAGGTATCAATCCCCGGCCCCATCCTCATCGCACAAGCTAATGCGTTGTACTTAGAGAATGGTGGTGCAGGTTGGGCGTACGAGGATTGCCTGACCATGCGCGCACTATCGTATATGAATGGCGTAGAGGTCAATGACCCAGGCATGGCCCTTAGTTTAGATACTAAGGAGTACCTCGTCCTGAAGAATGTAGTCACACAATTAGTGACACCCACTACAGAGCAGTTGGAAGGTGCTATTAAGACATTAACACTGGTGACAGAACCCAGCACTCCAAGCACTATGCAAGGAGGGGATGTTGAGTAAGCGCAGGTGCACAGTTGCAGTACGTGCCCGGCATATGATGTAGGTTTCAGATGAACGAACCATTAACTAACCCCGGGGATCAGGGTATGGAATTACTATCCATACTAGATAAGGTAGTACAGGATAGGCATACATCACATATCAGTACAGACTTAGGGGGGGCGGCCCTTATCCCTATGGAGCATTACATCCGCCTCCTGAAGATAGAGGATTCATTGAGGGTGGTCTTATCACATGCTTCTGTAGGTAATGTGCAGGGCATTGTAGATACTGTAGAAGGTATCAGTATCTGGCTACTAGAAGGTGGTGGTGAGAGATACGTCATAGAGGATCATGAGTTACCTCTGGGGGGTATGTGATGCCAACAGAACCATGCAGGCCAGATGGTGGCACTATACAGGAGTTCATCGATAACCTCCCCGGTAGGGATGGGTGCTGCTATTACATGACAGGTGTTAAGGTAATGGTAAGGCGCGTAGTACTGGAGGAGATAGATTTATGTATACCCACGCCCGAGGAAGGCGACCCGCTGAAGTTCATAGAGGCTGTGATGGCCTTAGCATTACCATTGATAGGTAATACGCCTATGGGGCCAATTACTACAGTACAATCCACTACGCCCACGTGGTCAGTGACAGAAGCATTCACTGGGTATTAAATATAAGGGGGCCCCTCTTTAACTGGGGCCCCCATTTTATATTACTCAATGATATCCGCTCCCGCCTGACAAAGTTAATCATTACTAAATAACAGACATGGACATCAATAACGCAGATAGTTTGGTACAATCACAAGATACCCACTTATTAATGAATAAATTAGTAAGGAAGAGGTTAGGAGGTTGCAGTGCCGATGAACTAGATGGTTACATAGTGGACGCATACCTATCACTGGAGCTAGCCATGCGCGGTGAACTTTACACCAATGATGGTGCTGTAGTAGTACCTAATATGGGGCAGTGGGGACGTTATACCGATGAAGAGTGCCACGCTTGTTTAGCGGGGGCCTTCTTTGTAGGTAAGGTAAGTGAAAGCTTGTATTGCGCTGATACCTTTGTAGACTCTTATTACAGCAAGTTAGATATGACATTACTAAGCTTCCTGGATGGTCTTCGGTTCATTCATACGGACCTATTCACATATAGGGAGTCTCTACAATTGATACTAGAAGAGTTAGGGTATGAGGTCTCTTATAGCGACCAGCAAGAGATTAACGTCCTCAAAGAGAAAGAGAACGGTGCTAACATAGAAGACAACCCCGCCCTAGTACTATATTATCTAAGGCAGTTCATTAAAGATAACCCCCGCCTCAACGAAAGACTACCAAGCGTTAACCAGTAAGGGTCATTAATGGATAACTATAAGGAACTCCTTGAGACCTTACAACAGGAGCTAGGGATAATGTGGTGCTGTCATATCGGTGATAAGAAGGAGTACCTGCCCCTAATAGAAAGTGTATGGTTACAGTACGCACAGGCTGTAGAAGCTGCCCTCATATCGGAAGGTATGCGTGCTATGGTTGTCCATAGTAACCACACGCATATAGACCCTAGTGAATGGTGTATAAGGATTGATGTAGAGATAGGCGCTACCTACTTATACATTTACCCAACAAAAGTATGCTCTAAAGATAAGTACTCTATATTCTCACCCACATATACCCATAACAATCTACACGATCTGGTGCAGCACCTCAAAGGAGTTGGTAGCAGAAAGGGACAGTGGTTACAAGGGGTAATAGCTGGTAAGGTATGTAGAACCTAGCTACGCTGGGAGCGTAGCGACCTAGCAACGCTCAGAATGCTTCCTCGCTGTACTCTCCCCAAGGGTCGTGGCCTGCGGCACTCTCGGAGAGGGGACAAGAGCATCCTGCGAGGAGGCATCTTTGATGCAGGTAACAGTAAATAATAGGAAATGTAGTCAGGAACGCAAGTCTAAAGACACTGAGCTTGCTAGAGTAATCGAGTGAGCTATTCTGACCAGCCTAAGTCGCTACGCTCCTAGCGTTGCTAAGTCTTAACTGACTACGTTATTCGGGTCACGATACCGGAGAATGCGACGCTAGTTCTCCGCTCTATCGCTAGTGGTTAAACAGTCTTAAAGTCACTGAGACAGTGCTGCTAGCCTAACAAGCCCCTATAACATTGGCGAAGCGAACGTTACCCCGCAAGGGAGGCTCAATTGAGCAAACTATTATGCGTACAGGGTTGTAAGGTTAGAGATGGTAATTGTCCCATCGAAAGTACAGTACAATAGTACACCTAGACAAGCAATCCCAAGGCGGTAATGGGTAGATTCACGGTGGTTAAAACCATCCACGTTGTTATCCTCTCAGGGCTTAAACCACTGAGTTTCGCACTTACAAAGGTTTTTATGACACAAGATATCGCAAGGTATACAGACCCATTCCCAGGGCCATTGGGATCACCAGTATATTACCGTACGTATAGTGAGCCACAGGTTATCGATGGGCGCGTGCATATGCAGACGTGGGAAGAGAATGCACGACGTAATGCAACCTTCCTCGGTAAGTTAGGGGAGCTCACCCCACAACAGGTAGAGAGTATATATGAGATGCAGTGTGAGCTTATAGTGACCCCCCCAGGGCGTGTGCTATGGGCCGCTAAGGAAGAGTGGGTTAATCGACCCGGTAAGGCTAACTACCTAGGGTTATTCAATTGCGTGGGCATACAGCCTAGTACGTGGGAGATGTTCGGGCATAACTTCTTATTACTGATGATGGGGTGTGGTGTAGGCAGCGTACTAAGTGAACATGTCATAGCTAAACTACCGCCCATTAATGCGGTACTACCTACGGTGACTATCACACACTTACCAGGGGAACATGCGGATAGACCCGAGGAGACCACCTATAGTGCCCCCGTACATTGTAAAGACCTATACGGTACCCCTTTTACCATATATGTAGGAGATAGTAAGGAAGGGTGGGTGGATAGTTATGTCACTTTACTCAAGCTATGCTCAGACCCCTTCATGCAGGCAATCACACATGTAAACATTGACCTAGGGCATGTACGCCCCAATAATAGTACCATTAAGGGGTTCGGGGGTACAGCTAACCCAGTAGCATTGGCGTCCCTATATGGGCGTGTAATGGAAGTCTTTGGTGGTGCATGTGGTAGACAGATCACAGCTTATGAAGCATGCCTATTACTGAACTGGGCGGCAGTCACAGTAGTCGCTGGTAATATACGGCGTAGTGCGCGCTGGGATGGGTATGACCATACAGATACCACAATGGTCGGGGCTAAGGATAATCTATGGTCACAGGGGGATGATGGTACGTGGGCAATAGACCCTAAGAAGGATGCTCTACGTATGTCTAATCTATCCGCTATCATGCACGTTAAGCCTACGTTAGATGAGTGCATGGCCTCAATACAGAGACAGTATGATACCGGGGAAGGGGCGTTGTACTATGCGCCAGCGGCCCTTGTCAGATGTAATGTAGATCTCTTGCGTACAGTAGATGAGAGGAAGGCATTCGAGCACGCTTATATCACACTAGGTAAAGAGACCGGTAAGGCATACCTCCGCAGTAAGATGTACACGGTAAATGATAGTCTAGATGATAGCTCTGTTGAGTATGAGTTGGATCATAGAATGTCTAGGTACGGTGCTAACCCATGCTTCGCTGCTGGTACTATGGTGCTTACTAAAGCAGGGCATTACCCTATTGAAAGCTTAGTAGGTAAGCCTGATGTAGAAGTATGGGATGGAGAACAATGGGTAAGTACTGAGTTTAAGGTGACAGGTACAGACCTAGCCGTGTATGAGGTAGTACTAGAAGATGGTAGTTCCATTACCGCTACTGGCTACCATGAGTTTATCCTCAGTGATGGACAGATAGTCCAGCTACTAGACTTGATGCCCGGCGATACCTTAATGGAACATAACGGTGTACCTAAAGGAGGGTTATCTTCATTACCTTATACAGGTAGTGGGTACCTTAAGGGGTTCTTGTTAGGTGATGGTACAACCTCTCAAGGCGGCCCATTACTACACCTATACCCACTAAAGGAGATGTGTAAGGATAGGTTAGTAGAGGCATGCAATAACTACCACACAGACTTAGTAGTACCTAAGCCTGGTACATTTACTTCACCTCTCCAAGGGTCGTGGCCTACGCCCCTTCTTGGCAGTCGCAGCCATGCGGCACCTCCCCAGGGGTCGTGGCCTACGGCACTCCCTGGCAGTCGCAGCCATGCGGCACCTCCCCAGGGGTCGTGGCCCACGGCACTAACTAAGGTTGGTTGGAGAGATAGTCAGAAGGGGTGGTGGATGCAAGGGTTGAGCCGGCATAAAGCGTTACTACCTTGGGTTACCACCTACCGTCAGGGTTTACCTAGTGAGTGCTACAACTGGTCTCTAGAAGATAAGTGTGAGTTCATCGCCGGGTACTTTGACGCAGATGGTACAGCCATTGATACTAAACAAGCTTATGGTTATCAAGCAACATCAGTATCTCTAGAGTTATTACTGAGCCTTCAACTATTACTGAAGACTATGGGCATAAACTCACACGTTGATCGTAAGGGGAGAGGAGCGGGGCTGAGAGACTTCAATGACGGATACGGTGAATACAAAGTCTATAGGTTATCTCTATCAAGGCGTAGATCTATAGCCTTATCTAAGCTAGTAACCTTTACTAGACTTAAGAGCTTCTCTGATAGAACCTTAAAGGTACCTAACTCTAAGTTTAAGAACCCTAATACAGTAACTGCGGTGTACTCTCCAAGTATCGCCGATAAAGTCTACTGTTGCACGGTACCAACAAACAATAGGTTCGCATTATCTAATAGCGTGCTCAGCCGCAATTGCGCGGAGGTGTTGGGGAAGGACTTCGTATGTTCCCTATCGCAAGTAGACCTATCACGGTTCGATGTGACCTCCCCTACGTTATGGGGGGACATCAATGAGGCATTAGATACAGCGTCTATTATCGTATGTAGCTTACTGAAGAGGGGGTTTGATATCCCTGAGCTACAAGTATCACGTGAGATGGACCCTATTGTGGCGGTCACCTTGAATGGTGTATTCGACTTCATGGTCAATCTATGGGGGGACTCATGGTTAAAGTGGTGGATGGTGGGGTGCCCTGAGTGGTGGACTGACTCTGACCACACAACCGAGGCTGGTAATAATACGTATGGTGTGGATGGCAGTGACCTATTATGGGACTCACAACGTTACATACATATCACGAAGTACTTCCTAGAGAGCTTCAGGGATAGGGTACGGGATACTGTCACCACATACTGCACAGAGCATAAGCTACCCATACCCAACAGGTATACGGCAATGCAACCGAGTGGTAGTAAGTCATGCCTGACAGGTGGTACACCCGCATGCTACACGCCCAAGGCATCGCACTGGATACGCCGTATAACATTACGTAGGGATCACCCCGTGGCACTAGCATCTATCGATTACGGGTATAAGGTATCAACCACGTGCAAGGATAGCAATGGGGTGCTGTTAGATGACCCATACGATGACCGCGTGAATGAGTGGTTGATTGAGATACCCGATAAGTGTACATGGTCGGATCAGGTAACTGGTACATATGATGTAGCCAATGCCCCTATCACAAGCCAGTGGTACTTAACGATGGCCTGTCAGAAGTACTTCGTCACGCACAATACATCATCCACATTGGAGATCAATAAGGATGAAGTGGGGGCACTAGCTAATCTCATATACCATGAGATAGAGAGTGGTGGTGATTATGTATCGAGTGCAGTATTCGCTAGGGATTACCAGACCATGCCCCGCATGCCATACGAGCCCATCACCAAGGAGCAGTACAATGTATTGATGGGTGAGGTATTAGAGCGTAGGACAGATAGCACTGACTACAAGACATTAGTGGAGAAGTACTATGGTGCGGATATGCGGGCGGAGTTAGGCCCCACTGTAGGGTGTGATGGTGACTCATGTACCCTACCGACAATGTAAACAATATAGAGGGCGGTTATAATAGGCCGCCCCCCATTGCCAGAGGTACCAATGAATATTATTAGTGTGATGTTGATGGCTAAGCTGATGGGTGCATATCACGTGCCAATAGTTGATACCCCTACCATATTGGGCGGGCCAGACAATGTATGTACTACTAAGCCAGGTGATACTACCAGGGATGAGAACACTGGTAAGCCCCCCAATAGGGGTGATGGTAGGGGTAAAAACCTACCTAGTAGGAAGTAATAATCACGGCTGTGTCATTGAGTAGTATACTAGGGGGGCTGCTGTAAAAGCATTATGGGTACAACATACCAGTAATGCCTCTTCCAGCAGTCTTCTTGTATCCATATAACCTGTCATTAATACAGTCATTAATATAGACATTGCTCCTAATGCTACTTCCCTACCAGTACCGGAACATACCCATCTTAGGTGCGTTACATCTTCCATAGCATACACTCCCCCATCTAACTCAATGAGGCATGGCTCCCCGTGGTAATAAAAGGCTAGTACTAATGTATAACTATCTTCCTTCACCTCCCCTAGGACAGATTTCATAGCAGATCTTAGAGGCCCAGCTATATAGTCTGTCTTACTCAACCCTATATCGGGCGGTAAGTGGAAGTCATAGCACATCGATAGGTACGGTTCACGAGCTCCACACACCCCTAATAAATAGTTCCCACCATCGTAGACCTTATTGCAATGGACTAATGTGCCATTACTATAAGAGCCTGCAGTATCCCCACACATGTGAAGACTACCGTCTATGATGGCCGCAATCACAGTACTCATAGCTACTACCAATTGTTGATTACCTATATCTTAACAGGTAAGAGGGTCGTATACTCGTAGGGGTGGTAGCAACCTTATGGCTACATTCTATAAGGTATGGCTGGCCCTCAAGGTATAATCCGAGGTGTACACTATACTGATATATTTACACTGAACATTCCTGAATAGCACTACTCAGGGGTCAATGATAGCACTACTTAATGTAGTGGAGATATCCCTCAAAGCCCTTAGCATAATGCCAAGGGCACCATTGAAGTCCCTATCTATACAATGCCCACAGTTAGAGCACCTAAAGATCTTGGAACTGCCTAGCTTTGTATGTACTTGCCCGCACTTGGTACAAGTCTTACTGGTGTAGGCTTCAGACACTTCTACTACCTCACAGGAGCGAAGTTCAGCTTGATGCTTTAATGTCTGTTTGAACCTATAATGTGCCCACGTTAACATGGCCCTAGCAGTCTTAGACCCGATCCTTCTCTTTACCTTGGCCACCATGTTGGAAGTCTCAAAGGTAGGTAGAAGTATAACCTTATAGTTATGGGTTAAGTAACAGGCTACTTGTTTGTGAAGCTCGTCCACTAGATTCCTAATCTTCTGGCGTAGGCGGAATGAAGCCATCCTCAACCGTCGCTTTAGCTTGCATTTGGCTTTAGCTATCCTACTCTGTAGCTTATCAAGACATCGGCATAACCTAGCTATCTTACTAAAGTCACCGCCCCCAAACTGAGTGAACCTATGTCCATCAAACCCTGTTAGAAAGGTTCTGACACCTGGGTCTAAAGCTATGATGCTACCACTACCATAGGTAGTTATAGAGTTAGCTATCTCAGGGAATATAGCATACCAACGATCCTTCTGTTTAACTAATTGGGTACCGTACTCAGAACTTACAGGGGTAGGCTCAGATGCTAACCAGGTCAACCCTTTAGTTAACCTGCTGTACCAAGTACCTTTAGAGAAGTTAGAGCCATTGAACTTAATAGTCTGAGTTGGATTGCGTATGGAGCGGAACTTAGCGTCTCTGCTAGCAGTATATGCTAGGTGAGCGTCAAAGATAGCATTCTGTCTAATGTGACATGGTGTATCCTTAACCCACTGCGGTAACTCTAAGTTCATAACTAGGTTACGAAGACTTAACTTACTTAGTCTTTTAGTAGCTACCCTCTGCTGTGCAATAGCTTGATTGTAGCAATACCTAGTTGCTGCAGACCATTTCTTCCATAGCAGGTCAAGGGCTTTCTCTGGATATACCCTTATCTTCTTTGATCGAAGTCTTATACTTTCTGAGTCCGTAGAGCCTACTACTAAAGCAGTGGAGGATGGCAAGGATATCTTCAACCATCTCTCGCTCTGGGCTGAGCTCTGTTTCATTGAGAACCATGAGTTGGCACCCGTTTTGTTGACAGTACCAGTGTATGAGGTCAAAGCCAAACCGGGCGAGTCTGTCCTTGTGGGCAACGATAAGGTGCTTGATATCTCCTTTACCGATGCATTCCAGTAAGGTAATAAGTTTCTTCCTCTTGAAGTTGAGACCTCCCCCAACTTCTGCCACAATCTCTGCTGATGGGTAGAGTTCAACGAGTCTAGCAACTTGTCTATTGAGGTCTGGTTTCTGAGCGTAGCTACTGACTCTGGCATAGCAAATGATAGTAGTTCCAACTGACTTCAACCCTCGGTACGATGATAGGTTATACCTGCGTTCCCTTCCAGAGGGAGTCCATATAACGTCAATATGTCCTTGTCTTTCCCAGCGTCTAAGTGTGTGTAAGCTAACACCAAAGTGCTGTGCTGCTTCTTTAGGGGTAACATAATTTATAATCCTGCCCTCAACTCGTTACACGTATAATACAGCATTGTACACTCATATGTCAACTAAGTTGCCGCTCCTCATACTTGATGTGCGATAGGCTATGGGTGAGGGCAGTAGTTAATGGCCCCTTGATGTAATGCACAGGCATTAATCCTAAAGGTGACGGCAGTGTGAACCCATAGATCATAGATTGATGTGCTTCATCACTACTTGATACACCTATAAGGTACTGAGTACCATCCGCACTCACTACCTCATCTACCCATGCTGCCAGCCCACCTGTCATATGTATGACACCATCTCTGATAGCGGATACCAATACATTATTCATATGCCTCATCCTATAACCTGTGTACACGTAGAATCCATTGTACTACTCTAGGATAGAGCGCACTATTCACATACCATAACCCTCATGAACTATAACCCACACCCTCCGATTGTAGTAACCGCCCCCAGTGGTACGTACTACCTCCTATTCAAACACTTGAAAGGTAGTACCCACCGGGAGCATAAGAATCCTTTCATTATCTGTGGAAGCAATTAATACTATACTTCTGAGCAGGTAATAGATACCTTAATAGAGGCAGCACATACGACTATCCCTTCTGATATGTTAAAGGGCCATACCATAGCTTCTGCTGCGTACATATGGGTGGCTGATGGTGACCGTACAGTACCACATGTGAAATCTGATGATGAGTTAGTAGGTATAGGTACAAGTATTGCATTCACACAAGGTGTACCTAGCAACGCTCAGAATGCTCTGAGCACCCTGCGAGGAGGGAGCGTAGCGACCTACTGATATATTACGTAGGTCTGCCTTATCAGAGGCACTCGTATCACTATCTGCAGAGGATAGAGCGTACTTCCACATAGTACTTAGTGAGTTAGAAGGCCGGCCCTTATTACCCATCCTACGCACAGCATTAGCTCGTAGGTATGGTAATAGTAGACGGTTCCTTGTAGATCACCTCCTGAAGGAACAGAAATACATCGCTCCACTATCGGCCATCGGTTACTACACCTTATAACACATGAAAGCATTGATCCTCGAATCCAGTAAGAATGAGTACGTCTCTATGGAGTACTTAGATACAATCTCTCTCCCTAGAAGCACTGACACATACACCCCTGTCCCACATACAGAGGTAATTACCACCTTACTCAATGAGTCTAGTAGCATGGGGTTAGAGGTACTAGATAGTAGGTATGCACTACGTAAGCAGGGGAAGCAGTTATTCATCTCCATCACCTTAGCAGGGTCACGTAGTAAGGCATATGAGTGGTCACTGGTTGGCATTAACTCATACGATAAGACACTCGCTCTAAGGTTAGGGGGCGGCCTCAATACTAAGGTATGTACCAATCAATCCCTCAGTGGTGACTATTGCTACTACCATAAACATACGAAGGGTGTGTCCTTGAAGGATGGGGCGACGGTAGTACTATCACAACTACCATCAGCCTGTGAGGCATTAGAGATTACCTTAGATGCTATGAAGGTACCTATTACTAAGGCGCAGGGGGCATACTTCTTACTGATATGGGGGGAGTCTATCCCCTTATCTAATAAGAACATATACCGTGCACTAGAACTATGGGAGGCACCTATGTACCCTGAGTTCACACCCTATGGTAATCAGGTGTATGGGTTGTACCAGGCAGTAACTTACCTATGTAAGGAGTGGCCTGATAATCGTAAGTATCCACTGCTACAGAGCCTTGCGAGTACTATTGAGGGGTGGGTATGGATATAAGCGTAGAGGTTGATACTACTTGGCCTACTGAGTGGGATGAGGATAACTATACTACGCCGAGTATCACCCGTAGGAGTAAGCCACGTATATGGCACCTACTGCGGGAGTTAGGCTATAAGAGTACTAACTATAAGTACTACGTGTACCAAGATAGCAAACCTCTAACTAGTATCTTGTTCACACCTACAAAGACCGTGTGCACATACTCTATGCGTGGTATCCCAGATAGTACGAGTAGGGAGTACTTGAGGCTTGAGGCAATAGAGTTAGCCAATAAGCACTGGATACAATACTTGCAGGATATAGCATGATGGACAACTTATCTGTGGTAGTAGTACCACCAATACAGTGGCCTGAGTGGTCAGAGTTCGAGGGTGTAGGTTATGCAGGTGAGGGTGAGGAGCCAGTCCCTTATGGCCGGCCCCATTGTCATACCCCATACTTTGGGCAGACAGCGCAGCACACCCTGACTGAGTTAGGTCAGCGTACCAGTACTTACAAGTATACGGTATACCGCCACTGGGCCTCAATACTCACTGTAACTATCAAACTACCCTGTTGCAGGGGGCGGGGTACATGCCCCATAGGTAAACATATACTACCCCAATCACCCTGTAGACAGGCACTGAGGGCATCAGCGCAGGCTATAGCATATACTCACTGGGTACAGTTCCTGCAATTGCTAGCAGACTCATAACATAGGAGATAGATATGATCTACTTGATGGCCAATCCTGTATATGGCGGGCCCCTTGTAATAGGTACCGCATCAGAAGTATGTACACAATTATGGGGGAAGGTTAAGTCAGGTTACCCCAAGAACATACCACGTGCCCTACAAGCAGCGCGTGAGGGCGTTGTATTCCGTGGGTATACACTGACTATACTGACCCATAAACCTACACTACTGACGTGTGGGGCCCGCACTAATAGGCAGGCATTGCATAGTACCACCTCCCTGTCGGGAGTGCCGCATGGCTGCGACTGCCAAAGAGTGCTAGCGACCTCTCATGAATCGATAGCCTGTTAAACTATCCTACCCGTTATGTACTAGTCTAGGGGACTATTACCTATATCCATATACAGGTAATAGTATGCCCTGGTATACAAGTGTAGAAGGGGATAGTATGTTATCCCTCCCGAATGGCTCACTGTACCTCACCGAAGGTCATGTGGCCCTGACCCCTGGGGAAGGTCGTGGGGTGTTCACGTTAGAGTATAGGGCGCACGGGGGGTGTGTCATACAATCATGGAACATTAATGTCCCCAGTCTGTATGAGGCACGCCGCCTATCAATGGACATGGTACGTAACTACCTCCTCTCAGAGGTCAAGTATTTAGAGACTACCAACCCCACCGTGGGCGTTAACTATGAGTGCCGCATGGCTGCGACTGCTAAGGAGTGCAGTACCCCTACATACTCAGGCTGCGGGAAGGTACGTGTAGGCTGTAGTGTATGTAAGGTACCAGAGAACACACCCTGTAAGTGTAAGAGAGTCTATAACAACACACCATCAACGGTAGGGGGGTACTGTGTCCAATAACCATCCATTCCCTGCTATGAGTACATTACACCATAGCATCACATCCCTTGGCAGGTTAGTAGCTGGTAGGGATGGCGGCCCTTCTGTAGAGGTAGCACCAGACTCTATACACCGTTCCATCCTCTTAGTAGAGGACATGATAGGTTCCCTCATACCTACTAGAGTAGAGGATAACCCCATCTCTGGAAGAGTGATGATGAGGTGGGTGCGGCCATGGGGTGAGTTCCTATTAGAGGTACCCGCGCATAGGGATAGGTATGTATATCATATCTACCCTTACACGGGCATTAGTACAGAGGGTGAGGTGGTCACTATCACTGCCTTACATGAACTCCTATGGCAGTTCTTACTAGGCCCACATACTACACAAGGTGGTTGTCTGTAGACAATAGATAAACATTAGAGATATTCAACAACATGAAGTTAGCAGTAGGACAATCAGACGTAGTGGCATCGGGCCCCACATTAGGTCAGTTTAGCTTAGGCATTAATGAGGGGGACTTCTCCCTCGCCATGCAAGTACTCATAGACCTATACCAGAACCCTATAGGATCTATTGTCAGAGAGTTGGGGAGTAATGCCATCGATGCCCATGTCATGGCTGGTAAGGGTCACTTACCCATAGAGATTACATTACCCGCACCACTATCCCCTTACTTAATAGTCAGAGATACGGGTCTGGGTATGTCTCGTGAGTTCATTACCGATACGTACAGTAAGCTACTATCATCTACTAAGAGAGAGGGTAATGTTGAGATAGGGGGTTATGGTATTGGCTCTAAGAGTCCATTAGGTTATACAGATAGCTATACCTTGACCACCCGCTACAAGGGTGAGGAACTGCATGTACACGTATCTCGTGATGGGGGGTTTACATTATTAGGTAGTAATCAGACCAATGAAGTAGATGGTACTACCGTCACCGTACCTGTTAATAGTCAAGACTGCGATGCCTTCCGTGATGCAGTCAAGTGGTTACGGTACATGACCCCCGCCCCATTAATCAATGGTGAGCCTATACCAACAGAAGAGGTATTACTTAGTGGTACATCCTCATCACTTGATTGGGGCGGGGGTAGCTGGTTCATAGCCAATAAGGATACACCCTATGGTGCAGACCCTCTGATACTTCTAGGGCCTATCCCCTACCCCTTAGATACAGAACATTTGGGTGGACTCTCGTCAGAGATGAGGACAGTAGCTAGAGCTAATTACTTACGCCTCCAATTCCCTATAGGTTCATTGACTGTCACCCCTAGTAGGGAGTCATTACGGTATGACCAACATACGATAGATGCTATAAGGGCTGCATTGTGTGTAGCTTATGACCCTATTAGGAGCTCTATATTAGAGCTACTAGATGAGTGCGAGTATGTATCCCAAGCACAACTATTACATAATGGCTATAACTTCAGGGAGTGGTGGAGCTACACTAATGAGCCCTTACGATTGAAGAGAGGTATTGAGTTACCAGTAGACGAGCAATGGGCACAGTATCAACACTATTCGTGGAAGGAGAATGTAAGTAGAGAGAAGATTAAGACGTACCCATCTCACTCTAATGTAGAGGTATTCTTAGATGATAAACCTACATATGCACGTCAGCGCATCAATGCGTACGTGGACTCTCTGACTGGTATACAGGTCATAGTAGGGCCCTTAGATAGCTCTATACAGGGGCAGAAACTATTCCCCACTAGGTTATTGAGTGAACTGCCAGAGGTAGTGCGTGATGTAACTATCATAGATGAAGAGGGTGTAGTTATACCTAAACTAGTAGTACCACGGTTAGCTAAGGGTACAATCAGAGCTAGGGTGTGGACTCCGCATAGTGTCTCCCATGAGAAGGTATTACTGTACGCTTATACAGAGGATACAACTATGCCCTTAGATGGTACTGGGTATTACCTTGTCATGTCTGCTGGTAAGGTAGAACATACTTATGTGGAGATGCCATTAGACGCTGAGCATATACTACTCATGCAGCGTGTACTGCAATGCACTGGCGACCTCCTATACATTATCCCCCCACAAGCTGTACCACGATTAGGTAATGGCTGGAAGGATATGTTGACTGAGGTACACAAGACTGTCAAACCCTGGCTCACGTGGGCTAAGCACCTATACCTCGCACCATCTATACCCATGCAGATCTATGGTGTAGATGCTAGTGACTACGCTAAGAAGGGTATAGATGGGTACCTACTAGAGTACTTGAAGTTAGCTACTGAAGCACAGATCCTATTGAGTAAGAAAGGTAGCTCACACTCCCCAAAGGAGGGTAATCACTTGTTGTACGACTTAGTGCACTTCTATGGCACACACTTAACTACTCTATGGAAGAAGATACCTATGCACTCTACAGACCCACTAACAGAGCTACAGTACCTAGTACGTAAGGTATACCCATTACTACTAGATAGTAGGCCTGACATGAGGTACTACCTCGATATGTTGAATCATGCCATGGACTCACAACGCCACCGACCCTCCTTAAAGGAGTGTGAGCGACCACTGATAGGACACGTAACCCCTACCCACAATGGTGAGTGGTTCCAGAGTTGTAAGTTGACAACGGGGCATCCTACAGCTACAATGACAGGGAGAGAACTAATGATACACTACTACCAAGGAACTTATGGCGATGTTACAAGCTATTGCGAACGATACCATGTCTGATGTACCAGCTAGCGCCACACCAGAGATTATGTATGCTGGTGACTACGCCGAACTCAATCCTATCCTTATCTATGAGGAACATAATAAGCCAGTCATCTCCTTAGTAGAAGGGGTGGTTACACGTAAGGGAGAACCTATGATCAAGGTGCGTAAGCATGGCTTCAGAAAGGATGGCTATAGCTATACTGCAGGTTCGTGTGTAGGGGAGCGTGAGGTGGTGCCTGTGCTATGCTTCGTGGATGCGGAGTTAGTGGATAAGATGCTCATCTCACCCGCTGCACTAGCTATGGGTATGTTCGGTACAGGACTACTGACTACTGGAGATGCTCCCTCAATTAACCCCTTAGTAGACCTACTGGTTGAGGAGTTTGAGGAGTCTGTGAGTGTCGAGCGTGAGTTCTTCCCTGAGCATAGATCTGAATCAGAGTTCCTTGAAGTATCTGATGCACTAACATGGGGTGCAGATCTAACTGATGCAGATGTAGAACCTGTGAGTACCTTCCCAGTATACTCCCGCACAGCCATTGCAGAGGAAGTACCACTGGTAGATTATACATTGGATGATCAAGGGTATGTTACATTCCCTAATAGTACAGCAGAGAGTTATGATCTAGGTGATGTAGATATGGGTGAAGATCTCTTGACCAGTGAGCAGCATGACCTATTCAATACAGCATCTGGTATCGCACCATCTGATGAACCACTTGTTGGCTTACTAGAAGATGGGGAGGTAGTACCATTTGATCCCCAGGTACATGTAGTCTAACCATTACGTACAACCCCACACAAACAGCGGGCCCCTTAGTAAATCAATACTATGGGGCCCGCCTTATTCATACCTAATGGTCAGGTACTAGCATACTCTAGATCGCTACGCTCACAGCGTTGCTAGATCACATCCAAGTTACCAATAGTAGATACTACTTGGTACGTGGTATCAGCTACAACACAACGGAGCTTGACCACATCGCGGGAGTGCATAGAGTTCAAGCTACCGCTAGTACCGACAGTAGTAGACTTATCACCATAGATAATACTCTGCTCTGCAGCCTGTGCAATCAACCAACCACCTACACCAGCGCCCTCAATAGCAATGGTAGCACCCTCTGCACATGTGGCAGGTAAGGTGAAGGTAGTGAGAGAGACATTAGTAGGGCGGTATGCTTTATTAGGGGCAGCAGTACGTGCAGTGGTAGGTTCCACGATGTACTCTTCAGTCACACTAGCGGATAGGCCGAGCATGCTGAGGACATTGGCTACCGTGAGGTACGACGCATCAGCAGCAGAACCTGTGCTATTACCTAGTAAGGTAGTAGCAGGGAACTGTTGGAAGTATGCGGGGGTGATTCCATTATCACTGACCTCAATATTATTACCAGTACGTACTAATGGGCTGGAGACAGTAATACTCTCCACACGTCCGAAGATAGTGAAGTCAATACTAGAAGTACCTACCGAGATAGGGCCATTAGTAGTCAACTGGTACGTGGTATCGGCATTAGTACCTTCATCTACGAAGATAGTCATACCTGGTACTAACTCTAGATCAGACCTGCGAGTGGCGGGGGAAGCAGCACCTACATAACTGTAGACACCATTCTCTGTGCTATCAGTCTGACCATACAGGAGGAAGTTCTGGCCAGGGGTGAGAGTAATGCCACCAATAGCTGCACCTGGGGCTGTAATATCTATATCTTGAGAACTAGCAGTACGCACAAAGGACTTATATGGTACACCTTGCAGTGCATTATCCACATAGATCTTATTAGCGGCATCCGTTGATACACTAGGGGCGGCCACATCAGTAATGCGCTGACCCGATAAGCTAATGGCACTAGTTGGTGCAGAGAACTCATCTAACCTATAGGTGGTTACACTATCGCGTAGGTCTACAGGTGCTAAAGTGCCATTAGAGCGCATCAGAACTTGCCCATCAGCACTGAACGCAATATCAGCTACATCACCACTACTATTAGTGGAGCGACCCATCAAGCTAGTTGCTGCTGCGGTACGTAACTTAGCATTAGTTACAGCACCATCGACAATAGATGCCGCCATAGTATTGGCAGTATCATCGTACTCGAAGTCGATGGTCGGGCTATCAGTGAATGCAGACCCTACTGCATCCTGAATATCCTCAGTAGATAGTTGATCGGCCCATGCTGGTGCAGTACCAGATACCTTAAGGACTTGACCTGCAGTACCCACTGCGAGGCGTGTGAAGAGACCAGCACCATCGCGGTAGAAGATATCACCAGTAGAACTACCAGTCAATGATACCTTCAGACCATCACGTAACGCATTATTATAACTATTCTGTACGGCCATGTGACTCCTCTATGATTAACCTTAACAACTCTAGCACTACGCCCTATGGCTAAATTAAGCATCTTTCAGGATCATTATTAGAGGTGCCTATACCTATATATATCGCCTTATCTATTACCCAGGTAGGATATCCACATGCCCTAGTAGATGGGTAGTGATCCACCCCTGTGATGTCATTAGGAACGTGATACATGACCCCTCATCCAATGCAGTAATCATACCTCCCACCTTATCCCCCACCCTCATAGAAGTACCATACAGTGTCCATAACTGTACCCCCACTATGGATACCTTATCCCCTACTGCTAATCCATTACCTAGGTATAGGGTATTACTTCCTTCCATGCAGACGTAATCCCCCGCTCTGAGTATTAGGTAGGGAGTATCTACTACCTCAATGTATCGGGGGGTAGCACTTAGTAAAGCATCTATCGCTTCTTCTACAGAGGTTACATCTGGTAATATAGGGTTGGTATATGTACCATCCGCCCCTACTAAGGCGGTAGTTTGTATCTGTATCTCAGTACCATACTGCACCCCCCCCAATGTCTGTAATCGACCTGTCTTCATATAGTTAATCCCCTAAGAGTACTAACCCCTCGGGCCACACTTGTCTGTAATCCCATGTCCCCTGCCTCCCTAGCCAGTACATCCTCCACGCCATGTGCACATTATCACAAGGTATGGGTGCCATTGGTGGGGCGACTACTATCTCATCCAGATAGTACGATGTCAGATACACCATATTATCCCACCCTGGTAACTGTTTATCAGTGACCGATACAGCTAACCAACCCATAGCATCTGTGTACCTACCACGTAGACATAGCAACTGCGCTAGCCTATACGTTAGTACCTGGCGTGGTAGTAGCTTCCAGCAATCATCATTGCATATATTATGGAAGAGGTAATTATCTAGGGCGATGATAGGGTCTGAGTAATGTGCCCACTCGTAGTGGAATATCATAGTCCTCAAGGACTCAATTGGTGTCTTCATATAAAGGGCCGGCCTACAATCAACTACTACGGTAACGATAGCCTGTATGTATACCACTTTATGTGTACCATACATGGCCATTCAGAACCCATTATACGGTAAGGATTTATCCGAGGCAGAAGCTACAGCACAGTACATACCTAAAGCCGCACTAAATCAGCCATTAGGCGTGCCCTCATTAAATAGTGGGGGGTTTATATCCCCTACTTGTATACCCTCTATAACTAGTACAGTAGGCTTTGGAGGCGAGGTCATTACAGTACCTACTACAGGTAGCGGGTTAACATTACCCGTCCCTATTAATCAAGGAGGTACTGGCACTACTAATAGTGCATCAGCATTGAGTGCATTAGGCGCACAACCTACTTCTCCTATACTCACCACCATAGCTAGTGCCAATACTCCAGGTATCCTAGTAAGAGATAGTACCGGCATAGCACAGGTTAGATCACTACAGGTAAACAATCCTCTAACTATTACCAACCCTTCCGGTAATAGTGGTAACCCTACCATCTCTTTAAGTCAAGGGCATGGCTCCGGCTTAGATGCGGACCTATTAGATGGAGCGCATGGTACTGCATACTTTAAAGTTGATGGTACAGTAACTTACTCTAGTGGTACTGCGACTACAATCAGACAAAGTGTTAATGCTGCATCAGTTGGTGCGAATACTGACATCACTAGCTTAGGTAATGTAGTAGGTATAGGTAATACTAGTACATCACATATCACTATCACGACTGCTGGCTTAGTAGGTATAGGTGAGCCTAACCCCGGCTTATATGGCAATGTAGCTATTAGGGGTGGTGTTGCAAGCAATAGTTCTTCCACATTATCTATCGCCACCCCCAATGGCAATAACTTAAGATCTAACTTATCTTTATGGTCTACCTTCTCTAACTTCCCTAATGACCTAGGTATCAGAAGGACTGCCGATATAGTGGCTGGTTTCAATGGTGGGGGATCGGGTACTGAATACTTATCACTGAATGTGGGGGGTGGTAATAACTTAACTACAGAGAGATTACGTATTGATGGCAGTGGTAATGTATTAGTAGGTAAGATTACTACCACCGCCAGTGCGGGGGATGTGCAGATTAGTAGAGGCTTAACGTTCCCTAGTACGCCTATCGCCTGCAGTAATGTAAATACATTAGATGATTATAGGGAAGGTACTTGGACCCCTGTAATAGATAGTTCTACACCAGGTACAGGGAGAGTTACAACTGTTCATCATGCTTCCTTTACTAAGGTAGGTAATCTAGTAACTTTCACCGCCTTTATGGCGCTCACTACAGTAGGTAGTGGTGGTAGCGGCGGATTAGTACTGAATGGGTTACCATACACATCTATTAGTAGTGGTTCACAGGCGTTATTCTCAAGTGCCGTACCTTTCTTTGGAGGGTTGAAAGTCGGGATCATGCACTTAGGGGCTACTGTACAACCTAATAGCACACAGATACTCTTTAGGGGGTGGTCTTCTACAGTGACGACTGTACTAGCACTAGACTTCAATACTTATGTACAAGCTGGTAGTAGTTTCATAGTATCGGGTTTCTATTATGTAGCATAAAGATGGGAGCTAATTTACTAGCTCCCATCTGTACATCATAGATGCCCAGCATCTCTGATGCAGTACTCACGTATTACGTATCTCTTTACTGTAGTGGTGCGGAGATATCCTTAATCTTAGCAATAAACTCATCACGTAAGTGTAGCTTATCTAAGTGCTCCCTAGCGCCCTTGTACCGGATGTTGAACTCAATACGCAGCAATTCCATCTCACGTACTGCATCCTTAAATGCCACACCTTTAGACTCTACAAGCAATGCTAGTCCGGCTACCGTCAAACCACGTAGCTCGGCTTCCTTCTTCAGGAATGGTACATCAGCTTCAGGGTCGGCCTTAAACTTAGCTGCCTCCTGTGCCTTAATCTCGTATGCCACGTACAAGAATAGACTATTCTGCACTAGAGGGTCTACTGTATCTTTAAGGTCTTGGAAGAAGGCATCCTTATAATCTACTGCTTGGGGAAATACTGCCATCATTGATGGGTCAGGGCCATTTGTACTAAACATATTATCTCCTTATTAGTGTATTGTATTCTCTAGAATGGTGCACCTTGTGTATAAGATGTTGCATCTGCAGTACCTGAACTGATGCTTGTGGGGAATCCAATACCTAGAGCAGGTGCAGCCCCCTTAACTACAAATCCACTGATAAAACTACTACTATAGAGGGCGTACGCTGACCCACTTATAGACCCTGTGATAAGCAACTTCCAGTTAGGAGATCCATTAATACGGGACGCTCCCGTCAATATAAAGAGAGCCCCCACAGTTATAGAACCCACTGCATTAATTATACAGGTAGTGTTTGCAGCAGTTAGTGGTGCCCAACTTGTATACAGGGCACCTGTATCTAATGCAGGTGCAAGATTAGGTTGTGAAGTACCCGCACTAAGTGCATCATATACTAGATTCACAATACTTGAACTCTCCCTCAGATAGGATATAGAATTTACATCTGAAGTTAATGTAATAGGATTCCCTGCTGTAAAATATACCTGTGATTGTGCACTAACGTGCACATGGTATCGGTGAGCCCCAACTATGTAATTACCTATCTTCCCTAATATAATGTTGGGGCCTAAGTACAAAACAGATAAGTTATTTACGCTTACTGCCCAGTGATACAGATTACTATCTAATAACTGAGGGAACGCTAATGTCACATCCTGTAAGAATACGTTAGTGCCTTTATCTACTTGCATACGCTGAATAGTTACAGTAGCATTAGACGCCCCCAATACTCTGACATTAGTACCCCACAAGGATGGTGGAAACTCAATCGTATAAGTGCCCGCCCCTAAGTATAAGTTAGTCTGCCTACTAAGTAAGTTATACTTGGACACCTCCTGATAGAACTTACTAATAGTCTTCCATGCGGTAGAGGCAGTCATGCCATCATTAGCATCATTACCCGTCGCTTGATTGACATACACATTAAGCTGGGGTGTGGTTACTAACTTAGACCCAAACATCACTGTAGACCAGCTAGTGCCATTCCACCTATCGAGTGTGGAGTTAGATGTATTGATGCCTGTATAACCCACTTGATTAGCCCCCAATGCTAATCCATCCGACCCTACTGTAGGTGGTACACCCCACGTATTGATGCCACCCGTCACCCCATTATTCAACTGACCTAAGTGGCTCTTGAGTGACTCATCCCAGGGAAATGCTCGTGTATCTGGAATACCTAATGGCATATGCTTCTGTCCTCTACTGTTCTAATGATTACTATTATACTACTACTAACCTGATACATTTAACCCAATAATCCCTGGCCATCCAGGGTTACCGTGTATGGCAAGACTTGGTAACTATTAATAGCACAGGCCTTGGAGGTATCTCTCAATGTCATAGGCGGAACCTATGACGCGGTATTAGGGGATATATACGCCCTAACAGTAATGCTAAGCAGCGGCATACCCCTATCTAAAGACAAATATAGTATAGCACTTACTGTTGTCTTATAGTAGGTATTAATGTACTACTAACCACTCCACATTGTAGTCAATACCTGGTAAGTAGTCAACCCACCCCCCAAACCCTACACCCATACCCCCTGGTATAGATATCACACCCCCCCTGTAATTAGGTAGTAGGAAGTGACTCATGCTCTCTGCCCCCATACCATTAGTCTTAGGTAGTGGATACCCTAACACACTCTCTAGTGCCACGTACAGGCTATTATAACCTGATAGTGGTAACTCCGCACCCTTTAGTGGCAACATGTTACTGGGTGTAAGTACTGCCCCTACCTTCACTAACATCGTACCTAATGGGTATGTACCAGTAATAGGTGAGGCTTGCTTAGTACCTGCTACATCTACAACTTGGTACTGCGCCCACGCCCCATTAGAGTAAGCATAGCATATACCTTCATAGGATATGTATACCTGCCCTGGATTGGGTATGAGTGGGCGGCTAGACAATGGCCCAAACCCTATCACCTTAGTACTAATTAGATTACTTGTCGGTACTGGTGCCGGAGTAGGCGTGGGTACTGGTGCCGGAGTAGGCGTTGGTACTGGCGCTGGAGTAGGCGTTGGTACTGGCGCTGGAGTAGGCGTTGGTACTGGCGCTGGAGTAGGCGTTGGTACTGGTG